>LULX01000024.1_pt1 | contig 61390 bp, 68 predicted proteins | sample 729511 | NCBI WGS metagenome assembly LULX01 (sample SAMN03860278, study PRJNA289734) | marine metagenome | biome: seawater column; feature: ocean; material: water; isolation source: Red Sea water column Station 91 - depth 500m | place: Saudi Arabia: Red Sea | collected 2011-10-15 | depth 500 m
ATCGCGGCATAGACACCGATCGGCACAGAGAGAAACACAATAATCAGGCTGGCACCGATGACCAGTTCCAGTGTTGCCGGCAGGTGCTCGGCAATCACTTCCAGGGTCGGTTTGCTGTAGAAGTAGGAGTTGCCCAGGTCACCCTGCAGCGCATTGCCCGCAAAACGCAGGTACTGCACAACCATCGGGTCGTTCAGGCCAAGCTCGTCTCGAATGGCTTCCCGCTCCTCCTCGGAGACGGACATCCCCACCATTTCCTGAAGCGGGTCCCCGAGGCCATCCTGAATGGCAAAGGCAATCACACTGATCACAAACATGACCAGAAACGCCTGGGAAATCCGCTGAACCAAAAACGCTAACATGGAAAGCTTCCGGATAAGGCTTGCAAACAAAAGGCCGGCACCGGATCACTCCAGCACCGGCCTGCCGTTAAAGGCGATTACTCGATAACCAGGTCACCCAGGTACGGGAAGTTCATGACGTTGAGCACCGGCTCAATCTTCACGTTCTTCTTCGAGGCCCAGGCCAGGTCCTGCCAGTGCAGCGGAACGAAGGCGGCGTCGTCATACAGACGCTGCTCCACTTCCTGCAACATGGCCGCGCGCTTGTCCAGGTCGGTCTCGACGTTGGCCTTCTGTACCAGGGCGTCGATTTCCGGGTTGCAGTAGTTGCCGGCGTTGTACTGGCCAGCGCCGCTGTCGGCATCCGGGCAGAAGGTCAGGAACTCGTAGAAGTTGGCGGAGTCCTCGGTATCCGCATGCCAGCCGATCATCATCATGTCCGCCGCACGGTTGTCGTACTCCGGCCAGTACTGGGCCTTCGGCAGGGTTTTCAGATCCACCTTGATGTTGATGCGCGCCAGCATGGCGGCCACTGCCTGAGCGATCTTGTCGTCGTTCACGTAGCGGTTGTTCGGCGCCATCATGGTGATGGTGAAGCCATCCTCATAACCGGCTTCCTTCATCAGTTGCTGGGCCTTGGCCACATCGAAGCGCGGTTTCAGAGACTCGTTATAACCCTGGTAGCCTTCTGGGGACATCTGGGCGGCCGGGGTTGCGAAACCCTTCATGATCTTGGCTGCAATGCCTTCCTGATTGACCGCATAGGCGATTGCCTGGCGAACCTTCGGGTTCTTGAAGGCTTCCACACGCTCCTGGTTCATGTGGAACAGGATGATGCGGGTACCGCTCATGGTGACCAGGTTGGCGTTCTTGTCGTTGCGGATCCGCTCCAGATCATTGGGTGGGACCGGCGCGATGAAGTCGACGCCACCGGACAGCAGGGCAGACACACGGGTGTTGTTCTCCTTGATCGGAGTCAGCACGATCTTGCCGACGTTGCCCGGAGACTCGGTATCCCAGTAATCGTCAAAGCGCTCAAACTCGACGCGAACGCCCTGCTTGCGCTCAGTCACGGTATACGGACCGGTACCCGACAGATTCTCGGAGGCGAAGGAGTTGCCATGCTTGAGGATGGCACTCTTGTCCTTACCGTCTTCGGTCTGGCCGGTGTAGAACTCGCTGTCGAACGGGAAGATATAGGTGGCGGTGTTCAGCAGCAGCGGATACGGCTCGCTAGTCACCAGCTCGAAGGTGTAGTCATCGATAACATTGATGTCGCTGAAGGGCTTGAAGATGGCCTTGAAATCCTGGCTCTGCTTCAGGCGATCGAAGGTGAACTTCACATCGGCGGTCGTCAGCTCGTTGCCGGAATGGAACTTCACGCCTTCTCGTAGTTTGAAGCGCATGGTGTTCTCGTCGATCCGGGTCCAGCTCTCTGCCAGGCGCGGCTCGAAACCGAGATCCTTGGTCCAGCGCAGCAGCGGATCAAACGTCATATGGGACAGCTGGAGAATACCGCCAGACAGCTGCTCATGAATGTCTAGGGTCACGGGGTCGGCGTCGTACGCCATCTTCAGTTCCTTGGTCGCCTCGGCAGACAGGGCTACCGGCGCCGATGCCAGGGCCATGGAACCGACAAATGCTGCAATCAGTTTTTTCATCGCGTTTTCCGTCGCTGTTTTAGGAATTTTCACGGAACATCGGCGCAGAACGGCGCCGAATGCCTGGCCAACAAGCTAGTCTCGGAAAACACTTAGGGCAATCGAAATTACGACAAGGGGCTATACGCCAGGTGAATGACCTGATTTGGCGCAGCCTTATAATCGGAAAACTAGGGGCAGAATCAGCGCAGTAAACACCCCGGTGAGCCCCATCCCGAGAGAGGCAAATGCGCCGGCCGAATGGCTGATCTCAAAGGCCCGCGCTGTACCAATCGCATGGCCGTTCAGCCCGAGCGCAAAACCAAGGATCCGCTCATCCTTGACCGGCAGAAGCCGCGCGAGCAGGTCAACGAAGAGGGTTGCCACCACGCCGGTGATCAAAAGCCCGCCCATCATCAGGGGCACTGAGCCACCCAGTTGCTCGGTAATACCAATGGCGATAGGCGCGGTGACCGACTTGGGCGCCAATGACGCCAGCACCTCCGGCGTCGCGCCCAGGGCCCAGCCAATAAGGACCGCGTAAACTGCCGCCATGGTAGCGGCAATTGGCAGAGTGACCACAATCGGGCGCCACATGGCACGGATATGGTGCATCTGCTGGTACAGCGGAATTCCGAGCGCCACCGTGGCAGGCCCGAGCAAGACCGTCAGCCAGCGGGCGCCTTGCTGATAATCCTGATAGTCCAGCGCCAGCACCGCAATCACGCCGGACAACAGACACGCCGACAAAACAACCGGGGGCAACCACAATGGCCGGCCAATACGGGAGAACAGCCAGTTGCCGGCAAAGAAAGCGCCAAGCGTCAAACCGATCGCCAGAATCGGAGTGGCAGCGAGCGTATCGGGCAAGGTCTGAAAACGGGCGAAGAGTTCACTCACGGTCACTTACTCCCCTGGCCGTTACCGCCTTCATCAACAGCAGGGTGGTCAGCACGCTGAGAAAGGTGCCCGCCAACAGGGCGGCCGCAACCGCCAGCCACTGCCCCGAGAACTGCTCCGCTGTGAAAAACACCCCCACAACGCCCGGCATGATCAAAAGCACAAGCACTGATATCAGCCCCTGGCTTGCCTGAGCCAGTTCATTACTGACACTGCCTTTGATCATCAGCGTGAACGTAATGACCACCATCCCCAGCACGCCGCCACTCACCGGCAGGTCCAGAAGCAGGCGCACAGACTCGCCAAGAATGAAAAACAACACCAGAACCAGAAAACCACGCAACATCGGCATGCGCTTACACTCACCCGGGAAAGAATTGCATTACACGGAAGCCCATGGCGCTCAAAGCAACCATCCACAAGGCGACGCTCAACATTGCCGACATGGACCGTCACTACTACGCGGATCATCATCTGACTGTGGCCCAACATCCGTCAGAAACCGACCAGCGAATGATGATCCGGCTGCTCGCCTTTGCCCTGAACGCCAGCGAGACCCTGGAATTCACCAAGGGGCTGAGCACCGATGACGAACCCGAGCTTTGGCAGAAAGACCTGACCGGCGAGATTGAAGTGTGGATTGAGCTGGGGCTGCCAGAAGAGGATCGACTGAGAAAGGCCTGTAACCGCGCCGGCAAAGTGATCCTGTACACCTATGGCGATCGGGCTTTCCCCGTCTGGTGGGACAAACATCATGGCAAGCTGGAGCGTTTCGACAACCTCACCATCTTTCACCTGCCCGGCGACAGCACCGAAGCCCTGGCCAAGCTCGCCAACCGCTCCATGAGCTTCCAGGTAACCATTCAGGACGGCGAAGTCACCTTCAGCAACGACAGCAATCTGGTGACAATCACCCCGGAGCAGCGACTCATCCAAAGCTGACGCCGGGACTTGCCCGCAGGGGCTGGACAGCGACCCGCTTCGCACGTAAGATTGCGCACTCGAAATCGGCACACCGCTGCCGGCTTTCGTTCCGCCCGTAGCTCAGCTGGATAGAGCGTTGCCCTCCGGAGGCAAGGGTCACTGAAAAAATCCGGAACCGAAGGCAACGGTCAAACATGCCAAACTTGTTGAAATCCGCCCGTAGCTCAGCTGGATAGAGCGTCGCCCTCCGGAGGCGAAGGTCTCAGGTTCGAATCCTGACGGGCGGGCCATTTACATGGCAAATCAATAAGTTATCACCAAGGCAACACCCTCACCTGTATCGCTCTCGCCTGACCAGTCCGAACACCTCCGATTCAATCAGTGACCTTTGCACGGGAAGACTAAAAGCGGGAATTTGTCTCGATTATTGCGCCTGTGCCCAAATGGTGCCCTGGCAGTGCCCAGTTAATTTAGGTGAATGCATCGCAACCTACCGATGTGACCTTCGCACTGTTTTCACCTGACTCTCTTCATGGCACAGCCGCGCTGCGCCATTCAAGCAGACATTTTCAGCTTTGGTTAGCTCTGAATTTTCAACGAAACCGCGAAAATTAATCTGATCTAGCCCCGGCTTTCCCTCCCTTCTTTGGTCAACAATTCATCGTTCGGTAAGGTCGCAAAGCGAACATTCAAATGGGGCAATAACGGCCGCAGGAACGCCTACGTTTGTTAGGTGGACTCAGCAATTGAGAAGCCTCATACCCCGGACATGTCTTAATAGGCTAGACTTTCCGTTTTGCATTGGTCGGAAAGGAGATAGTAAGTGGCCTGCATCAGATGGATCGTAATCAAAAATTTCAGGGGGATTAAGAAACTAAGTTGGCAACCGGAGCCAGGGATGAATTGCTTAATTGGTCCAGGCGATAGTTCAAAATCGACCGTTCTAGATGCTATTGATCTTTGCCTTGGGGCTCGCCGAAACGTGCCTTTCGCTGATACTGATTTTCATAGGATGGATACCTCCAATCCGATCCAAGTTCATATCATAGTGGGCATGCTCCCTGAGGAACTTTTGTCGATCGATGCCTATGGAATATTTCTCAAAGGCTATGACGCTGCCAAAAGCCAACTCTACGATGAGCCGCAAACAAATCTAGAACCGGTTTTGCAGGTCTCCCTGACAGTAGAAAGCGACCTTGAACCCTCCTGGACGATACATTCCGAACGTTCGAATGCTGAAGGCATTGTTCGCCAGGTCGCCTGGAGGGAGAAAGTCATGTTGGCGCCAACGCGGATTGGGACTAGCTCTGACTACAATTTAAGTTGGCAAAGAGGGTCAGTTCTAAACAAGCTGACGGAAGAGCGTGCGGATGCTTCAGCTGCACTGATCCAGGCAGGGCGTGATGCCCGTGAGGCATTTGGCACTCAAGCCAATAGCCAACTTGCCGATGCACTTGGTATCGTCACGGATACAGCAAGCGACCTTGGAGTGAATGTCGGTGGTAGCGCGCAAGCCTTACTTGACTCACATTCAGTCTCGTTTGGATCAGGAACTATTGCCCTCCACAACGCCGAGGGTATTCCACTTAAGGCTATGGGTGTAGGTTCTAGCAGGCTCTTAATTTCGGGACTACAGCGCCATACAGTCACGGGATCGACGATTGTTCTCGCAGATGAGCTGGAGTATGGATTGGAGCCACATCGTGTTGTCAGTCTATTACGGTCACTTGGCTCAAAGGACTCGGAGCCACAACGCCAGGTTTTTGCAACAACACACTCCCCTATCGCATTGAGAGAACTCAATGGTTCCCAGCTTACGGTAATTCGCCCAACAGCTGATGATCACTTTGTTGCAAATATAGGCCAGACCGACCAACTCCAAGGGACGATACGCCTGTTCCCAGAGGCCTTTCTCGCTCGGAGTGTCATCGTTTGTGAAGGCGCAACGGAGGTGGGTTTTTTAAGAGGAGTTGATGTATATAGAGCGGACCATGGTGCCCCTTCTTTCACCGCTTTAGGCGCATCCCTCGTCGACATTGGTGGCGGCCACCCAGACAAAGCTTACGAGCGAGCTTTAGCCTTTCAAAAGCTCGGCTATCGGGTCATGGTGGTGAGAGATGCTGATATCCAACCAAACCCCTTATTAGAAGCCGAATTTACTCAAAATCATGGGCAAGTACTGCATTGGCAGGCTCCCTTATTTCTTGAACAACAATTGTTTAACAGCCTACCAAGCGATGCTTGCATTGACCTTCTCTATCGTGCAATTGAGCATCACGAGGACTTGGTTGATAGCCACTTGAGGACGGTGTCAGATGGCACGATGGGATCCCAGACGATTATCGATGAGCAACTAACGACAGGCGCGCTCTCACAGGAAACCCGGGCTTGCCTTGGCAGGGCGGCCAGCCAAAAAAGAGGCTGGTTCAAAAGCATAGGAATTATGGAGGCAGTGACCAGAGACATTATTGCTCCTGCACTAAACCGATCAGCGCCAGATTTACTCACAATAATGAGTGAGCTTTCCATTTGGGTGGAGATGCGGGATGCCTGAAATCGATCTCTTGGCTATTGATCGAGGGTCCGTGATGGCTCCAGCCGGATGTGGGAAAACGGAACTTATAACTGAAGCGCTTAAGGCTCATTCCGGTTCGAAGCCAATTTTAGTCTTAACCCATACCAATGCCGGGGTAGCTGCTCTTCGAACACGACTCAATCGTGCTGGTGTTTCCAGCAATCGGTACCGGTTAGTAACAATAGATGGCTGGGCACTGAAACTCATCAAGATGTTTCCCTCCGTCTCTGGACATGACCCCAGCATCACTGACGTACTAAATCCTCGTCGGGATTATCCTGCTATACGCCAAGCCGCGAGCATCTTACTTCAGCGTCGTCACTTATGGGCATTACTTCAAGCCTCATACGACCGTGTGATTGTTGACGAGTACCAAGATTGCAACACTGTTCAGCATGCAATCGTTTGCGCTCTCGCCCAAGAACTTCGTACTTGCGTGTTAGGGGATCCAATGCAGGCGATATTCAGTTTTGGTGGGAATGTCTTGGTCGACTGGGAACAAGAAGTCAGCAGATTTTTCCCAGCTTCAGGGGAACTTAATACGCCCTGGCGTTGGAAAAATGCTGGAGCCGAAGATTTAGGGCATTGGCTTCTTTTCGCCCGTGGAGAGCTTCTTGCAGGACGTGCAATTGACCTGCGGCAGGCTCCATCCCTTGGCGTCGAGTGGCACCCACTCGGCAGCGGAAATGATGCGGAGGTTAGACGTCAGGCCGCGAAGACGACAATATCAAAACCTGGTGCGCGGGTACTTGTTATTGGCGAAGCGACCAACGTAACTGGGCATCATGACTGCGCAAAACAGACCCCAGGAGCTGTTGTGGTTGAGGCGGTCTCGCTGAACCAACTGATTGGGTTCGCAGAGGATTTTAACCCTGGAGCTGAGAATGGGCTCTCTGTACTCGCTGCATTTGCGCAAAGTACCATTACCGGTGTTTCTTCTGTCGAACTAGCTAAACGACTTGCCACGATCAATAGCGGACGCTCAAGAAAGTCGCCTTCACCGGCGGAACTAGAAGCTCTGAACTTCCAGAAGACCCCCTCTTACGACACCGCGGCCAGGTATTTGGAAGTTTGTCACACCATGAACGGCACCCGGGTTTTCCGCCCAGCCCTTCTTTTCAGTGGTATCGAATCGCTACGTTCAGCTCACCAAAAAGGAGTTACTTTAAAAGAAGCGGCTCTCCAAGTTCGGGAAAACTATCGAGCAAAAGGCAGAAAAATCCCTAACAGAGGTGTTGGCAGTACCCTACTGCTCAAAGGCCTGGAGGCTGAAGTCGTGGTCATCCTCAACGGTGACCAGCTGACAAAGCAGAACCTCTACGTTGCCATTACACGCGGAGCGATGCGGGTGATCGTTTGCAGTAGTAGTCCTATTCTAGGTATTTGAGAGATAGGGCCGCGTCAACTATTTAATGGCGCCAGACTAGAGAGTAGTTCTGTCCCGTTTCCAAGGACGTTTATAAAACTACTGCGAACTTACCGTCCCGGAGAGGCAGAAAGTTCCGCTTTCCGGTGGGAGCGTGTATCTTTGCAAAGCTCCCCAATGTTCGCTTTTGTTTCATCCTGGCTTGGACGGCAGCCATTGCGTTGTCACTCTAGTGTTGCGGCCGCGCCCTTGTCCTGACCTAAGGTCCCGCGCTTTGCCGGGCTATGTTTTTGAACAGAAAATGGTCGTTTGTTGGACACTCTCGTTCACCCCTCAAAATTACCCAATTTCGGCTTGTTTCGCGTCCAACAATCACGTACAACAATCTATGAACAGAAAAGGTGCCTTTTATGATCATAGGTTATGCACGCGTCAGCACCCAAGACCAAAACCCCGAACTCCAAGTGGATGCCCTGGAGAAAGCCGGGGCTGAACAGGTGTTTCAGGAAAAATTCACCGGAACTCTCCGGGAGCGACCTGAGCTGTCGCAGTGTCTCCGTACGCTCCGGAAGGGCGATATCCTGATCGTGTGGAAGCTGGACCGCCTCGCCCGATCATTGAAGGACCTGGTGGAGATTGTTCAGGACCTCCAGGATCGTGGGATTGGCTTTAAGTCCCTGACGGAATCCATCGACACCACCAGTTCAGGCGGCCGCCTGGTATTCCATATTTTCGGGGCCCTGGCTGAGTTTGAGCGAGACCTGATTCGGGAGCGGACAATGGCTGGATTGGAGGCTGCTCGGGCCAGGGGGCGCAAGGGCGGCCGGAAGCCGGCGTTGTCCAAGACGGACACACAGAAAGCCGCCGCGATGTTATTGGACCCGAAGATCACCAAGACTGAGGTGGCGCAGCATTTTGGAGTTAGCCGCACGACATTAAACGCTTCTCTCCGCAGGATAGAGCAAAAATTACTATGAAAAGAGTGTAAATTTTCCCCCGTAAAGCCTAAATACAGATCAACGTTCTAAAGGAAGAAATAGAATCCATGCCAACATTACGATGGCTGACCAGAGACGAAGATGAGCGCATTGCTGAGCGCACCCCGTATCGCCTGTTAGAAGAAGTTCCTGAGCTGAGCTATGGTGACCGGGGTACGATTAACATGCTAATTCAGGGTGACAATTTAGATGCGCTCAAGGCACTTTTGCCCTATTACGCTGGCCAAGTAAAATGCATCTACTAATGGGTTCGAAAGTAAGCGAACATCATTTATAATGTAGGCTCCGTTCGCCAAGCTTATCGGATATTTACACACATGCGCCACGATGACGGTCGTAAACTTGATCACAAAACATTAGAAGCCATTCGCGTTCGCGCCGTTCAACGGGTCATGGATGGCGAGAGTCCAGAAGTCGTCATCAAAGCGCTGGGGATGAGCCGAGCACGAATCTATGAATGGCTGGCTGCCTACCGCGAGGGTGGCTTTGACGCGCTCAAGGCCAAGCAGATTTCCGGTCGTCCCAAGAAACTGAGCGGTGCTCAGATCCGGGAGCTGTATATCTGGATAACGACCTTTACGCCGGACCAGTTGAAGTTTGATTTTGCCCTGTGGACTCGGGGCCGAGTGCGTGAGCTCATCCGGCAAAAGTTCAACGTCCGGTTAAGCGATGTCTCGGTCGGTCGTCTGCTTCGAAACCTGGGGCTGACGCCTCAGAAACCCCTGCATCGGGCCTACCAGCAAAAACCAGAGGCCGTGAAACAATGGAAAGAAGAGACCTACCCGGAAATTCGCAAGGAAGCAAAAAAAGTCGGCGCCACCATCTATTTCGGCGATGAAGCCAGCATTCGGTCTGATTATCACAGTGGCACCACCTGGGCACCCAGGGGTGAAACTCCGATCATCCGTAATACGGGCAGTCGCTTCAGCATCAATCTGATCTCGGCCATCTCGCCTCGCGGCGAGCTTCGCTTTAAGACCATTCAGGGCAACATGAACACCGATGCGTTTCTTGGTTTCCTCAAGGCTCTGGTGCAAGACGTTGACAAGCCGGTTTTCCTGATCCTCGATAACCACCCGGTTCATCATGCTCGTCGGGTTCGAGACTATGTTGAGAGTCTCGACGGCAAGCTCAGGTTGTTCTTCCTGCCGCCGTACTCGCCGGAGCTGAATCCTGACGAGTCTGTTTGGGGCTATATCAAATACCATCACGTCGGTAAAAAGATCATTAACAGCAAAGAACAACTTCGGAGCACTGTTTACCGGCAGCTTCGACGTTTGCAAAAATTGCCACGACTATTGAAATCGTTTTTTGGCCATCCGGATTTGGCTTCTATCTCTGGGTAATGTTCGCTTACTTTATTTCGAATTAGTAAGTGCAAGGCTGTCCTTGCCCACCCTTAAGGCCACACCTTGAATTGCTGCCCGTTTCCAGATCCACCCCACCATAGTCAGCACCTGGAAGCGCGACCTATTGGAGAGCGCGTCCGACCTCCTCGAAGGCAAGAGTATAGTCGGTAAGCAATTCGATGAACTCAGCACGGACGAACTGTACCGTGAGATTCGCCGACTGACGGTGGAACGCAATTTTTGTTGCTTAAGCTCCTGGGTGGCTCGTTCCACTTTGGCTGAGCTCCATGTATTTCACAGAGCCCTTCGGAAAATCCTTGCGAACCAAAAGCACTTCATCAACCTGTCACGTCAGTGACACGACAGTGTCATCTCTCAGCTTTACCGTTCAATTGTAACTCGCAATACGGCGAGCTTATTTATTGCAAAAGGTGATCCTGTGGCGCCAACTCAATCAACCAATGTGATGCTTCGAGTCGAGAGTATGGGCGTAACCTACCCGGGAAACGTCCTCGCGCTCAAACCCACCAACGTTCACTTTCACAAGGGCGAATTCACCGTGCTACTGGGACTTTCAGGCGCGGGTAAATCCACTCTGCTTCGTTCACTGAATCACCTGGTTAAGCCCACAACCGGGAAGGTTGTGTCTGGCGAGTTTGGTGAACTGACCAACCGTAGAATCCTGCGACAGCACCGCAGCCGCACCGCCATGGTGTTCCAGCATCACCAGCTGATCGAACGATACACCGCGTTACAGAATGTGCTGACAGGCAGACTTGCGTATCACGGTACTTGGCGAAGCCTGCTTCCCCTGCCCCGGCAGGACCTGGAGTTGGCTCTGCAATGCCTCGACCGCGTAGGTCTGGCTGACAAAGCGCTTTCCCGAGTAGATCAGTTGTCCGGCGGCCAGCAGCAGCGGGTTGGAATCGCCAGAGCATTGGTGCAGCAACCATCCATGATTCTTGCCGATGAGCCCGTTGCCAGCCTGGATCCGGCCACTTCTGAAAAGGTACTCGGCCTACTGCGCGATATTTGTCAGGAAGATGGAATCACCGCGGTTATTTCCTTGCACCAATTGGAATACGCCCAGCGTTTTGCAGACCGGATCATCGGCCTTTCGAACGCTCATATCGTTTTTGACGATGCTCCTGAAAACCTGAAATCGAAACACCTGGACGAGATTTACCACCGTTCACCCAGCGTGGTAGCTGCGGAAGGCAAACCAGCCATCCATAAACCTAAGACCACCCCGATAACGACAGACGTACTGGAGATAGCACAATGAAGACAATGATTCACTCTTTGCTGGCTCTGATAATGATGCTCGGCATCCATTGGTCAGCCCATGCCGCAGATACAGACCCTGATCTTTTGAAAGTTGCCTTGCTGCCGGATGAGAACGCGTCAGAACTGATCAAGCGAAACCAACCTTTGAAGGATTACCTGGAAACCACTCTTGGTAAGGAAGTAGAACTGATTGTTACCACCGATTACTCCTCCATGATCGAAGCCATGCGTTTTGGCCGAATTGACCTGGCTTACTTTGGTCCGTTGTCCTATGTGATGGCCAAGAGTAAGAGTGACATTGAACCCTTTGCCGCCATGGTGGTAGACGGGAAGCCGACTTATCGCTCCATCATTATTGCCAATGCGGACTCTGGCGTTGGCTCCTTCGCGGATATCAAAGGCAAGAAAATGGCCTACGGTGACCGCGCATCCACTTCCAGCCACCTGATCCCCAAGACCGTACTCCTTGAGAAGGCAGAGCTCGAAGCCGGAAAGGACTATGAGGCTCATTTCGTCGGTAGCCATGACGCTGTTGCGGTTAACGTCGCCAATGGCAATGCCGACGCCGGAGGGTTGTCCGAAGTTATCTTCGAGCATGTGATGGACCGCGGTTTGATTGATCGGAGCAAGGTCAAAGTGCTGGGCTACAGCGGTGACTTTCCTCAATACCCCTGGGCCATGCGTTCGAACCTGGCCCCTGAGCTGAAGAGCAACATTCAGAAAGCCTTTCTGCAGATCGATGACCCGGAGATTCTCGACAACCTGAAGGCTGAGGGATTCGCGGCAATTACCGACGAAGATTACGATGTCATCCGCGCTATGGGTGGCCTGCTCAATCTTGATTTCGCAAAAATGTGAGGAGTGCCCCATGAACTATACAACGACGGAACCGGCGACTCTGTCGCCGGCCCCGTCGGCCTCCGTGCTGGATGAGCACGCGAAAGGCTGGCGGAAAAAACTCGGACAGTCGCTGTTAGTGCTGCTCATCATTTTTGTCGCAAGTTGGTACGTAGGGCTGCTCAATTTCAATACACTTGCCAATGGCGTGCCAGCCATAGGCACACTCATTGGCGAATCTCTTCCACCTGACTTCACCAATGTGGCCAGCTGGGTGTCGCCGTTAATCGACACGCTTGCGATGAGCATTGCCGGTACTGCCATTGCAGTAACCTTGTCTGTGCCACTGGCATTCCTGGCTGCGCGCAACACCTCTCCACATCCGGTGGTGTTCCAAGTAACTCGAACCCTTTTAAACGGTTTGCGTTCAGTCCCGGAACTGATCATGGGCATCATCTTCGTGGCTGCTGTTGGTTTTGGGGCGTTGCCTGGCGTACTGGCGCTCGGTCTTCACTCCATTGGCATGGTTGGAAAGTTTTTTGCCGAAGCGATTGAGCATGTAGATGAGGCGCCAGTGGAAGCGGCCGATGCTGCCGGCGCTACTCGCTTGCAGGTGCTCTATCACGCCGTGCTGCCACAAGCACTTCCTCAATTCGCGGACGTGTCCATTTATCGCTGGGAATACAATTTCCGTGCCTCGACCGTAATGGGCATGGTGGGTGCCGGTGGTATTGGCTTCGAATTGATGGGCTCGCTGAGAATCATGCAGTATCAGGAAGTCAGCGCCATTCTCATTGTCATCTTGTTGATGGTCACCGTCGTGGACAGTCTCAGTGGCCGCCTTCGTAAGAAATTCAAATAAGGAACGTCGATGAAACCCAAGGTTGTGATAACCCATAAGATCCATGACAGTGTTCTGGATGAACTTGCCCAAGATTGCGAGCTGGTCACCAACCAATCCGGCGCCACGTTGCCCCAGGAGGAAGTGGCTGCGCGCGTTGCAGACGCTGATGCGATGATGGCGTTCATGCCAGACCGAGTTGGAGTGGAGTTCCTACAGGGGTGTCCGCGCTTGAAGGTGATTGGTGCAGCCCTGAAAGGCTATGACAACTTTGATGTGGATGCCTGCACGCGTCATGGGGTTTGGCTGACATTTGTACCGGATTTGCTAACCGTGCCTACTGCAGAGCTAACGGTCGGGCTGACGATCAGTCTCACCCGACAAGTCAAGGCGGCGGACCACTTCGTTCGATCCGGTGAATTTACTGGCTGGACACCACGCTTCTATGGGCAGGGGATCGAAGGCTCACGGATTGGTATTGTGGGTATGGGGGCCATCGGCCAAGCGGTGGCGCAGCGCCTGAACGGATGGGGAGCGGATTTAATCTATTCCCAGCCGGAACGTTTACCCGTGCAGCATGAGCAGGCACTGGGTTTGTCCCATACTCCCCTCAAGATGCTGCTGGCCCAGTCAGATATTGTGATCCTGGCACTGGCGCTCAATGAGCAAACCCTCCACACCATTAATCGCGAAACGCTAACAGGAATGAAACCGGGCGCATTCCTTATCAATCCCTGCCGTGGATCTGTGGTGGATGAGGGTAGTGTTCTGCAAGCGCTTCAATCCGGTCAGTTGGGGGGGTACGCCGCTGATGTGTTTGAGATGGAAGATTGGGCGAGAGAAGATCGTCCGAGGGAGATCGCCCAGGGGCTCAGGGCCCACCCCAACACGCTGTTTACTGCTCACATCGGATCGGCAGTCAGCCAGGTGCGTCTGGCTATCGAGCAACGCGCTGCTCGGAACATTCTGCAAGTGCTTCGGGGTGAGCGGCCGGGTGATGCGATCAATGATCCCAGTGGCCGCGAGAGCGGCCCATGCTGAATCTTGTCTGGCTGAAGAATTTCGTGGCGGTGCTGGACCACAACGGGTTTCAGGCCGCAGCCCGCCAGTTGGACATCGCACAACCCACACTGTCCCAGCACCTTCAAAAACTCGAAAACCAACTTGGCGTTTTATTGGTCCACAGGGGGCGCTCTGGCTGTGAGCCAACCCGGGCTGCCTTAACCTTGTTGCCTTTTGCCCGAAGTCTGCTCCGGCTGGAGGAGCAGGCGAGATCTTCCATTATGGAGGCTCGACTTCGCGTTGGGGCGAGCTCCAATATTGGGATTTATATGCTCCAGCCCTACATCCGTCGTTACAAGGAGCTGGGCGTAGGGCCCGAGGTGGATGTGGTAATAGATTCCAATCCGACTATTGCACGGCATTTATCGGACGGTGAGCTGGACGTGGCGATTATGGAGTGGTGGCATGATCTACCCGGATTCCATGCTCAGGCGTGGCGTAACGAGCCCGTTGTTCTAATCGTTCCGCCTGGTCACCCGTTAGCCCGTCGAACCGATATCGACCGCGATACGCTGTCTAACATGGCTCTGATCGGCGGCGAACCCGGCACCGGCACTGGCCGGCTTTTGGCGACCTACTTCGGTGAGCATGGGCCATTTCCGACGGTATCTATGCAGCTGGGTAGCACCGAAGCCGTCAAGCAAGCGGTTAAGGTCGGACTTGGCGCATCGTTGGTGCTTGAAAGTTCTGTACGGGAGGAGGTCCAAAATGGAAGTCTGGTGGCTATTCCCGTGAGTGAGCCTGGCCTTAGCAAGGAGCTGATGGTGATTTATCCGAGCAGCCTGGACAAACACAGGCCAGTATACTCGTTTGTTGGGCATCTCTGTGAATAGCTATTGGGTCCACCTCACGCATATCTAGCTGGGAATGCAGATACTGAGCCTCACGCTCACTTCGACAACGCAGTATTCCGTCATCTGCATATCGGCAGAATGGGATATCCGGATGACGAACGGTCAGCCAACGATCCAATGCATAATGCAGAAACAGGTTTGCCAGAACTGGCGATAACGGGCCACCTTGTGGTGTGCCAACGTTCCGTCGTTCCTGCTTACCATCTTTCGTCTGCATCGGTGCCGTTAGCCAGCGCCTCACATACAGCAGCACCCAGGATTCAGAGCAATGGTGGGGTCAGTTCACGAAACGGAAAAAATTGTACGCTAAGCCTTTGGCATCAATGATATCGACACCATTTTTTCCACAATTCATAAAGTTGCGCAGTAATTAGTCGACGACTGGCCCTTGCTAAATAATTTTCATTTCAGCATGAGTTGTGCTTTAAAAATTCAATTCTGCAACTACACTCATTGGGCGAACAGAGCGAGAAATCCGCCGTTAATTCCAATAGCGGGTACGCGAATGAATATCAGCTCTTAGGGAAATATTATGTTAAATTGTCTATTCACCGCTGAAGAACTAACCCCCCAATAACCCCTGCGCAAAATGCCCAGTAGCAAACGCCAGCCCCGCTGCGGCCGTACCCATGATCAAAGTCCGGAGTCCTGATCGCATTGCTGGTAAGCCATAGACGATACTTTTTAGCATTCCGATACCCAAGAAGACGACGCCTGCCAAACCAAGACTCGTCAGGAACTGAATCTGACTCTCCAGACCCGGGATGGCATAAGGCAGTAAAGGTAAAGCACCAACCGACAAAAATGCGGCGAAGGTAGTCAACGCGGCTCGGCGTGGGCTGAGTCCGGCACCCGAGAGTCCGTACTCTTCTCGCAACATGGTTGCTACCCACACATCGGGATTACGACTGATAGCCTCCACTACTTGCTCCAGCAATTCGCCGTCGAATCCCTTCGCCTGAAACAGCTGGCGAATTTCCTCACGTTCACCTTCTGGCACAGCACGGATATGTTCACGTTCTGTGCGTTCAGCAAATTTGATCTGATTCAACTGCGCCTGGCCCGCTTCGTAATTACTTACCGCCATGCTGAAGCCGTCTGCAATCAGGTTTGCAAAGCCGAGTACCAATGGCGAGAAACCTGCGCCGAACGCACCCGATACAACCGCAAACGTTGTAACGCAGCCATCGATGCCGCCAAGTACAGCGTCTGGAAGTGTCGATGCCTTAACGGGACCGGCAAGCCGTGCACGAACGGCATTTGGCTGGTGCTCGCTTAGCAGTCTGTCATTTTCTGTGGATGGCATGTTTCAGCCTCCTGTTCAGGACGCGATGCGGTGTGCTTTGAGATTATAGACTCTGCTCGGCATTGTGGCTTTGTCCATCAATACACATCTTCAAGATAACGCCCCTGGCCTCTCAGCGTTTCAATATCGATGTGCAGGGGTTTGAGAATGTCTCCTATCACCTGCCGCACGGCCGCTGCCATATCCCGGCCACCACAGACCAGTATCTGCGCACCGGTGCTAACCATCTGCTGTACCGCTAACTCATCCTGCTTTAGCCTATCCTGCACGTAGGTGCGCTCGTCTGCTCTTGAGAAGGCAGTGTTCAGCGCGCTCAGTCGATGATCGTCAAGATAGCGCCCGAGCTCGGGTTGGTAGAGAAAATCCGAACTGGAATCGCGACCGCCCCAGTACAGATACATAGGGTTGCGTCTGGTATTTTTTCGGATGAAACCGGTTAACGGACCAATGCCGGCACCTGCACCGATTAGGATAACTGGCTGGCTACCTGTAGCTGGCCGGAAGCCTGGATTGGGGCGGATAAAACCATCGATACAAGCTCCCGGCTTGAGGTCATGCAAGTACCCGGAGCAGAGACCGCCGGGCTGCTTGCGGACGCATATCTCAACAATCCCGTCGCTAGCTGAGGACGCGAGCGAGTAGAACCGCGGGGCTTGACCGTCGGGGGGCATAACCCCAACTAAGTCTCCCGCCTCGAAGGGTGGCAGCGCTTTAAATCTTCTTGGAAAAACCCTTGGCCATCCGCCCTGCTCCGCCAGCTTGAACCGGAAGATACTGGTTGGTGCCTGCACCGCGATCCCGTAGTCCGCCCTTTCTACCAGTTCCAGTTTTACCGTAGCAGGATGCAACGCTTTGTAGTTCAACAAAAGCGGCAGTCCGATAAGTTCACCAACCCGGCTTCCCCACTCACTGAATTGGGCGGCAGAACACCGGTCAATCAACTCAATGGCGAGCAATCGGTTCATGCCTTTACGGGCGAGCACTGCATCCACCTCTAAGGCAAACTGACAGTAGCTCGGAAACTGCCGGTCACCAAAACCCAGTACCGTGTATCGCAGGTTCTTCTCAGCCCGGAATTCTTTGAGCCTGGCCATAAACTGCCGGGCCGATGCGGGTGCATCACCATCGCCGTATGTCGAAGTCAGCACGAACAGCCTGGAAGCCTGCGGATACTGCTTAGCCAGGGCATTCATCTCGCTGCAATGCACGCGGAAACCGGCCTTATTCAGGCTGCTATGGAGTTCCCGGGCAAATCCCCAGGTGGCATTACCTTCGGAGCCGACCAGAATAATTGTATCCGCCTGAGCGGCATCGGCGTTGTCAGGAAGCTGCCCTGAAGACCGGCGACGCTGCCACCAGATGGTTGCACCTGTTATCGAGAGAGCTGGCACAGTCAGTGCCGCAGCGCCAAGAATCAGGCCAAGCCACCATAGGCCTTCACCGGTGTGCAAACGTACAATCCAGTCCTGCAATACGCCGCTGTCAGAGCGCGGCTCGAACTGCAGCAACTCGCCCGTAGCCTGGTCCACGAATCCGGAGCCGCCGGCGGTTGACAGTGAATAGGCATCCTGCGGATCACCGGGATAGGGAAACACCAGTTCCCGGAGTTCGCCAAGATCGAAATTGCCTAGGGCTTTTAAGGTGCCCACAGGCGATGGTTGCCCGCCCGAGACCTCAGCCGGAAACCTTGGCCCGGTGTCAGGCGCTTCAGCCAGCAAACCAAAGCGCTGTGCGGACATATAGCTGCCGGTCAGCGCGGATAACAGTAGGCCGAGCACGGCAAACCGGGCCAATTCGGCATGGATTCGTTTCCCGCCAGAGCCGGAAAGCGGTCTTAATATATTCTTCCAACCCCCGGTACGCCGGGCTATCAAAAATATTCCCGAAAGACACAGAAGCACCATCAAAACAGCCAATACGCCGGCCAGCGCTCTACCGGCATCATCCAGCATAAACGCACGATGCAGATCCTTGATCCAGCCAAAGAATGCGGAAGGTTCGTAGGGCGTGCCCTCACCTGTTACCGGATTCACCAGATCCGCACCGGCCTGGCCGTCACGGCTGTAATAGACAATGACCTTGCCAGAAGGCTCTCGCACGATCTGCTCAGTCCCGGGATAGTGAGCAACGACCCGGTCTGCCAGCTCGGCAATACTGACTTCACCGGAAGCCGGAATGACCGCTGACACTCTATCCAGCGTCGGAGCCAAAGCCAACACAGCTCCCGTGACCGAGAGAACGATCAGGAACACGCCTGCAAGCAAACCCGGTAAACTGTGGAACTTGCGCAACATAATAGCCGATGCTCCTGGTGAATTATTGAAGCTCGTAGGTCAGAGCGCGCACGTAACCACGTCCTGAAACCGGCTTTCCGGACCCTTCGGTGGTCAGGGGGGCTATCACATCGGCTCTGATATCGCGCATATCTTCAACAGCAGAGTCGACTCGAACCTCATAGCCGTTGTCGATCAGCGAATCATCGAGGTTCAGAGTCACTTTCAGCGTGCGGCCACTGGTAACACTGGCGCCAGTCAAGCCGTCATACTCTGCAGGATCAAGCCCACTGCCCCGGGCCCAGCCTCCCAGGTGTTTGTAGTATTTAGATTTCTTCCCGGAAACCCAAAGGGTACCCTGATACTCTCCGGCGGCATCGGTAAGATACAGCGCCAGATAGGCTCCATCGCCGCCGTAATTCTGTAGTTCCGTAGTGAAGGTCACGTCACGGGCCTGGGCGAATACCGGTAAAGCCAAGGCGGCGAAAAGGCTGCAAGTGAGAACAAACGTTTTCATAAATGGTCTCCAAAAACCTGATGAACGTTAAAGGAACAGGGCAAATTCGCTCAGTTACTCAACGGTAACCGTGGGACGCCCCTTGACGATGCCGTTGCGTGGCGCCTGACTTTTGGGATTGTCCTGTCCATTTTTCCTGTTGCCGCGGTCCCTCTCCTCACCGTCACTGTCTTCACGCTCCCATTTCATCATGGTCAATGAAGCGGGCGCGAAAGAGGCTTCTGCCCTGACCCCATCGGCATCGAGGCCCCGGACTTCATAACAACCGTCGTCAACCTTTATTCGGTGAACTGTCCAGCCTTCGGCTTCCAGCTTTTCACGCAGATTTTCACGGGGCTGCCAACTCGCCACCGGATCATCGCAGTCGTCATCGGCCAGTGCGGTGCCGCTCAGAAGTAACAAAGACAGGCTCAGAATAATGGGTTTGGTCTTCATGGTGTCTCTCCTGCTGGTTGTGTTAAATCCACTCTAAGGCGCTAACCTGACAACGACCTGAACAAACGAGGCCATTTCAGCGGAACTGAAAAGCTTCTTTATGGAAGCGAGTCAGGCGGAAGGGTGCTGCCCGCAAGCCGTTTCTAATGGCTTCCCCCAGCCCTGCCGGGCCGCAGAACCAGACCTCTGCGCCTGCTGCCGAGCGTCCGTTGGTAGACAACGTCTCGGCAGACAACCCCTGCCCCTTGCTGCTGTCATGAATCTCGAGGTGTATCCCGGGAAAGCCATCGCAAAGCGCCCGAAGTCGATCCACCATGGGATCCTGGCCGGCGTTGCGCGTGCAGTAATGCAGATCGGCTTCAGGCACGGTGGCGTCGGTGGCGCTGCTTAGAGCTTCGAGCCAGGCCAGAAACGGCGTGATCCCGATGCCACCGGCTATCCAGATCTGGTGGGATTTGCGGTTGCGGCGATCGAAGTTAAAACAGCCGTAAGGGCCTTCTATATTTACGGTTTGCCCCACGCTGATTTTCTGGCTCAGATTGCGGGTAAAGTCTCCGAGGGATTTGATGAGGAAGGTAACAGTGCCATTTTCCCGATCCGCACTGGCGATGGTGAACGGGTGCGCACCCTCAATCCGGTCGAAGGTCACAAAGGCGAATTGCCCCGCACGGTGACCGGGCCATGCCGGCCCCATGTGGCAGGTAACTTCGGTGACGTCCCGGTCTGGTGTTTTGATCGCGGTGACCATGCCGCGAACCTGGCGACGACGACCAACTCTGCCGGTCAGAGATAGCCCGCTGGCGATGCTCCCGCCAAAGAGCAAAATGGCCATCAGTAGTCCGATTGGCTGCTGCCACCATTGCAGCGGAGTCAGCCACGCCGCGTGGAAAGCGAGCAACAGATAAAGCACCGGCATGCCGCGATGCAAATAACGCCAGTATTTGTAGGGAAACTTGCGCCACAAAGTGATCAACAGCATGGCGAACAGCAGATAGACGGCCAACTCCCCTACCTCTTCCGCAGCATCGCGCATGGTGTCGATGAACCCGGAATAATCCTGATCGTGCAGCCTGCCGGCCTTTCCGAAAATCGACTCTATAACATCGTCACCCATTTCAATCAGCCAATGAGCTGCCGCGAATACCACTGCCAGAATGCCCGCCCATTTGTGGGTGCGATAGATCTGATCCAACCCGCCCAGCGGTCTCTCCAACCAGGCTGGGCGCAGTGCCAGCATCATGGTCAGTGACATCAGAGCAATGGATAACAGCCCACTGAGCAGCAGGCTCTGGTCATAGACTGCCCAGGGAGAACCGGCCCCAGGACCTGCAAAGAGGTTCCAGGCCCATAGGCCCAAAACCAACACAACGAAAGGAAAAATCATCCGCATCATCACATCTCCTGCGATCGGTACCTGGAATATTCCCCCGAAGGCTAGCGCCCAAACCTGACAGCCAGCTGAAGGTCGGTGAAGAGAGATCGAAGCGTTATTGACCATTCAGGCTGTTGTCAGGTTCGAGCTGTAGTATCTTGATTTCAGGGCTGGGTCAGAGGTGAACAATGCGGGTTCTTTTGGTGGAGGATACGGCGGGATTGGGCGAGGCGGTCCGGGATCAGATTGCGGACGACGGCCACGCCGTGGACTGGGTGCAAACTCTGCGCTTTGCTGAGGCGAGTATCAGGACCACAGCCTACGACCTGATTCTGCTGGACCTGATGCTGCCCGACGGCCATGGCTTCGGCTTTTTGCGAACGATCCGGGCTACCGGAATAACAACACCGGTGATCATTCTGACCGCCAGGGATCAGGTGTCTGACCGGATTGAAGGATTGAATGCCGGTGCTGACGACTACCTGGTCAAACCCTTTGATCTTTCGGAGTTGTCGGCCCGCGTGGCCGCGGTGGCTCGCCGATATCGCGGCAATCCAAGCCCGATCATACAAGTGGGCGAGCTGATGATTGATCTTGGCGATCACCGCATCAGTCGCAACGGCCTGCCGGTAGAACTTACGGCACGGGAGTGGGCATTGTTTGAGGGCTTTATCCAGCGACCCGGAATGCTGTTATCGCGATCGCAACTGGAGGATCGTCTATACGCTTTCGGGGCCGAAATCGAAAGTAACACCATCGAAGTTTATGTCAGCCGTCTGCGTAAAAAGCTGGGGCGGGACGCTATCGTAACCGTCAGGGGAATGGGCTATCGCCTGGAAACACATGACCACTAGAACCAGCCTGCAAAAAACACTCGGTATCGGCCTGACACTCGGTGTCACCCTACTCTGGCTGTTGGGCGTGACCGCTTCGGGACTGGTGGCACAGCATGAAATGAACGAGGTCTTCGACAGTGCCCTGGAAGAAACCGCCCAGCGCATACTGCCACTGGCGGTCACCGACATCCTGAACCGTGAGAACGGCGCGGGCAATCAAAAGGCCCCAGCCCTGAAAGACCATGACGAATACCTGACCTATCTGGTACGGGACGAAGCTGGAAATATTCTGCTCCAGTCCCACGATGCCGACCCTGGCGTGTTTAGCAGGACCCCCGCGGAAGGGTTTTCAGATACTCTGACCCACCGGCTATATGGCGTATCTGCAGTCAGCTATACCATCTATCTTGAAGTGGCCGAACCCTTGGCGCACCGGCGTGAATCCGCTCTGGAGGCGGGATTAGCCTTACTGTTGCCTTTACTGGTGCTGATTCCGGTCAGCCTGTTGGGTGTCTGGTGGATTGTCCGGCTTTCCCTTCGTAAGGTGGTCGATTTTCAGCAAGACATTGAATCCCGCGGCGCGGGAGATCTGTCCCCTGTTGTAGAAGAGCAGTTACCCCGTGAATTTGAACCAATCGCCGGTGCCATCAACCGGCTGCTTGAGCGTTTGCATCGTGCTCTCGAATCAGAACGCAGCTTTACCGCCAACAGTGCCCATGAACTGCGAACTCCCCTGGCAACAGCGCTTGCCAAAGTGCAGCGACTGAAAACCAGAATGCCCGATGATTATCTCAAGAATGATGTTGCAGAAATTGAAGAAGCGTTACGCAGTCTCTCGGTGCTGTCCGGAAAACTGCTCGAGTTGGCAAAAGCAGAAGGTGGCGGTGCACTCTCACAAAGCCAGCAGGATCTTGTGCCCATCCTCGCGATGATTGCCCGGGATTTTGAGGCCCAGGCACCCGGGCGAGTTGTTTTATCCCTGCCGGAGCGCGAAGTGAACTCCTTTCTTGATCCCGATGCCTTCGCCATCCTGGTGCGTAACCTGATCGAGAATGCCCTTAAGCATGGTTCCCGTAGCGAGCCGGTGAAGATCAACCTGAACGATAATGGGGTTTTAAGGGTCTGCAATGGCGGTGCAAGAGTGCCACCGGAACAGCTCGCTCTTTTAAGAAACCGGTTTGCACGCGCCAAAACGGACGCTGCAGGTTCTGGCCTGGGCCTCGCGATTGCCGATGCGATTGCTAAAGGTGCCGGCATGACCCTGCATCTCAGATCGCCGGCAACAGGACGGCAGGATGGTTTTGAAGCGGAGCTGAATCTGGCATGTATCTGACACTCACCGACATTGTGCTGCTGACGAGCATCATTCAATCGCTGGCTCTTGCCGTTTTTCTCCTACTTCCATCCAACAGTGGGCTCATATCTAACCGACTCCTGGTTGCCACTCTGGTGTTCTTCGCCGCCGGGCTGGGAGAGATCTTCCTCTATGGCAGCGGGCTTGCGCTCCAGTACCCAAACTTCGCCTACCTCGGAACACTCATCGGACTTCTACAAGCCGGCACGCTCTATCTATATGCGCAATCGCTGATGTATCAGAATTTCCAGTTACGCGGGAAGCATCTCGTGCACACGTTGCTCTTCTGGGTGGTCGGCGCAATTTTTCTGATTGAATATTATTTACAGCCAAGCGAGACCAAAGTTCAGATTCTGCTTGAACGGGACCACCCGGGCGTACTTACCTCTCCCCTTCTTGCAGTCGCTATTCACGCGGTCTTTCTGGGCTACCTGTACGCGACTATTCGTGCGATTAACCGTTTCGGCCTTGGTATTCGACAGATTTTCTCGAGTATTGAAAACAAACAACTTGCGTGGTTACGGACGCTTCTGATCGGCTATGCAGTGGCTTGGACCGTGAGCATGATGTACTGCCTTACAGCGCATGTGTTTAGAAGCGTGCCTGGAACCGAGTGGGTGGCCGGCGCTGGCGCTGTAACGGGCTTCATTTTCATCAATTTTCTGATGATAAACTCTCTTCGCCAACCCGTTGTTTTCTCTGGATTGGCAGCAGACCAGGCCGCCTTGCTGGAAGAAGAGCCCACGCCGCAGTTTGATCAAACTTTAAAGGTCAGGCTCCAACAGTTAATGCACCAGGAAAAGCCCCACTTGCACCCCAACCTGACCCTGGAACAACTTTCACGGAAATTGGGCGCCCCTTCAAGAGAGGTTTCACGGGCCATTAACCAAGGCTTTGGCTGCAATTTCTTTGAGTTCGTCAGTCGCTATCGCATCGACGAGGCGAAATCGCGCCTGGCCGATGCAGCCAATCAGGCAAATATTCTGCAAACTATGTATGACTCTGGCTTCAACTCGAAGTCCGTATTCAACACTGCTTTCAAGAAAGAGACAGGATTTACCCCCAGTGAATATCGCCGACGAGCCCTGCAGGGCGATATCCGACCCTAGCCACGATCCTGAACCTGGCTACCCGGCGTTCGAGTACGCTCTCACCCGATACTGAAACCTCTATCCTTTTGAATTATATATTTTATTTCCAAACCATGGAATCGGTTCGGTTTCGTACCTGAGAACGCTTCTTTGACCTCCCTTCCGTACTCTGATTGCCAAGCGCCACCAAACCCGGTGCTCGTGAAGCTCAACGCACTATGAGGAGGTCATGTATGAAAACCAAATTACGCAAAACCACTGTTCCCGCAGTGGCCGCAGCAATCTTCAGCCTGATGTTTGCCGGTAGCGCCCAAGCTCATTGTGATGCTCTGGACGGTCCCGTGATTACCGAAGCCCGTGCGGCACTGGAGTCAGGCAATGTTAAGCCCTTGCTCAAATGGGTGCCGGCAAAGGATGAGGCCGAAATCAAAAGGGTATTCGCCGATGTGCGCCAAGTCCGCGGGCAAAGCGAAACTGCGAAAAACATTGCCGATCAGCATCTGTTCTCGACGCTCGTTGAGGTTCATCGTGCCTCCGAAGGCGCACCCTTTACCGGCATCAAGCCTTCCGGACAGATTGATCCGGGTTTAATGGCGGCGGATGCGGCGTTGGAAAACGGGCAAATTGATCGCCTCGTGGCAAATATAACCCGCAAGATCGAGAACGGTATTCGTGAGCGTTATCATGAGGCTCAGCGTGCAAGGGCCATGGCTGATCAAAGCGGCGATAAGGGGCGTGCCTTTGTCGCTGACTACGTCAATTACATTCACTATATAGAGGGCGTGCATGGCGCTGCTGGAGGGCAGGGGCACTAATTCCTATCTTCACGCAGACGCAAAGCAGGCTGACGGCCTGCTTTGCCGTTGTATTCATTTCCAGTTTCGCCTTCGGCTGAATTGGTACCATCATTCTATTAAGGCGCATCAAAAAACATAAATGAAGCCAACACCAATCTCCGCTTCATAATCATTCCGGGATATCGGGCTATCTGAGACGTCACTCCCATAAACTTCGTAAAGAGCTTCGCCGAAGATCTGCCAGTTCTTATTCAGGTAGTTCCGGTAATTAACATTGACCCCCGTCGAACGATACCCGCTATCAACGTCGGTTTCTGGAAGACCTGAGTCTATCGATTGCCGGGTGTTCACACCAAAGTCCCGGTTGGCTAACTTGCCATCGTGGAACGTTGCAGCCGCGCCAATTTCCCATCCAGTGCCATCAGGCTGGCAAGCCAGGCAGGTTCCTGCGCCGAAAATCCCCAACGTACCGATCTCTCCCGCTGAAACACGACCATCCAGGAAGTAACGCCAGTTTTCTGCAAGAGCGTAACGCACCTCAAGCAACATTGCCGCTCCAGAACTTGATTCACCCAGGCCATCCAGTCTGCCATCCTCGGAATCACCCTCTTCCCGGCCTTCTTCGTAGCCTACCGAGGCTTGAATCAACCACGCATCCCTGGCCAGTGTTCGCCACCCAATGGCCTCACCTGCCCAGAAAAAAAGGTGGTCACCCGTTCGCCACTGAACACCCCCAGCCGGATCGACCTCAAGCTCGAACTCGTCTGAACCCTCATAAGCCGTCTCATACTCAACGCCCAGGCCAAGCCCAACACCCCAGCCATCGCCATCGGTAAAATCAACGACAGAGGGAAGCGGAACCAGAGGGGTTCTCGTCTCCGTCGCATTTACCAACCCAAAACAAGAAATTGCGCCAAGAAATGTGGCGGTTTGCAGAACTGCTTTTATCATGGTTTTTGCCCCATCAAATCGTGAGGGGTTATACGGCGTACGCTTCATTATGGATGCATATTTTAGAGAGGCTGCCGGGCCATAAACCCGGCATTCAAATATCTATTACCCCAGTTTTACGTTCATGGTGATTTCTGCAGTGAATACCGTTTGCCCGTCTTCGTCGATGACAGAAACCGGAACGATTTTTTGTCCCGCACTATCCCAGTCAATTCCTTCTCCGTTTGCGATCGCGCGCAGGTCGGTTTTCGCTTTGGCCAGGTAATTCACGCTCATTGACTGAGGAATCCATCGGGCACCGCTCGGAATTGTCGCATCAGTCATCAGGCCAGCGACTAACTCGGCGGCGTTGCACATGGCAATGGCGTGGACCGTTCCCAGGTGGTTTGTGATTTCCTTCCTGAATGGCACCTTCGCCTCGGCGTAGCCTTGCTTCAATTCGACAAGCGTTGGCTGGATAGTGCTGAAGTACGGCGCTTGCTGACACATCATGCTGGAAAAACTTTCGGCACCAAAGGCGTTGAATGCTGCGAGTGCTTGGCTCATAAATCGTGATCTCCATGATATTTGGTAGCGACAAGTTACTAAACAGAATATCATTCTGTAAAAGAATAATGTTCTGTTTATGGAGAGGCTGTCAAGGAGTAAACTGCCGTATTAATCGATACAGGAATGAGCAAGAGCCCTTTATGCCTGACGACGATATTCTCGAAAAGCCGTTCCCAGGGCGCAGATCTGCGCTGAAGCGGAACATTCTTGAGAACGCCCTGGCTTGCTTCAATGAGCTTGGCGTGGAAGCCACGACCATCGACACCATCAAGGTTCGGTGTGGCGCCAGTGTTGGTGCTATCTACCATCATTTCGGAAACAAAGAAGGCATTCTGAGCGCCCTATTCTTCTGTGCGCAGGATAATCAGAGAGCGAAACTGACATCAGCTCTGGAGACGGCGAAAACACTGAAAGAAGCTGTCCACCTCATCGTTAAAAGTTATGTGGACTGGGTAACGAGTTACCCGGAGTGGGCTCGTTTCCTTTTTCAGGCTCGATCCGCTGTGGCTAAAGGGCCACATCAGCAGCAACTCAGAGAGCGCAATATTGAAAACTACCGTGAGCTGAGGGAGCTGTTATTCAGGCTGGATTCCGGCGCGAATGAGATTATTCAATGCCAGGAATTACTTCCATCTCTGATCATCGGGCCGGCGGAGAACTTTTGCAGGGCCTGGCTTTCCGGGCGGATCCAGACGTCACCCCTCGAGTATCGGGAACAGTTTGCGGAATCGGCCTGGCGGTCCATTCATAGGTAAGGGCCTGATAATGGCGTTGGAGTCGGGCAGTACCCCGCCCTTATATACATGCTCAGTAGCCTGCGACCGACGAAAGGCTTAGAATCCTGCCCTGACTATTCTCCGGCCTTTCTGGCCGATGCTTCTCATTACCGTATCAGGATCTGCCGATGTCTGACCCCTCCTAGTCGCATTAAAGGAGCACCCTCACATCATCGAAGACCGGTCTGAAACGGCAGAAAAACTTGCCGCCCAATCATTCATCCTATTGTACTTGGCAGTACTCATTGATTTTTTAAATAGAAATTAGAAAAATCAATATAACCATATGTTTTTTAATGAAAATATTGGATAACACAATATTGTGAGTCTGTTTGGTAAGTAGGCTGACGAAGTGGCCAAAGGCAAGTATCATCAGTCCATCGCCTTTCTTTAGGCGATAAAAAACCCCAGGACCGAAGCCCTGAGGTTTTACCAAGCGGTAGGGGCCTTCCGCCAAGAATAACCCCCTACCTATATCCACACAGCCAGTAAGACTGATGGGTTGAGAATAGTACAAAACGAGACGCTTGTATGCCAATACCCTTTGGATCTATCGTCCCGTGATCGTAACGCCTCTTACCGTCACCTCACTGGCTATCTCGTACAGGAGATCAGCCATGGTCATCAGACCCGCTGTCTACGTTCGAGCCTACTTCCGAATGGTCAACGGCACGCTTCAGCGTGTTTGCGCCCATTTCCGGAGTTGGCCAAACCGCTAAATGAGGATGATGCCGAGGGCATCCCTGGGCATCGCTAGAATCTTTTCATTGATGTGAGGTGACGCATGTCCAAAAAATACCGAAGCGCTGTAACAGGCCGTTATGTAACCGAGACCTTTGCCAAGAAACACCCGCGGGAAACCGTCGGTGAAAAGAGTAAACCGTCTCGGAAGAAAAAATAACGAAGTCGGCACAAGGACGTGCCCTGGAACCCGCTTCAGGCTCTGGTGGTCTCCCAAGTACACTGCGCATAATCGGCGTTACGTTAAGGTCGCAAAGCGGACGTTCAGGAAGGTTTATGAGTTTTCGTCCAAGCGGTTTTGTGGTCGATTCTTCGGGAATCTTGGATGGGACTTTCTAGTGCTATCCAGGATTCCCGAAGACTAGCCCATTAAATATCCCCGTAATTTAATTCGTTGATAGTGCGCACCGGTATCAGGGCTTCGTATCCCGCTGATGCACTATATAGATCACGAATCACTCCAGCTCGCCGGAGTTTGACTCCAGTGAGCTGTCTTGCGCTGTTGATTGCGTCTTCCAGTCTGCCAGTGCCACTGGCCAGCTCATTCAGGCTGGCTTCCCAGTGAGCGCGCTGATTGGGCAGATGTCGCTCGTTGAGGATATTCAGGCGGCCGTGGCCGGCCTGAACGCTTGCCCTCATTCTCTCGACCGAGGCCTGCCAATCCCGTTGGGCCTCGATGGTCAGCCATGCCTTTTGTGAGGCTTCGGCAGCCGCTTTCCGAACCGCACTGCGCTGGCGTTGCCCGCTCAGTGGAACCCGCACACCAATGCCGACGACCCAACGTTTACTCTCGTCAGCCCACAGGCTATTGTAACCAGCATTAGCAGTAAACGTAGGCCTGCGGCTGACTTCAGCAATATCCAGTCGGGCGCGTGCCTCGGCTTCCCTCGCCTCGGCCGCCCGAATAAGTGGATGATCTGACTCCAAATACTCGTCCGTGAAGAGTGCGGCCTCAGGCGGCACAGTCAGTTGCAGGCTGGCGCCCGTTGGACGGCGCCCAAGAAGGGGAATCAGGTCGCTGGCTACCCTGGCCTTCTCCGCCTGCAGTTCAACCAGTTGCGCATCGAGCGTGTCCAATTCCGTTATGACCCTGAGGGTTTCGCTTTGCGAGCCGACTCCATAGTCCAGCCTTTGTTCCGTGACGGTGGCCAGTTGCTCCACCAAAGCACGTGTCTCATGGTGGAGCTCAATCGCTTCATTGGCATACCACCAACGTGCATACGCCTCCTTGACCCGTGCTGCCAGCTGCCGCATGCGCCACTGCGTGTCCTCCTGAGCAGCAAGTACTCCGGCCTCAGCCGCCTTGCGAGATGCTGACAACTGATCCGGCCAGGGCAGCTGCTGGCTGACCTCAAAGCGATGCCCTACCATATTGGGCCCTTCCAGAGTTTCAGGGGCAATGCCGTACTTAATGACCGGATCAGCCCAGGTATCTGAGCCCTCCATTTCGGCTTCTGCTGCTTCGGCGACAGATTTTTGCGCGCCCAGGGTCGCGTTATTGGCCAGAGCCTCTTGAATCCACTCGTCAACGACTTCAAGAGGTTCGGCGTTCACCGGCATTGCCATTGCGAACAGCAGAGTCAGAACGGTTTGAATGCCAATGGGTCTAATCATCGGAAGGTTCCTTTTTTGACGATTCTTTTGAGGCGGGCGCGTTGCCAGAGATAGAAAATCACCGGAATCAGCAGCAGAGTCAGGACCAGCGTGGTGACCATACCGCCGATCATCGGGCCAGCGATGCGTTGCATCACTTCGGAGCCGGTGCCACTGCCCAGCATGATGGGTACCAAGCCAGCCACGATGGCAGCGAAGGTCATCATGATGGGACGCACCCGCTGAGCCGCACCATCACTGATGGCCTGGCGCAGGGCATCTGCTGACAGTCGCGCTGGTTGATGGTCCACGGTTTCCAGAGCGTTATGCAGGGACTGGTTCAGGTACACCAGCATCAGTACGCCGATTTCCACGGCTACTCCAGCCAGGGCAATAAAGCCGACCGCCACCGCCACGGACAGGTTGTAGCCCAGCAGGTACATCAGCCAGATACCGCCGATCATGCCGAATGGCAGGGTGCCAAGGATGATGCCCACCTCGGTCAGGTTGGGGAAGTTCAGGTATAACAGGATGATGATTATGGCCAGAGTCAGGGGCACGACCATGGTCAGGCGCTCCTTGGCTCGTTGCATGTATTCGTACTGGCCGGACCAGGTCAGAGAGTAGCCGGCAGGCAGATCTATCTTCTCCTGGACTACCGACTGGGCCTCACGGACCCAACTACCCAGATCCCGGCTCTGGATATCGACCAGCGTCCAGCCGTTGATGCGGGCATTTTCCGACTTGATCATCGGCGGCCCCTGATCAACCCGGATGTCGGCCACATCTGCCAGGGCGATGCGTTGACCGTTGGGTGTCACCATGGGCAGCAGTCGCATCTGCTCCACCGAATCCCGGTAGCCCTGGGGGTAGCGGAGGTTGATGGGGTAGCGCTCCAGGCCTTCCACGGTGTTGCCCACGTTCATGCCGCCAATGGCGGTGCGCACCACCGATTGAATGTCTGCGATATTCAGCCCGAAACGGGCGGCGGCCTCGCGCTGTATGTCCACCTTGATGTAGCGCCCGCCGGCCACCCGCTCGGAGAAGGCGGAGGCGGTGCCGGGTACGTCAGACAGCACCTGCTCCAGCTCTTCCCCTATGCTCTGTATCACCGCCAGGTCTGGCCCGGCCACCTTGATGCCCACGGGGGTCTTGATGCCCGTGGAGAGCATGTCGATGCGGGTCTTGATGGGCATGACCCAGGCGTTGGTGAGGCCGGGAAGCTTGACGGTGTTGTCCAGTTCCCGGCGCAGGGATTCCGGTGTGACGCCGGGCCGCCACTGGTCCCGGGGTTTGAACTGGATAAAGGTCTCGATCATGGTCAGCGGGGCGGGATCGGTGGCGGTGTCGGCACGACCGATCTTACCGAACACTGTTTCCACTTCAGGAATACTGGCGATCAGCTTGTCGGTCTGTTGCAGAATCTGCCGGGCCTTGCCAATGGAGATCCCGGGATAGGTGGTAGGCATGTACATCAGGTCCCCCTCATCGAGGGGCGGCATGAATTCACTGCCCAGTTTGTTGGCCGGCCAGAAGCCGATGACCAGCACCACCAGGCCGCCGGCAAGCATCAGTGCCGGCCGCCGCAGGGCCCAGCCGATGACAGGCTTGTAAAGGGCAATCAGTAGTCGGTTGATGGGGTTGCGGTGCTCGGGCAACACCTTGCCACGGATGAAGTAGCCCATCAGCACCGGCACCAGGGTAATGGCCAGCCCCGCCGCGGCGGCCATGGCGTAGGTTTTGGTGAACGCCAGGGGCGCGAAGAGCTTGCCCTCCTGAGCCTCCAGGGTGAAGACGGGCAGAAAGCTCACGGTGATGATCATCAGTGAGAAGAACAGCGCCGGCCCGACCTCGCCAGCGGCCCGCGACATCACAGCCCACCGGTTTTCTGGTGTCAGCGGGGTCCGTTCCATATGTTTATGGACGTTCTCCACCATTACGACGGCCCCGTCCACCATGGCTCCGATGGCAATCGCGATACCACCAAGAGACATAATGTTGGCGTTGATGCCCTGGGCGTGCATGACCACAAAGGCTGCGAGGATACCCACCGGCAGGCTGACGATGACTACCAGCGACGACCGTAGATGGAACAGGAATACCGCGCAAATAAGAACAACCACCAGGAACTCTTTCAACAACTTGCCATACAGGTTGTCCACGGCGTTGTTGATCAGCGTCGAGCGATCATAGGTCGGCACGACTTCCACGCCATCCGGGAGGCTGGCCTTGATGTCCTCAAGACGTTGTTTGACCCCCTGAATGGTTGCCAGTGCGTTTTCGCCGAAGCGCATCACCACGATGCCACCGGCCACTTCCCCTTCCCCGTTCAGTTCGGCAATACCGCGGCGGATCTGGGGGCCAAGCTGCACATCCGCCACATCCTTCAGTAACAGGGGCTTGCCGTTGGCATTAACGCCAAGGGGTACCTGCCGCAGATTATCTTCGTTCTGCAGGTAACCGGTGACACGCACCATGTATTCCGCCTCGGCCATCTCCACCACCGAGGCACCGGTTTCCTGATTGGCGTTGTTAATGGCGGCGTGGATGCGCTGCAGGGTGATGTCGTGGGCCCGCAGCCGGTCCGGGTCCACCACCACCTGGTACTGCTTGACCATGCCGCCCACACTGGCTACCTCGGATACCCCGGGCACGGTCTGCAGTTCAAACTTCAGGAACCAGTCCTGAATGGCCCGCAGTTCCGACAGGTCATGCTGGCCGCTGCGGTCCACCAGGGCGTAGGAATACACCCAGCCAACGCCGGTGGCGTCTGGCCCCAGCTCCGGTTTGGCGGCATCGGGCAGTTGCCCGGCCACCTGGCTCAGATATTCCAGTACCCGGGAACGGGCCCAGTACAGGTCGGTGTCGTCATCGAAAATCACGTAAACAAAGGAGTCGCCAAAGAAGGAATACCCCCGCACGGTCTTGGCGCCCGGCACCGACAGCATGGCGGTGGTGAGGGGGTAGGTCACCTGGTCTTCCACCACCTGGGGTGCCTGGCCCGGATAGGTGGTCTTGACGATCACCTGAACGTCCGACAGGTCCGGTATGGCGTCAATGGGTGTTTCTTTGACGGAATACAATCCCCACCCCGTCAGGATAAGGGTGGCGAGCAATACAAAAAATCGGTTATGAAGCGACCACTGGATAATGGCGTTAATCATGGGCTGAATCCGGTTTGGTGATGGCCGGGGGGCGGTCGCATTGCTCCGCGTCCCCGGACCATTGCTATTGTTTGCTGATGGCGGTCACTTGCTGTCCTTTCTCCGCCGGTGTCAGGGTGAAGGCAACGGGGTCATCCTTGCTTAACCCTTCCAGATCCACGTCGGGTGCCACGGAAAATCCCATGGTCATGCGCGGCCAGTTCAGCTCCGGAATAGGCTCGTGATTCAGGGTCACTTTGCGTTTTTCGGTATTGATCGCGGTGATCACGCCCCGGCTCTGGATCGGGCCAGCGGACTCTTTTGTGTCCATGCCGGACATGGAGCCCATACCGCTTTCCGCCATTGCCAGCACAGGGTTCAGGGTCAGTCCGAATACAGCAGCCATCATCAGGGTTTTCAGGTTCATGGTTTTCTCCAGTGGTTATTGCGCGTCTTGCGCAGGTTCAATACGTTCAACGAGATAGCCTTCCGGGGTTTCCCGGAATTCAAAGCGGACTTCCTGGTCCGGGGCCAGGGCACCGGTCTTAACGGAGTCCGCGAGCGCAAACGCCATGGTCATGGCGGGCCAGCTCAGTTCCGGTATGGCGGCATGATCGAGAGTGATTGAGCGGCCTTCGCCATCCACATCGGTGATCCGGCCGACGCCTTCGATCATTTCTGTCGGTGAGCTGTCTGAATCGGTGTCACCGCCGCTTTGCTGATCCGCGTCAAGCCTTAACATGGCGGCTTCGAGGCTGGTTTCGGAGTCGATCAGGAACTGGGCGGACACCACCACCTGCTGGCCTTCTTCCAGGCCCTCGGCAATCACGACCCGGTCGCCGGCTTCCCGGCCGGTTTTTACGGGCACCGGGCGGAAGTAGCCATCGTCTTCGGCCAATAGCACATGCTGGCTGTCGCTGCGTTGGATCAAAGCCGGGCGTGGGATGGTGAGCAGGTCATCGCCGATGGGTGCGTCCATGGTGAGGTTTACGAACATGTTGGGGCGCAGCCGGCCATCGGGGTTGGGGACACGTATCCGTGCCCGCAGAGTCCGGGTTCTGGCATCCAGTTCCGGGTAGACATAATCAATGGCGCCCTGCCAGTTGGTGCCAGGCATGGAGGGTGTGGCGAATTCGACGGCCTGGCCTGCCATGACCAACCCGGCTTGCCGCTCGAAAAATTCGGCGATCACCCAGACGGATTTGCGGCTGCCGATAGCCATGATTTCGGTATCCGGACGCACATACATGCCGGCACGGACTGGCAGAGCGGCCACATAGCCAGAGCCGGGGGCAAACACGGTGATGCGTTCGCGGACCTTGCCGGTCTTCTTCAGGTTGGCGATTTGCGCATCCGTCATACCGAGCGAGCGCAGTTTTCCGCCAGTTGCCGTAGCCTGGGAACCCCGGCCCAGGCGTTCGGACATCAGGAATTCCTGCTGGGCATTGACCAGTTCCGGCGAGTAGATCTCGTACAGCGGCTCGCCATGACTGACTTTCTCGCCTTTCGAGCGGACATGTAAAACCTCGACCCAGCCGGCAATGCGGCTGTGCACATGGATCAGGTCATCTTCATCATCGGTGACGTAACCGACCGTTCGGACTGGTATAGAAACCGGCCCCCGAAGAACAGGCTGCGTCCTGACGCCAAGATTGGCGGCAACGGCGGGATTGATTTGTGCGCCACCATCGTTCCGACCGGTGTTTTCCTCTTCATAGACCGGAACCAGGTCCATACCCATGGGAGACTTTCCGGGTTGGTCCCGGCGGTAATTGGGATCCATAGGGGCAACCCAATACAAAGGTTTTTTCTCAGCTGGACTACCGGAATCGGCAGATTCTGACATTGGAAGATTTTGCTGACTGGACAACCAGCCAAGGCCAAAAGCAATAGCAACAGCTATTGCCATAACGGCAATGCGCATCGATGTTTCCTCGTTAAAAGCTTATAAGTGCGCGTTCGCGGCCCGCTGGCCGTCTGAACGTGCGACTAAATCGAAAAGGCTCGAATCAGGCTTTTGAGGAATTTGGGGGAGGTGTAAAGGTGTCGAGGATAACGCTGAGATAGCCGTCGAGGGGATGAAGCTGCGCCGGCGCAGTTGCCGTCGGTGCCGGGAGGTTTGTGCGTTCAGGAACTAGTACAGAAGGTACGGTACCGCAATTGCCCTGTTGAGCAGCAAGGAGACAGTCCGCCGACGCCATATTGTCACAAGACATCTCCTGCGCTAAATGTTCGGTAGTGCCGGCTAACATTGTGTCTACGCAAGCCATCGGCCCCATTTGACTGGACCGGGCGGAAGGCTCACTTGATTCTGAGGTAAATTGCCCGAGCGCCAGCACCGGCTGCATTGCCATGATCAGCAACAGCAGGTTTATGATGGCTTTATGGATCATCGGGTTTGGCAAGTGGAGTGACTCAGGTTATTGAATTTAAAAAATTTGTCGAGATGTTAAGATGCGCGCTTCACAAAGGTCAAGCGATTAATGGCCAGGACTGGAATTAGCTCCACCTCTCAATCAATTCCTGGACAGAATGGCCATTGGGGGCTCCATCAGGCATCTGTCTCCAAACCTGGACTGTAGTTTTCATGTCGTCACGAAGTCTCTTGAGCTCCTTTAACTCCTGATCCAGTCTGCAAAGGCGGTCTGTGAATAGCTCCTTCAGGTCGCTGCCAGCCAAGCCACCCTCCGTCCCATGACTTAGAATGACTTTGACTTCACGCAGGTTGAATCCCAGCTTGTTTGCCACGCGAACAAACCGTAAGCGCCACAGGTCTTCCGAATTATACAAGTTGTAGCCATTTCGGGGATCTTTTCGTGGCCGAAGTAACCCTTCACGGTTATAGAAACGAACGGTGTCCGGAGAGACATCCGCCAATCTCGCAATTTCTTTGGCTTTCATTGTGTCAACCTTCCCTTAAAGTCCTTCGTAGGAACGTGCAAGCCATCAAGATGATCATGTCTGCAGAGAATCAACACTCACATGTCCCTTAGATTGCTTGGCGATTAAAAGTTCCTTCCACCGTGCGGGTCGCCGGATTGCAGAGCCAGCCCGAGATGGAGATGCGCCGTGCCGAGCCCAAACCCATCAGTGCGGCTCCACATACACCGGGCCGTAACCTCGTACGAAAAACCGGATATCCCGTGTGGGAACCCAGCGTGATCACTTTGGCTCGTGCTCAATTACCACGAAGAATAAACGGTCAGTGAAACGGACCTGATCTCCATCAAGCTGGCTGTCGACTTCCAGGATACCCTGCTCAATTTCACCGGGAGTAAAACTTGCCAGGCTTGACATGAACCGGGCCCGAAGCATTGCATACCAGCGCTCCTTCGGGATTTGGACGTGGTACTGCTCCGCGTTTGTCACAGCTCTGAGGCCAGAGCTGGAGATTTCATCGAGAAGAATTTCAAGTTCCGGCTGGCTCTCTGAAAAGGCAGTCATTGCCCGCTTAAAAAGGGGGAACTCGGGCAAACTGGGCCGAGTCACCACCAAAACACGGCCGTTGGGCCTTAAACTTGAGCTTATTTTTTTCCAGAAACTCTGACGATTCCGGATGTGATGGATCGATTCTTTGATGAGAATCCGGTCCAGCTGCACCTGCCTTTGGGCAAAGGTTTCCGCAGACTCACAGTATGTCTGGAGGCCTCGGTACTGCCCTGCGTTAAAGAGCATGGCGTCGGAGGGATCCACGCATATGACATCGGAAACAAGCGGCACGCCCAGCTTCAGAAGGTGAGCAAATATACCGGTTCCGCCTCCCAGGTCCGCGAACTTGCTATTCCTGCGCATTTTCAAATGTCCAAGAGTCTTGGTCAGCATCCAGTCCCGGTAGCCACTGGTTAAAAGCCAGAGATCATCATAATCCCGGGCAATTCCTGAAAAACCTGCTGTCACTTTATCTCTCCAATGAAGCTGCTCTCAACGTCCTGATCTACCTTCTGTGTCGGCCCGGGTGTGGAGGAGGCATCATCCAATTAAGGCATTCTTTTCTTTTGCCTATAAATAACGGGCTTGTTACGGACCATCTTTTTTGGTCATCAGAACGCTAGTGGAACGGCTTAGTATCTATCGTCAAAGGAGCTTATCTTTGAAGCCTACTTTAAGGTCAAGAAATTAAGCACGCAGGAAGTACGGAAATTTCAGAAGCGGGCAATAGTCACAAAGTTACCCTCTGCCACTTCAAAAAATAGTCGATGGAAAAGCTTGACCTTGAAGTCGGCTTTAAGGATAGCCTCTCTTTCGTCAGCGAAACGAGTAAGACGAGTAGCACTATATTTCAAGATAAATTAAGAAACTGGCGATCTAATTAAGTCATCAATTAAACCGAGGTGAAATGATGAAGAAAATACTTTTTCTAGCAACAGCAGTGACCCTTTCAACATCTGCATTCGCTGGCAACATGTCAGAGAGCACGGATATGAAGGCAATGCATAGCCAGAATATGGATAAACAGTCCGTTGAAAATATTCTCCAGAATGAAGATATGCAACGCTTGCACAGGGACATGACGCTTTATGCAATGTCTGAGGTAGGTATGGAGGCCCGCCGGAAAATGATGACAGAAGAGGGCCGAGCGTACCATAAGGCTCTGGAAAACAGGCAACAAAATACCGCAGGGTAATCCTTGCGGCAAAGTTAACTCCTGGAGATACCAGCAGCAATTGGTTCAAAATTTTAGCCAGTTGCTGCCTTGATCACGAGCCATTAAACCACACAAACCTGAAACCGACCTGAATTACTGAACCGGTTTTATGGAAAATTGGAGAGCATCATGAAAAAAATAATTGTTGCTGCAGCAATTACGGCTTTATTTTCTACTATGGCCACTGCCAATTCCGGTTTGGCAGATCGTATCAATGAAGCGCGCAGTTACCCTGACAAAACAGTCAGCACTAAAAGTACGCAAATGCACTGCATGCAGGAGGAACAAGTCCACAGGGATATGAGTAAATCTAAGGTTATCCGAAGTGAGTCATAAATAAAATGATTCAGATAATCACACCACGGCATTATACTTATTTTTGAAACGATGCCGAAATGATTAAATTAAATAAATAACCAGCCACCTCTTAACACTGGCGGTTGGTTATTTATTATATGCCAAACAGATAAAAAAATACTTCCCCTCAATTTCCATCACCACTCTTTCATTTGATTCTCAAAGTCAACTATCCAGGAAACATCATTTGACAACCAATTCCCTCAACAGTGGCCATAACCCACTGGACGGGAGGCAATGATATCCGGTGACTGTCCATGAGAGCCCGGGCATCACCCACGGCTAAGGCTTCTTAGTCGGGCCCAAACCTGAGCTGGACCTGACGATGAGCTTTGCAAGCCGGCCCACTCGCGGAATAAACCTTGGCACTGTCTGCTGATAGGTTCGGTACTCCTCACCAAACCGCTCAATGACCTGTCGCTCTTCGTGCCGTGCGAGCAAGCTGTAGGCGAGGACGATGAGAGGGAACAGGCTGACAGAGAACAGCGTCGGCCAGTGCACGATTCCCTCTCCAAACAGGATGAGAAAAAGTCCCGTATACTGCGGGTGCCTCACCAAACCATAGAGTCCATCCTTTGCGAGCCGGTTCTGTTGATGTGCACGGTGAAGTTCTCGCCATCCCTGAAGGAAAAGACCGATGCCGATCACAGCCAGAGCATAGCCGAGCAGCATCGAGATAAGCATACCCATCTCGCCGAAACCGAGCAGTGAGGACCAGAGATTTGCGCTGAGCTCACTACCGTCCAAATCGAAGAACCTCACGAGCAAATATACAGTGAGAGGGAAGCCGTACATTTCTGCATACAACGCAATAATGAACGCCTGCACTATTCCGGCACTGCCCCACTCACGCCAGGTCCTCGGAGCAAGCCAGCGGTACATGACCCATGAGATCAGCACGATCATGATCGCCGCAATACCCCAGGCTCCGGAATGAGCAATAGTTTCTGTCATGTAAAGGCCCTTAGTGAGTCAACGAATAAGCAAAGACCACTTTTATGTGGCTGTCGCCACCTTTGTGTTATTGATCGGCTGACTTCTTGACCAGACGATTAATGCAAGGCCTCCAAGGATCATCGGCAGGGTCAACAACTGCCCCATGGTTAACCAGCCGAAGGCAATGAACCCCAACTGCGGGTCGGGGAGGCGAACAAACTCGACCGCAAAACGGAAGACCCCGTAGAACAACAGGAACAGGCCGGACGTCGCGCCCATACGGCGAGGATGGTTTGAGAACCACCACAGCACAGCGAACAGCACGACACCTTCCAGGGCAAACTCATACAGTGATGACGGGTGGCGGGGCGCCGCCCCCATATTTGGGAACACCATGGCCCAGGGGACATCACTGACCCGCCCCGGAAGTTCATGATTGATAAAGTTGCCAAGACGCCCGGCCCCCAGGCCAATCGGCACCAGTGGCGCAATAAAGTCCGTGAGCTGGAAAAATCGCAGGTTCTGCTTGCGCGCAAATACCAAGGCCGCAATCAGGACGCCGGTTAAGCCTCCGTGAAAGCTCATGCCCCCTTCCCAGATTTTAAGCAGCCAGAGCGGATTTTCTGCCAGCTTGTCAAAGCCGTAGAAGAGCGCATAACCGACGCGGCCACCGAGAATAACGCCCATCGTGCAATAGAAAATCAGAGTTTCGACGGCCTCGGTATTCAGCCCCAGTCGATGGGCCCGACGACGCCCAAGCCACCATGCCGCGAGAAAACCGACAAGGTACATCAGGCCGTACCAGTGGATTTGCAGCGGACCCAGCGAGATGGCTATCGGGTCGATTTGAGGATACTGGAGCATTGGCAGTCCTGATTCCGTGTCTGAAAGTGCCCCGGGGTGTTTATCAACAACACCCCGGGACACCGTTGGTAGCTTCCCTATTACTTCCGACCAGGTTGGCGGGTAACGCGCAGATACGGTGTCTGCTCATCCCATCCGTCGGGGAAGCGCTCTTTGGCCTCTTCGTTGGAGAGCGACGGAACGATGATCACATCCTCTCCATTCTTCCAGTCCACCGGCGTGGCCACTTTGTGGTTGTCGGTCAGTTGGAGCGAATCAATGACGCGCAGGATCTCGTCCAGATTGCGCCCGGTGCTGGGCGGATACGTTAGCATCAGACGGATTTTTTTCGCGGAATCAATAATGAATACCGTTCGAACAGTCACCTTGGGATCGGCTTTTGGATGGATCATTCCGTACAGGTCGGCAACCACCTGATCCTTGTCTGCCAGCAGGGGAAAATTGAGCCCCGTGCCCTGGGTTTTCTCAATGTCCTTGGCCCAGTCGTTATGGGAGTCGAGCGGATCAACGGACACCCCGATCAGCTTCACTCCACGACTGGCGAACTCGTCCTTACGCTTGGCGAAGGCGCCAAGCTCTGTGGTACAGACGGGGGTGTAGTCGGCGGGGTGTGAAAACAGCACGGCCCAGTCGTCTCCCAGCCACTCATGAAACTGAATGTTTCCCTCGGTGGATGCGACGGTGAAATCGGGAGCGGTTTCTCCAAGTTGCAATGTCATCGTTTCATTCTCCTTTGCTTTGGCTGTCGTTCTCGGTTTGTCAGTACAGACGGTATCCTTAAAGTCAACTTTAAGGTCAAGGCGTTTGTCAGATGTTTTTTAGCCTGATCCATCGAGCTCGACGTTCGTGCCCGATTTTTCGGGTATGAAACTGACATAGAGGAAAAGCACGGTGCCCAGCACAATGGCGATATCGGCAAGGTTAAAGGCTGGCCAGTGCCAGGATTGCCAATAGACATCAAAGGAATCCACAACATAGCCACGAAATATACGGTCAATCAGGTTGCCCATGGCACCGCCAAGAATAAGGCTGTACGCGATGGCTTCTCCCCTGCGGCGGCACTGAACAATCAGCCCGATCAGTACAATCGAGACAACTACCGCGACTGTGATAAGAAAGTATCGCTGCCAACCTCCGCCATCGGCAAACAGGCTGAATGCGGCGCCGGTGTTCCAGACATGCACCCAGTTAAAGAACGGGGTCACCGGAATCGACTCGCCATACGCCATTGACTGCTGGACCAGCCATTTTACAACCTGATCAGACGCCGCAATCAGGCCCGAAATCGCCAGCAGGCCATACGGCAAGTGTTTTTTGGCAACGATGGACATTATTTAACCCTTAAGCGCCAGGATGCGCCTGGCACCGTTGAGTACGATAATCCCCGCAATGCTGCCGATGATCAGGTCCGGGTAATTGGAGCCAGTCCACGCGACCAGGGCGCCAGCGGTAATGACCCCCAGATTGATGACCACATCGTTGGCTGAGAATATCCAGCTCGCCTTCATGTGGGCACCGCCCTCCCGATGTTTGGATATCAGCAGCAGACAGGTGGTATTGGCGATCAATGCGATGAACGCAATCCCCATCATTACCAGCGACTCAGGCTCACTGCCGAAGACAAAGCGCCTCACCACCTCTGCAAGTACGCCCACAGCCAGTATCAGTTGGAGTACGCCCGCAAGATGCGCCGCACGCACCTGCATTTTCACGCTGTGCCCAACCGCATACAGGGCGAGCCCATACACGGCCGCGTCGGCAAAATTGTCCAGGGATTCTGCAATCAAACCGGTGGAGTGCGCGATCAGGCCGGCCGTCATTTCCACCACAAACAGGACGGCATTGATACCGAGCAACCAACGCAGGGTGCCGGACTCCTGCTCGGCCGAGATAGCCGTACCCCCGAGCGCCTTGATTGACTCAGGGTCGGCAGCGGCCGTTTCCTGAAGCGAAGCTCCCAGCCCGAGGGTTGCCAGCTTCGCGGTGATAGGCTCAGCCTCGCCATCGTGCACAACCTTCAACCGCCGATCAGACAGGTCGAAGGACAGCCCGCGAATGTCTTCAAAACCGTTCAGGGCCAGTCGAATCATCCGTTCCTCCGAAGGACAATCCATCTTCGGTACGGTATACACACTGATCCAGTTGCCGGACGCTTCAGAGGCCCCCGACCCGGCATTACCCTCGGCGGGTGTTGCTTCGCAGCCACAGGCGTCTTCACAGGGTTTACTCATGATACGGCTCCACTTGAGTATTGTCGGATTATGATTTAAAACCATATAGCCACTATAAGGTCAATAAAGCAGATACCATCTGTTGAGGAGAAACCCGATGCGCATTGGTCAGTTGGCACGGTCCGTAGGGGTCGACACCCAGACCATCCGTTTCTATGAGCGAGAGGGCTTGTTACCGCCGCCGGATCGTCAGGACAACGGCTACCGTATTTACACCGAACGGCATGTTGAGCGACTGGCTTTTATCCGGCGCTGCAGAATACTTGAGCTGTCACTCGCTGAAATTCACGAGTTACAGCGTTATCAGGGCGCGCCCCATCAGCCTTGCAGGGCCATCAACACCTTGCTTGATGATCACATCGCTCAGGTACGGTCTCAGATAACCGATCTGCAGGTACTGGAGAAACAACTTGTGTCGCTGCGAGCGAGTTGTAACGATGATCGGGAAATTGAGGCCTGCGGGGTTCTCGAAGGGCTCAGCGAAGGAAGCATGCAGTAGTAGCTTGAAGCATTACGCACCTGCCTTTTCAATTGCGTAAATCCAGTCAGTCCGGAACCCCTTCAATGGTGCGGGTCATCAAATCCACCATGGCCGGGCTGTCCCATTCCGCGGCACCGACCAGACGGCCAATTTCGCGACCGTCGTGATCAATCAGCAGCGTTGTAGGAACACCTTCTATGCCCAGTGTTGAGGTCGCCAGTGTCGACGGATCAATATAATGGCGAAGATGTTGGATGCCTGTTTTCCGCAACCATGGCAATCAGCAATACTCTGAATACACTGTTCACAGTCATTCTCCATTTGATTTGTTTTCCGAAGGGAGTCCCGGTTTATTGTGGCTTGATATCGTCCAGATTCAGCGCAACGGGCAGGTCAGCTGGTGCCAGGCAAACGCCCTCGTCACTGCAGGCCTGTACCCGTACCGTCATGTCTAGCTTGCCTGCCTCTTTCAGCGCGGCGGTCTGTTTTTCGTCTGGCAGCAGCCGGATACTCGCACCGTCGTCGTACACCTCCAGGGCGGTGTCACCCAGTGTGATGTCACTGACCCTGCCGCGGGGGTACTGGGTCGGGATGTCAAGCGACTGACCGTTGACCGAAGAACTGGCGACGGTGGGAATCAGGAACTCCATGGAGGCCGGGTTGGCGTTCACGTGCCAGCCCGATTCAATGTCCAGTGTCAGAATAATTTCACCGGTCTCCCCTATCAGGGCTTTGCCGCCTTCCGCAAGATTGAGGCGGACCTTATCGGAAGAATCTGCCAACCCCGTGCGGGCAACTGGTGCCTGGGGGTCGGAATTGGCTCGTTCGGTCTGGGCCGAGCCAGGAGCGTTTCCGGAATTGGTACCGATCAACGTGAACGCCGCGATCGCGATCAGAAAAACCGCTACGCCGGTCAGCAATACTTTGGTTCGGGTTGTCATGGTTCATCTCCAGTAGCTAGCGTTGTGAGTTCTCGGTGCGGTTGATCGCCTCGACCAGGCTGTCGGTATCAAATAGCCCAGTGAAACGGGCGACAACGGTGCCGTCAGCGTCAAAAATCGCCGCAAAAGGTAAAGCCTGCCCTCCCGTTGCGGTTAACAATGCGTCTTTTTCGGGATCGCTTGCTGTCACATCAACCTGAATCGGCACCATGCCGGCCCGCGCTACGGCTTCAGCCACAGCGGGCTCTTTATACACGGTGCGCTCCAGGACCTTGCAGTTGATGCACCAATCGGCAGTGAACTCCAGCAAATACGGTGTGTCCCGGGCTTTTGTGTCCGCCAGGAGTTCTGCGGAGTAGGGCTGCCAGACAAGTTCGTCTTCGCCGCTGCCCAACGGAGATGCGAATACCACTGTCACCGCAAGGGCAAGGCCTGTCGCCGTTGCAGTGATCACGCGAACGGCACCGCTCCCCTGAACGAAACGACGGAGACCCCAGACCAGCACCAGCGCCAGCCAGGCCCACCACAGCCAGGGGTATACCGCTTTGGGCACCAGGCTCGCGCTGAAAAAGACGGCGGCGGCCAGCAATATCAGCGCGAGCACTTCACGAATGGCCAGGGTCCAGGGGCCCGCCTTGGGCAACCGGCTCAGCCACTCGGGCCTGAGCATCAGTACCGCGTAGGGCAACGACAGCCCCAGCCCGATACTGCCGAATATCCCCATGATGACCGGTGTCGGCTGGGTAACGGCAAAGGCCAGAACGCCACCGAGGAATGGTCCTGCGCAGGGCGCGGCCAGAATCGCACTCAACAGCCCGGATACATAGGCTTCAAAGTAACGCCGGCCATGCGCCGAGGCGGCGAATGTCGGGACGGGGATGGGCAGATCGAGCCAGGTAATCACCGCAAACCCGACCATTAACGCAACCAGGACCGCCACGAATAGCGTTGACTGGAACAACGTGCCCCAGTTCCACTGCAGCAGTGCGGTCAGGCCGCCCAGCGTCAGGAAAAAGGTGAGTGTTCCGGCCGTGAATGCCAACGCGGCCAGCACCCGATGGGACCTCTGGCCGCCCGCCTCCCGCAGGATGGTCCGGACCTTGATGGGGATCGCGGGCAGCACGCAGGGCGTCAGGTTCAGCAGTAGACCTGCCATAACCGCCATCATGATCTGGCCGGCAATGAGTAATGAGGGCAGCTGATCCATTACTCAGTGACTCCCAGCATCCTGCCGAGCGCTTCCTGGCTGGGCACACCAGTCTGGCCCCGCCATTGTCCGCTCGTGTCCTTGAACAGCAGCCCTGGCGTCCCGCTGAAACCCGCCTCGGCCATCCACTGACCGTGTTGTTCGAGGGCCTGTTGAAGGTCGGCCGGGATCGGAGTGAGTTCAGAAATGCCGCGGCCGTCACCGCTTTTTCCGAAGTTTTCCTCAAACACCTGGAGCGCCGCGGCTCGATCCTCTGCGTTCATGATTGCTGCAGAAAGCCCCAGGCTGGACGGTTTGAGAAACCCGACCATGACCCAGTGCAACCTGACTTTCCCCTCCGCAACCCAATCCCTGGTTTGCTGCCAGAATTTGTGGCAAAAAATGCAGTTGGGATCCGCGAAGATATAGACCTCAGGGGCATCTTTACCGCCCTCGCTCACCAGATGGGGGTCCCGGGAGAGCTGCTCGGCAACCGACGCATACGTCGGCTTCGGTATATAACGAGCGGAATATTCGCTGGTCAGATCGTTGCCATCACTCTCCAGAAGTGCGCCGGAAAAAGTGAGGTCACCGAGACCATAGAGGATTCCGGTTTTCCCGTCGCCGGTCTTTACAACATAGCCGGTCACGCCCTCGGCTGGCGTGGAGAAGCGTTCAGTCACCGTAAAACCGATTCTCTCCTGCAGTGCCTTGATTCCCGGGTCCATTGGTGGTGACGCCGAGGCCAAGGCAGCGAATAAACTCAAAAAAAGTGCCATCGAAAGCTTATGGCAGAGCACGGTCATGCCGCGCACCGGGTATTCCAGATAGAATGACATCACAGATACGTTCCCGTTTTCATGTATTCATCCGTCGATAAAATCACCAGCAAAGCTGCCTACGTGGTGGTCTACCGCGCAAGGCCAAACGACAGGCACTCGAAGCGAAAGCCTCTGGTAATCAAAGGTTCAGGAGACTGTTGAATACTTGGGAGGAAAAGGGTCTGGGCCAGAAAGTACACGGCCGGAATGAGAAGAATAGCCTTTCGGGCAGGGGGAAGATAACAGCACTACCGAGTCTCTAATTGAAGATTTCCCGACATGGGACGTTGAACACGGGCTACTGCAGCTGCCCTCGGCATTGAGCCCGGCGCAGTCATGCATCACCTGGGTGTCTGGCAACATGACACAAGCCTCGGCCATGGGTTCCGCTTCAAAAGAGGTCGCGGCAACTCCCTGTGCAACGGGGAGAAGAGCCACGAGCAGTAGTACTGCCAGTCCCATAAGCCGTGTGGTCATCGCACTGATATCCTGATTACAGAACAGCTAAAACATCTTCCGCGTGGGAAGATAGTCGCCCACTTTAACCTACATTGGCGGAAGTGCAAACAGACACGCTCCATCACCGTATCCGCCAATTCGGCTACCAGAGTAAGATGTTGGCGGCGCACATAAGTTCCTCAGAAGCTTGGGTGTGGGGACTATCCGGGGATAAAACATCCGCTCTCCCTCGAGCCCTCAGTCGAGTGAAAATCATGTTCTTTCACGTTGATCGTTCCCCCCCACTGCCCCCTCATGCAATGATGCAATCAATGGGCAGGTAATATTGTACGGATGGGCATGGCACTGCTCGACCATCTCGCCCAGTACCTTCTCGATTCTCCCCAGTTGGTCGATTTTCTCACGCACGTCCCGCAACTTGTGCTCGGCCAGAGCGCTGGCCTCCTGGCAGTGAGCGCCATCTTCAAGTTGTAGCAGGTCACTGATTTCGACAAGACTGAAGCCCAGCTGCTGAGCCGTTTTCACGAACATTAACCGCTCGATATCAGCTGGACCATAGCGCCTAATACCACCTGGAGGACGTTCCGGCTCCGGTACTAGACGTCGCCGCTGGTAATAGCGGATTGTCTCGACATGGACGTTGGCAGCCTTAGCCAGGCCACCGATGGTCAATGAATTCGCTTTATCCGGCATACCCCTTGACTCCGTAGCTGACTACGGAAGTAATCTTATCTCATCGAATGAAACCATGAAAGGTGTCAGCGTTATGCCGAATTCCAAATCGGGGCGTGTCCCCTTGGCTGCGGGAGGTATTGCGGGCCTTTTGGCTTCGGCCTGCTGTCTCGGACCGCTGGTACTTGTCGCGCTGGGTGTCTCCGGTGCCTGGATGGGCAACCTCACGGCTCTTGAACCTTACCGCCCGATTTTCATCGGCGTTGCATTGGTGGCCATGTTCTTTGCCTGGCGTCGAATCTTCCGGCCAGTGGAACAGTGTCAACCCGGTGAAGTGTGTGCCGTACCACGGGTGCGAACGACTTATAAGGTGATCTTTTGGGCAGTAACGGCACTGATACTGGTCGCCCTGTTGTTTCCCTATGCCCTTCCTCTGTTTTATTGAAAGGAGATTGTCCCATGAAAATGCGCTTTGCCATGACGTTGCTTTTCGCCCTGCTCAGCATGCCCTCGTGGGCCGCCATGCAGACAGTGACGCTTTCAGTTCCGGGGATGACCTGTTCCGCATGCCCCATTACCATCAAGCTGGCCTTGAACAAGGTGGACGGTGTTTCACAAGTCGACGTGAGCTATCCGGATCGAGAAGCCGTGATTACCTTTGACGACACACGAACATCGGTGGAAGCCTTAACCCAGGCAACGGGCGATGTCGGCTATCCCTCCACCCTGAAATCCCTGGAAACGGACAGTAAGTGAGTTGTAATAAAGGACTCCAGGCGCCCTCTGTTACACGCGACTCGGCGCCTGCCGTGACAATGCCCCAGTAATACAAGGAACTCGGAATGAATAGTGACAATAACCTGCATATCGCTGTGATTGGTAGCGGCGGCGCAGCCATGGCGGCTGCCCTGAAGGCCGCGGAGCGCGGTGCCCGCATCACCCTGATCGAGCGCGGCATTATTGGTGGTACCTGCGTGAATACCGGCTGCGTGCCGTCGAAAATCATGAGTCGTGCCGCCCATATCGCGCATCTGCGCACGGAGAGCCCATTTGACGGGGGCGTCAGCGCCCAGATACCGAAGGTGGACCGGGCGAAACTGCTTCAGCAACAGCAGACGCGTGTCGAGGAACTGCGCGACGCCAAGTACGAAGGGATTCTGCGCGACCAGACGGCAATCACGGTCCTGAACGGTGAAGCCCGGTTTGTCGATGCCAATAACCTGGTGGTCCAGTTGAACGAGGGCGGCGAACAGAACGTCCATTTCGATCGCGCCTTTATTGGCACTGGCGCCCGTCCCGCAGAGCCGTCGATACCGGGGCTGGCTGAGACGCCTTATCTCACCTCCACCAGTGCGTTGGCATTAATTACTGTGCCTGAACGGCTGATCGTGATCGGCGCCGGTTTTGTTGCCCTGGAATTGGCCCAGGCGTTCGCCCGGCTGGATAGCAAGGTCACCGTGTTGGCCCGCAGCCGCCTGCTATCCGATGAAGAACCCGCCATCGGTGAGGCCATAGAGGCGGCGTTCAGGCGCGAGGGCATCGAGGTGCTCAAGCAGACCCAGGCCAGCCGTGTGGACTATACCGACAATGAATTCGTTATAGAGACCAATGCCGGTACCTTACGAGCTGATCAACTGCTGGTGGCGACCGGCCGGATACCCAATACCGAAAACCTGAACCTGGCGGGCATCGGTGTGGAAACCTCCCGTGGCGCGATTCAGGTGGATGGGCAACTGCAAACCACGGTCCCCGGTGTCTATGCCGCCGGTGACTGCACCGATCAGCCGCAGTTTGTCTACGTCGCCGCTGCCGGGGGCAGCCGGGCTGCGGTCAACATGACGGGAGGCGAGGCCACCCTGGATCTCAGCGCCATGCCGGGGGTGATGTTTACCGACCCTCAGGTCGCCACAGTTGGCCTGACAGAGGCCGAAGCGCTCAAGCAGGGCTACAATGTGGACACCCGTCTGCTGGATCTGGAAAACGTGCCGCGAGCGCTGGTGAATTTCGACACCCATGGCTTTATTAAGATGGTGGCCGAGCGCGATTCGGGACGCTTGCTGGGGGTGCAGGCGGTAGCCGGGGGAGCCGGTGAACTGATCCAGACGGCAGTCATTGCACTTCGGTCACGGATGACCGTGCAGGACATCGGCGATGAACTGTTTCCTTATCTGACCATGGTGGAAGGCCTCAAGCTCTGCGCGCAAACCTTCACCAAAGACGTGAAACAGCTGTCCTGCTGTGCGGGATGAGTATTTGCCAAGGCGCCTTCAACCCAACCTCTATCATGCAAGTTCGGACGCTTTCTGGTGCCTTCGGCGAGCCATGAGCAGCTTGGCAACAATCGGTAACAGGGTAATGCCACTGACCAGAATCAGAAGCACCGTCACCACCCCGGACTCAGAGGCCATGAGCAAGCCACCAAACGCAGTGATCAAATACGCTGTCGGAATAACACCGGCCAGCGTTGCGACCACGAAGCGCCAGAACGCGAGTGGTGTCAAGCCCGCTGCATAGCTGACCCCATCGAAGGAGATAAAAGGCACCAACCTTGATGTAAAAATGACAAGCATCAATGCGCCCTGAGAGCGTTCCTTGCCAAGCCAATTCAATACCGGACGTAGTCGCTTCCAGCGATGGATAACGTCGTACCCCAAGGATCGAGCAATGGCGAAAGCGATCAGTGCGCCGGCCTCAGCACCGATAACCACGATGACTGTTCCCCAAAGCGATCCATAGACTGCACCGGCAACCATGGCGATCGGGGCGCTGGGGATCGGGCTCAGGACAATGGCCGTGATCATCAGGCCAATGATACCCACCGGCCCCCAATACCCCAGTTGGTCAATCCATTCCGACAAGGCCGCCTTGTTGGTCACGGTGGTCAATGCTCCGGTCTCCAGCATGACCCAATAGATCGCAGCCAGTGCAGCCAGCAAGAGCATAACCCCGACTATTTTTGCTTTTGCGTTCGGTCTAACTCCCATGCTTGCCATGGGTACCCGATGAAATTCATGCTTCAGGGTGGTAGTCATAATCTCCTCTGGCGTTCTTACTCGCGCGTCCAGAATCGTCCCTGTTTTTCGAAAACAGGTACTTGCCGAGGGCTGCGACGCCAAGTACCAGGGCGACGATGAGCAAAAGGGATATCAACCCCATTCCCGCCATTCCAAACATGCATGCCTCATTTGTCATCATGTCAATCTCCTGATTCTGTGTGCCAGGCCTCTTACGAGACGCTGGCCTGTGCGGCTCCGCTTTCGCTGATATTGCTAGCCGCAGAGTCTCCGCTATTGGATTTGAACCGGCCCAGCCGGAGGGAATTGGTCACCACAAATACACTGGAAAGGCTCATAGCACCCGCAGCCAGCATGGGATTGAGCAGGTAACCGGTAAACGGGAATAGAACACCTGCAGCCACGGGGATCAGTGCCAGATTGTATCCGTAGGCCCAGACAAAATTGCCGAGGATCGTTTTGCGGGTGCGCTGGGAGAGCGCTGCGGCATCCACGATGCCTCGGAGGTCGCCGCGCATCAGAACCACGTCGCCGGCCTCAATGGCAATGTCGGTACCGGTGCCGATGGCGATACCCACATCGGCTTGCGCCAAGGCCGGTGCGTCATTGATACCGTCACCCACAAAAGCAACCCGGGCACCTTCTTTTTGCAGGCGCTTCACTTCGGCCGCTTTCTGGTCCGGCAATACCTCCGCAAGCACCCGTTCGATGCCGGCTTGCCGCGCAATCGCCTCGGCCGTGGCGCGATTGTCACCGGTGAGCATGGCTACACTCAGCCCTGAAGCCTTGAGCGCGGCAATCGCTTCCATCGAGCCGTCCTTGAGAGGATCGGCCACGGCAATCAGTGCGGCGAGGCGGCCATCGACGGCAACATACAGCGGGGATTTGGCTTTTTCAGCGAGAGACACGGCACTGTCGGCGACGCTGGCCAGGTCGATACCGAGGCGGCGCATATAACGGTCCGCGCCCACATTGACCCGGCGTCCGGCCACATGTGCCTGAATGCCATAGCCCGGCTCCGCCTGGAATTCACTGGTCGCGGGCAACGTGAGCCCGCGATCCCTTGCGCCCTTGACGATGGCTTCCCCGATCGGATGTTCACTTTCGGTCTCCACAGCTGCAACCCAGGCCAGGACCTCATCCTCGCGGCCCTCCACCAGGATGAAATCTGTCAGCTCTGGCTGGCCCCGAGTCAGGGTGCCGGTTTTATCGAGGACGATGGTGTCCATCCGAGACAGTGTCTCCAGAGCCGCCCCTTTGCGGAACAGCACGCCCATTTCGGCGCCCTTACCGGTTCCGACCATAATGGCTGTTGGCGTCGCCAGGCCCATCGCGCAAGGACAGGCGATCAGCAGCACGCTGACCGTCGTGACGAAGGCAAAGGACAGGGCCGGCTCGGGCCCGAAGCTGAACCAGGTGATGAACGTCAGAATCGCCAGTACGATCACCACGGGAACGAAAATTCCCGCTATCTTGTCGGCCAGTGCCTGAATCGGGGGTTTATCAGCCTGAGCCGATTCCACCATTCTGATGATCTGTGCCAGAACGGTGTCCGCACCGACCCTCGTAGCCCGGAACGTCAGGGAACCGTTCTTATTAATGGTTCCACCCACCAGCTCGGCGTCTTTTTGTTTGGCCACGGGAACGGGCTCGCCGCTGATCATGGACTCGTCCACGTAGGATTGGCCCTCTTCTACCACGCCATCAACAGGAACCCGCTCTCCCGGGCGCACCTGGATACGGTCGCCAGGTACCACGGCTTCGATGGGCACTTCGACAGCTTCCCCGTCCCGAATGACACGGGCGGTCTTGGCCTGCAATTGCAGAAGCTTTTTGATTGCCTCCGACGTCCGGCCTTTGGCGATATGCTCAAAGTAGCGTCCCAGCAGAATGAGCGTCACGATTACCGCCGCTGCCTCGAAATAACTCTCGGCGGTACCGGCGGGAAAGAATCCTGGAACCAGCAGTGCTGCTACCGAGTAGAAATAGGCAGCGCTGGTGCCAATCATGACCAAACTGTTCATGCCGGGGTTGGCATGGCGTAATTCGGTGTACCCGGACCGGAAAAACCTCAATCCGGCATAAAACAACACCGGCGTGGTTAGGAGCCACTCAATAGCCATCCACCCCCGATGGGGCAGGAGGCTTGCATATAGAGCCTCAAGAGCAGGGATCATCTTACCCATGGCAATCAGGACTACCGGGATAGTTAGCGCTGCAGCGAAAATCACTTTCCGGCGGAGGTCCATGCCCTCCCTGTCCTGCTCTTCCGTTTCACTACTGGCGTCCGGCTCCTGAGGTTCATACCCTGCGTCGCGGATAGCCTGATGAATTCGCGACACTGACAAGGTGTCAGACAGGAACTCCACAAACGCTTTCTGGGTCGTCAGATTGACACTGGCCTTGACCATGCCGGCTTGCTTGTTCAATGCCCGCTCAACCCGGGATACGCAGGAGCCACAGGTCATTCCGATGACCGGAATTTCAGCCGACTGTAGCCGTGGCTGGTAACCCGCCTCCTTAATCAAGTCGATTAGCGTGGCCGGCGTGGCGGGCTGGTCAAATTTCACGGTGGCTTTTCCGGTCGCCAGATTCACCTGGGCTTCCGCAACGCCGCGCTGACCCATGAGCGCCTTTTCGATCCGCCCAACGCACGAAGCGCAAGACATTCCATCAACACGGACCTCTATTCGTTGCATACCCGTTTGGCTCCTCGGCACGGCTAACTCCGTGCCTTTAAATCAATTCATACGCAGGCGACTGGCAGCGTTACCCTTTTTGGGCGATCGCTTCGACAATCGGGCAGCCGTCCATTGGTCCTTCACCGGAGCATTCCTCCAGGGTTTCTGACAGGACCGCCTCAATGCGAGAAAGGCTCTGGATCTGATGTCGGATTTTTTCCAGTTGCTTCTTTGCGATGCGCTTGGCCTCAGCACGATCGCCATTGGCGTCCTGAAGCATCAGGAGTTCACGAATCTCATCAAGGGTGAAACCCCATTGCTTGGCGTGAATGATGAACTGCAGCCTGGCGATCGCATCCTCGGGGTAACGACGATAATTCGATTGGGTTCGGGCCGGCTCGGGCATGAGATTTTCCCGCTCGTAAAAGCGAATCGCATGGCTGGCCACGCCGCTTTTTTCAGAGAGTTCGCCGATATTGAACGTTTTCATTCTTGCACCTCAAAACAAGTGATCAATGACTGATGCTAACCATAACCTTAAAGTGAACTTTAAGGTCAACGTATTTTTTCATGCATTGTCAGATCGGTGGCGGTGCACCAAACTGGGCCAAGGCCCCGCTTTAAATCAAGTGGGGCAAAAATACGGAGACACACTGTAATGACGGTATTTGAGAGGCTATTTACGCTGGTTGTTGGACTTTTCCTGTCCCTTTTTGCATTCGCTGATGAGCCCGGGCGCATGGGAGAAGGCATGATGGGTGGCAACATGATGCAGGGCATGGGCGGTATGGGGCTATTCATGATGATGATAATGATTCTTCTGGTTGTGCTATTGATACTGGCGATTCTGGCACTGATCAAATACCTGAGGAACAAGTGATGAGCAGGGAAAAAAGTGTCCATAGGCGCACGGTCCTTCGGGCTGCGGCGGGCACCGGCGTCCTTCTCACGTTGTCGCCGGGACTTCTGCTTACCGGGTGTGATGGAGGGGTAAAAGCGGTTGAATCGGAAACGCTCGGCCTTGATTCCGATGAATACGATGTTGAACTGAATCTTCACGCCATGCCCGATTCGGTGCCCATTCTTCCGGGCGCCCCCAGTGAAGTGTGGCGCTATAGGGCGGAATTGCTGAAAGGCCCGCAAAACACAGTCACCGAAAACCCGGACAGTTACCTCGGCCCAACGATCCGGCTGCGCCACGGCCAAACCGTCAAAATCCATATTCACAATGAGCTGCCAGAGGACACCACCGTCCACTGGCACGGGCTTCATGTGCCGTCCGACGTAGACGGACAACCAAGACTACCGATCCGCCCCGGTGAGACTATGACTGTTGGCTTCGAGGTATTGGACCGGGCCGGACTGTTCTGGTATCACTCCCATGCCCATGGCAAGCAGGGCGGTCGCGTGGGATTTCAAAGTTACGCGGGGCTGGCCGGGCTCCTGATCGTTGAAGACGAAGAGGAAGCGGGCCTCAAATTGCCGTCGGGCGATAACGAGCTGTTACTGGTGCTTCAGGACCGCACCTTTGCTGGTAACAATGAACTGGTTTACATGGGCGGTGGCATGGGGTCCATGATGGATCGTATGCACGGTTTTATCGGGGATAGAGTGCTGGCTAACGGGGCGCCTCCAACCACCCGTAAGGTTGCCACCGGCCCCTACAGAATTCGGGTCCTCAATGGGTCCAACGCCCGCATCTACAAACTGGCCTGGAGCGACGGGCGACCTGTCACCGTTATCGGTGCAGACGGCGGCCTTCTTCAGGAACCGGAAGACAGGCCTTACGCCGTGCTGGCTCCGGCTCAGCGGCTTGATATCTGGGTCGACCTTTCCGAGTCCCAGCCAGGTGATACGCTGGAGCTAATCAGTGACCGTTTCCAGGCAGGCATGATGGGCGGAATGGGAATGATGGGCAGCAACGCCCTGCCCCTCGGCAGCCGATTTCCCCTGGCCAGGCTGGAGGTGTCCAAGTCAGTAGAGGCCAGCGAACCTTTACCGGCACAGCTAGGTGTGCAGCGGCAAAAAATACTGGTAAACAGCAATACGCGAATCCGGAGGTTCGAGTTAAGCCCGGTTATGATGCGGGGATTTGCCATAAATGGCCGGCGGTTTGACGGAACGAATGTTGCGGATGATGAAAAAGTCCGCCTTGGTGACACGGAAATCTGGGAATTCCACAACAACACACCGATGCCTCACCCGATGCATATTCATGGCTTGCAGTTCAACGTTGTAGGGCGACGAGGCGGCAGCTCGGATAGTTTACAGCAGGGCCTGGTAGACAGTGGCTGGCACGACACGGTTCTGGTTATGCCTCGTGAAACGGTTCAGGTGGCGATGAAATTCGAGCGCTTTGACGGCCTTTACATCTACCACTGTCATAACATGGAACATGAAGACGCAGGAATGATGCGCTATTTTCAGGTGCGAGGCTGAACGCGACGACATCCCTCTTAGCGCACATTCACTGTCAGAATGCTCTCGTCGAGTGTGAAGCATCCGAGATCTTGGGCTGAGGAGCCACCGACTGGACATCACCAGCCTCGCTCGCCTGACCAACTGCGGCCACTGAGCCTTTCTTGTCCTTACATTTCATCATGCACAATCCAAGACCACACATGATCAGACAGGGCAGAAGGCTGATCAGTATTGGCGCGACCCCGAACAGCACGAGCTTATCCCAGCCAAAAATCAGTCCGGCGGAGACCCCAATAGCACCAAACAACCACCAACGGCGTGGCCCCGTCAGCAATCCCATGAGCCCTCGTGAGCCGGTCTCCGGGTTCGTCTTGCCCTTTTCGCACAGTTCGATTTGTTACAGCAACTCATTATATATTCACCTTTCCAAAAATCGTTCTCAGTTTCTCACGTTCACCGTTGGAGCGGAGAACAGCCTTGCAACCAGCGACGTCAAGAAAATAACCTTGAAGCAAGGTTTAAGGTCAAGCATTTTATAAAGAAACCAGATCGGACCTGCCATGCGGCTCTGATTTTCCAGAAAGTGATGGCATCGAAATAAAAAACTGCTAGCATCTGGTGAACTAAGTGACGAAGGTTTTGTCACAGCGGTGAAGATCGACAGGTTGGTGCCCGAAATCAAGATGACCATAACGAAACGCCAAATTTTCTCGTTGTTGCTATCACTCATAATGGTGATAAGCACTCCGGCGTTGGCCGTCTCTGAAATGGCCGACGGTCAGATGGAGGCGTCCATGATGGACTGCGGTTCCATGATGTCCGATGCAACCGGAACCAGTGAATCTGCCTCTGATGACAGGATCAGTTGTTTCACAGGTTCAGACATGGCCTGTCCGACCGCCAGCGGGCTGAACAGCTGTGGTGTCAGTATCGGTCTTTTGCCAACAGGCCCCAGCGGCTTGGTTGATGCCGGTTCCCAACCGGTTTTAAGCGCCCTTGAGAACGACTACCAGGATCCTTTCCTGGCTTCTATCACACCCCCTCCACAATTTCGCTCCTGAGTCTTAACCCGGACTTTTGCCCATTGCGGCAATGTCATTAACGTTAATTCTTACAAGAAAGCCTCGTGTTCATACCTATTCGTCACGAGTCTTTAACTGGAGCAAACCAAATGCGCAATTCCAATATCAAGCTTTCAATCACCGCTGCCATTTTCGCGGGTAGTGTTGCTTTCTTCTCTGTCTTCGCCCATGCCGAAGGCAACGGCATGATGGACCCTGACTCCGAGGAGAATGGAATGATGTCCTCCAAAGGCATGCACGGAATGGGTGGCATGATGGGCATGATGTCCGACATGTCTTCGGAAGATCGCAAAGCGATGACGGAAGCCTGCATGAAAATGATGCAGAGCCATGGCGGCGATGAAATGAATATGAGCGGCGGCGAGAAGGACCAGGACGCCTAAACCAAAACCCATTGCCCGGGGAAGCCAATGTGCCCGCCCCGGGCCTTGCATCGCCGATGACCGAATCACATCGAGGATTACCATGAAAACCAAGAAACTTGCCCTGTTTACAGGTGTAGCCGCTGTCGTTCTCGTTGCAGGCGCTACCACACTGGCAATCCAGGCTGGTGAGTCTGCCGAGCCATCATCCTCAGTCGCATCCACTGCAGAGACTGGCACAGCCATCACCATCTACAAGAGCCCCAATTGCGGTTGCTGCCAGGACTGGGCCGAGCACCTCGCGGCCAATGGCTTTGAGACCCGCATCGTTGAAACCGACAACCTCAATGAAATCAAGCAAGAGTACGACGTACCCCGAGATATGGCGTCCTGCCACACTGCGCTGATCGGAGACCTGGTGATTGAGGGCCATGTGCCGGCCAATGACATCGTCGCCTACCTTGAGGACCCGCAGTTCAATACGATTGGGCTATCAGTGCCGGGCATGCCCCATGGCACCCCCGGCATGGAAACCGGCCGGAAGGACAACTACCAGGTCATCGCGTTCAACGCCAATGGCCAGCAACGTGTTTTCCGTGAACACAAGGATTACTGAGGTCAGCCCCATGAAAGCAATGGTTTTCCGCCTGAATTCAGCAGTCTCCGGACTTTTTCTTGTCGCGTTCGTGGCTGTCATGCCGACTCTGGTTCAAGCCCAGTCTGTGAATGAGGGCCAAGCAGTGAGAGCGCTGACGACAGACTCATCTGGCGCCTTGCTGGTGCTACGGGACGGCGGTCTGTTCGCCCTGGATAGCCAGAACACTACCGAGATCCCCCTGCCAGTGTCCGATTCCGGCGCCCAGCCCCGGTCCATGGCAAAAGGTGCAGACGGAAGCCTGTACTTGGCAGGGCTAGGCCTTGGCATCTGGCGCTATGACGATGCCAGCGAACGTTGGCAATCCCTCAATGGCTCCCTGCCAGACCTGGGCGTCACGGCGATTGCCGCCCACGCCACCCAAGCCAAAACGCTTTACGCCTATCTCGGTGAAAGTGGCATGTTCCGATCCAGGGACGGCGGTAACGAATGGGTGAAGGTAGACAGTGGCCCCCGGGAGCCGGTGCAGGCGTTCCTGCACTCCGATATGCCAGGCAGCATGGAAAGTGGCTGGCTGTTCGCCGGCACCACCCGCGGTGTTGCCCGTTCCATGGACTGTTTCTGCTTCTGGGGTGACGCCGGCGAATTGCGAGGAACTGTTTCCGCCATTGATTACGATCCTTCGGCCCCGGAAAACGTCTACGCCGTGATCGAGGGGGACCTTCACCACAATTCTGACGGTGGCGAAACCTGGGCTGGCCTTGAGATACCCCAAGCGGTGACCGCTCTGACGTTCTCACCCTCGGAAGGACTCGTGGTGGGCACAGAGAATGGACGTCTGCTTTCGCGGGACACCGGTGAATGGGTGCCTGTGCATGAATAAGTGGTCTTTCCCGCTGGTCTTGCTCGTTGCCCCGGCCCTTGTGATGGCGGGGGGCGCACCAACAGACAGTGGCAGCGTGCCGGCCGAAGTAACCGAGGGCCGCCAGATTTATGAGCAATACTGCGCCGCTTGCCACGGATGGCAGGGTGAAGGTGCGGCTGACTGGAACAAACCGGATGAGAAAGGCGAAATGCCGCCACCGCCTCACGATGAGACAGGCCACACCTGGCGCCACAGTGATGCCATGCTGTTCAGGATGATTGCCGAGGGATGGCGGCATCCCTTCAACAAAACAGACCGGCTGACTATGCCAGCATTTGAGGACACGCTCACCGACCAGGAAATTCAGTCGGTGATCAATTACCTGAAAACACTCTGGACCGAGGACCAGCGCCGCTATCAACAGAACGAAAGTCAGGAATAACGAACAACCCTCCCTCAAGTCTTGGGTAACTGGAAAATGTCATTGAAACAGCTTTTTAAGAAGTGGTCATGGTTATTCGGCCTCATCGGTTTCAGCATTATGGTCATAGCAATCTTCGTGCTGCCGCAGTACCTGAAGCCTGATCTGGATGCCGGTGTTACCTTTTACGCCACCGAGGGATGCGCACCGTTCAAAGGTCAGTGTATCGGGCGAAAGGGCGATCAAACCATCACAGTCGGCTTAGGTAATGAAGCCATCGAATCGATGACAGAGATTCCCATCCGTGTGCATCTTGGCAACATGACAGCAGACTCCCTGATCGTGGATTTCGAAGGGCTTGAAATGTACATGGGCGTGGTCCGCTCCCAGCTGTTACCGCATACCCAGGGTGTTTACCAGGGAACCATTACCCTGCCGGAATGCGGTACCGGCAAAATGCTATGGCGCGCACGGGCCATCATCGACAACGGCACGTCCAAGGAAGGCATCAAATTTGATTTCTGGGCGGTTTAACGAACTAACAAAACTTAGGGGGCTGAATGCCTGATCTTGCAACCTGGGGAATTGCCGCCGCGTTTGCCGGAGGTCTCGTGTCGTTTTTCTCACCCTGTACTTTACCCTTGGTGCCCGGCTACCTGTCGGTTGTTACCGGAGGCGCTCTGACTGAGGCTTCAAATCGGTTGAAGGCGTTCTGGCTGAGTCTTTGTTTCGTGATGGGGTTCAGTCTCGTATTCGTCGCCCTGGGTGCAAGTGCCAGTGTTCTTGGACAATGGCTGATGGCTTATCGCGAAGAGGCCAACCTGGTGGCTGGCGTGCTCATCGTGTTAATGGGCCTGTTTATGTTGGGTTGGTGGAGCATGCCGGCGTTACAGCGGGACTGGCGCATTGGGCAGTCTCTTGAAGGCGGGCGCCCCACTGCCGCCTTCCTCCTGGGCATCGCGTTTGCCATCGGCTGGACACCCTGTATAGGCCCCATACTCGGGGCGATATTGGCGCTCAGCTCCACCCATGCCAATGCTGAGGTTGGCATGCTGTATCTGGCGGCGTATTCGTTAGGGTTAGCTCTCCCTTTTCTCGGAACTGCCCTGTTTATTGAACACTTTCGGCAACGAGTACGCTGGCTCAGTCGCTGGAGTAGACTACTGAGAGCGCTTGCTGGCTTGGTGCTCGTTGTCATGGGCGTAATGGTGCTCACCGGTCAGATGACACTCTTTGCGTCGTGGATGTTGTCGACGTTTCCGGTTCTCGGAAGGCTTGGTTGAGCTTCCTACAGCCAAACTACAGTGCGTATAAACAGGTTTCATGAACAAATGGGGCTGCCATTTCGTTAACTAATGGTTTTGCATTGCCGAACCATTGAAGCGGCTCATTGTTCTTCAGGACTGGACTAAAAACCGGTTCGCAGTGGAGGATGGTGAACGTTCGCTTTTGTTTAGCTGCTACGGTCGCAAAGCGAACGTTCATCCTCTCCCATGCCTCGGCATTCCATTGCGCTCGATACAAGCCTGGAAGTTCCCTCGACGAATGAATCGCTGAGCAACACTTGGCTGAGAAAACATCCGGCCACATGGATGCACGCGGCCGGATATCGGTGCACTTATCAGAGTTTAAATCACAACACCTTCTTCAACTTTCCATAGTCTCCTCCGGTCCGCAGAACCAGCGTGATGTCGTTATCGTTCCGGTTTCTGAAGAACCAGCCATGGTCACCGGTGAAGGCTGCTTCCAGCTCACCCTCGTCTTCCGGTACGCCCCGGCCTTTTTCATAGGAAATGGACTGGCCGCTTCCATTGCCATGGGTATCGAAGTTGATCGGGCCACCTTCTGACACCCAGGAGAACCGGGCCACGGCACCCTCCTCCATGGTGAGTTTGAATTCAGTGCCTTCTCCTGGAGTAAGAACCACACGCACTTCATCCTGCCATTGAGGCTCCCCAACTTCTGGCTCGGGCGCGGCTTCCTGCTTGGCAGGTGCAGCCTCTACTTCCGATGTCGAGGCAGTTTCTTCGGCGGCTTGATCTGTCTGAGGCTCTGTGGCCTCGGGCGTCTTTTGTTCAATTGAAGATTGCACCGCAACCATCTGAGCAGCTTCGTCAGCCGCAGCCTCTTCGGCGAGCTGTTCCTTGATTTCGCCCATTTCAGTCAATCCCAGCAGTCGGCCCGCGCCAGTCGGGTCCAGAGCGTACTCGGCGGGCATGACCACGGTAACCAGCAGGACCAGTGCCACAATGGCTGCAATAATGGTTGATCGAATCAACTTGGCAGTGCTGGGCAGTTCTTCACGATTGGGTATATCGGTGTTGTACATAGGGAATCTCCAGAATTAAGCGACAAAGTAACCGGTGAGCTGATAGCCAAAGAGCAGGAAACCTGCACTCATCATGGCCACGTTGGCGGTGTAGGCGTGCCGAAAAAAGCCGTCGGTCTTCCGCCAAAAACTGATCGCAATCAGGATCATGGCAAGGGCGATGAGCTGTCCGATTTCCACGCCCACGTTGAAGGCGAGGAGGTTCGGAATCAGGCCGTCCGGCGAGATGTCGTACTCGATGATCTTCGTGGAGAGACCGAAACCGTGGAAGAACCCGAAAATCAGCGTGGCGGCCTTGGTATTGGGTTGGAAGCCAAACCAGCGCTGATAGGCACCGATGTTGTCCAGTGCCTTGTACACGATGGACAGACCGATGATCGCATCAATAATGTAGCTATTGATGCCCACGTTGAAGTACACCCCGAGCAACATCGTCGTGGAATGCCCGAGGGCAAACAGGCTCACATAGATCGCGATGTGCTTCATCTGGTAGAGGAAGAAAATGACACCCAGCAAGAACAGCAGGTGGTCATAGCCGGTGACCATGTGTTTGGCCCCGAGATAGGTGAAGGCGATGAGGTTTACACCGGTAATTTCCTGGATGTACCCCTTGTCGCCCTGGGCGACTGCGTGGGCGAGCACATCCGTACTCATTCCCAGCAAGCCCAGGGTCAGAAATATCCATAACAGACGACTGCCGGTGCCCGACGAGGACACGCCACGGCAACCGTCAAGCAAACTTGACAACATAAAGACTCCAATCACATTTGTTTTCTAGGGCCGCTCCAGCGGCAGGAATCAAGTGGAAAGGGAGCCTTTTGGTGGGCGTTCGAGCCGATAGCGCAAACTGCGGGGAGAACCTCCGACAAATGGAATGGTCTGCCGGAAAACGGTCGGGCTTTGGGAAACGAATGGAATCCTCAGCTGGTCCACGGTCTCGTGGGTGTGATTCCCCGCATCGTGATGCAGTGAAGGTGACTCTGGTTCTTCGTCGAAATCGTGACTGTGTCCGTGTCCACTGTGACTGCCATGGCGGCCATCCGACTGAAACTCCCAGTCGCCCGCTATCTCGGCCACACCGTGAGAGAACGACTCGCCAATCACCGACAGTGACAGGCCCGCCAATGCGAACAGCATGACCAGCGTTGGAAGCAGTTTTCTTTGGTGAATGGCCGAAATCATCGATTTAAATCGTCGAGCTTGTGGTTGGATTTCAACGAAAACAGAGGATACCATCCCCCCATGGGGGATAGGAATTAAACATGGTAAATGATCACACGCATCAATCTCATCCGAATATCATCAAACGCCTGAAGCGA
>LULX01000017.1_pt1 | contig 60538 bp, 60 predicted proteins | sample 729511 | NCBI WGS metagenome assembly LULX01 (sample SAMN03860278, study PRJNA289734) | marine metagenome | biome: seawater column; feature: ocean; material: water; isolation source: Red Sea water column Station 91 - depth 500m | place: Saudi Arabia: Red Sea | collected 2011-10-15 | depth 500 m
CCGTTGCAGGACACAGGACCATAGCTCAGTTGGTTAGAGCGCTACCTTGACATGGTAGAGGTCCCCAGTTCGAATCTGGGTGGTCCTACCAATCCTGCCAAGAAAGTCAGTTACTTACGCGCACCGTGAGAACTGGCTTTTTTTCTTTCCCGATATTTTCCCGATATTTTCCCGAAACGAATTGCTTATACAGTGGTTCTTCGCGTCCGCTTTTGACAATTGCAAAACATTGCAAATAAGTCTCATTACTTGCATAACTTCATTTTTAAAAATTCCCTTAAGCAGTAGTCTGCTCGAGTCGTGCCTGATCCTAAACCAGGTGCGCGCAATCCCGACCTTTAGGGGGGCCTGACTACGGCCCCTCTTTTTTGCTGCAGTACACATGCCATGCGAATCACAACACAAATGCTCCAGGAACTGGAGCGATCGATAGCCCCAGATGCCCAGGCAGAGATCCGAATTTATGCCGGTGGCTGCGATATCCGCGTTCGCTGGAACAAAGGATTGAGGGAGGCGAACCAGAACCTGGGTGCGGAGCAACTGGCCCAGATCGAAGAGTTTCGTGAAGAGAAAATGCGGCAGGCCTGGGACAAGCTGATTGCCAAGTTCCAGGGCTTGCGGGATATGAAGCCCCGTTACTGAGGCTCACGGAAAGGTAAGAGATATCGCACGCCACCTGGCGCACATAGCCGGCATTTCTTAATTGCTAACCAGGTAGACTGGCCACCGGTCTGAAGGAACAGGCCGTCTCGGACCAAAGCCGGCAGGGATGCCTGGCGAACGCGACACCTGCCCAGTGGTGTGACTACAGCGAGAGTGCTGCCTGAGACTATTAAGGGAGGGGCCGGAAGCCCCTCCCCTTTTTTCACTCCTCGAAAGCACCAAGGATCTGGTGCAACACCTGCAGCACAAGCTCCTTTTCCTGTGCGAAGATCACCCTGAAAAACTCATTAATAAGAATCAGAGCATTCTTATCGTTCAGGTGTACTGCCTGCTCAATTGCAAAAATGAGCGTTTCGAGTAGTGCCTTTGCGGCTTTAAGATCCATACTTCTCTCCTTATTTTGGATCAATTGCACACAAACAGGCACACGGGAGTACTGGAAATACACCTTGCATGGTGTATCCTAGAAAGTGCGGTAACGAAGTCGGCAAACTCAAACCGCTAGCTCCAGGCAGGCCTCCCGAGGCCTGCTTTTTAGTTTCTGACTTAACTATTCTGTTCGTCTCATCACCTCCTTTCTTTTGTCGGGCTGAAATTACGGTCGCAGTGAAATTAGGAAAGTAATCTTTACCCCTCTAATTTCTACTCCTCGCTCTGGATTCTAGTTAGATTTTCCAAAATCGGTAACTAATCTGCTACAAAATGCGACACTCTTTGGTGTTATTGAATAAGCCACCGGTCCCAGCTAACGGATCAACTACTATTCAATCACAGATTTTCAAACTGCAACCCCAGGAATCCGGATGCTCGCATATTGATAGTGCGCGTCCAGGAACTGTCAGCAGCAAATCCATTAAAACACAGATCCGGATTCTTCCAAGCGGCCATACCCAAGTCACTTGAAATCCCAGATTACCCGTTAAAAGAGTTTCCACAATCCCCGAAAGGGGGGTTACTAAAAAAGAACTTGCAAGAAGGGTCGACGTGCGAGGAGTGTGAACAGGCGAGCAGAGAGACTACTGAATGGAAAGGCGATCGAGAACAAAGCCTTCTGCAGGATCTTGCTCGAGGAGATCTGAAATAACATCACCATAACCATCGATGTGGCTGTACCACACAGGCTCCCTCGAGCCATCTTCCAGTGGCTGATGATAAACAATTGACCAGGCTTTTTTCCCGTTTGCTTTGTATCCAGCACCCCAGAGTAAACTGCGAGACCCAAAAAACGTTTCCGGATCATCGAGAACTGCGTAGGTTTCCGTAAAGCTGGACGTGCCAAAGCCCTGGGGCGTAGGCGGCCAGGCAGATGTTTGAACAGTCGCGCTTGTTGAATCATCTGGCTCAACCAGCGGCAACTCTTTATCAAGCTGTCCTCCAAAAAAGACCGAAAGCTTTTCTATCTCCCTGATCGTGCCAGACCGAGTTTCATTCCAAATTGGTATGAACTGGTTGTTCGGATCGGGCACTGGCTCACTGCTGGACACAGAATAGTTTGACTCTGTGTAGCCGCTCCATATCGCACAAAAGTCGAAACGGGCATCAATAGCCACCACCTGGATTTCATCAGAAGTGACCGAAAATATCTGGTTAACAGACTCCGCTCGTGATCCTTCATAGTACACGCGGCCCGTGTTGAACTCCTGGAATTGTGACATCTGATGGTCAACACTGATACTGCTGTAGCGAACGAATGGCGCCGTCGCCAGTGTTTTACCTTTGTCAGTCACTATTTCTGCAGCAGCACTGGCTGAAGAATTCTCAGATCGAGTGTAGGTTTTTACGTAGGGCCCAGTTCCAACCTGATCCTCTTCTGACTCCGCCACTGTCGAACGTGAGTAAGAGGGAAGCTTTTGATTTACCTGAACAACATCATCGCCAATGTATTCAACGTAAACAGGGCGGACTCGAGAAGTGATTGAGACAGTATCATCGACAACCCGCCGCTTGTAATTCGAAGGGAAGCTTTCATCAATATTCACATACCGGCGGTTTGAAGACCCGATTTGTGTTTCTCTATCCCATAATTCAGATGAAGTAACTCCTGTATTAATATCGAGATCTAGCCGGAAGACCTTCGCCGCTGAGCCGAAGCCAATATCCCGCGCAGTACAAACGGCCCGATCGCCAGAACGGCTGAAGTACCAATCAGTCATCGACCTGGTGGTGGAGCTTTTATCGAAAGTAAAGATCTCCTCGGCAACTGCATCCTCAAGGGGTCTCATGAATTCATCCAGTTCAACTCGAACCACTGAGCCCACTTCGGCCCGATAATCGAACTGGGATAGCACGGCAATCAGAAAGTGCTGAGACCCTGACTTGTAAAATGCCGCTCCGTGCACACTGCCATTGAACTCCCACAGCACGCTGCCATTGAAGTAAACAGACTGTTTGGCGGACCAGTCTTGGCGCCAATGCTCAAATTCACCTGGCTGGCCCGCAAAATCTTCGGTGGCTGGATCACCTAAACCAGAGGCATCGTAAATCCTGGTAGGAGGACCAGACCAGGAAAGTACAGCACCCTTCTCTCCTATCCAATTCCTGTAGCCGTAATTCTGTTGAAGCCCCTTTTCAATGTTGTATTCGCCAGAACGATAATTCAGCTGCCACACCCCTTCCGGCCCGTTTTCTGTGCCAATAGGTGGATTAATCTCTCCGTTCTGATCTTCATATGGCTGGCCAAAAAGAGTAGCCGTGGAAAGTTGCTCCGGCAGCTCCAGTTCATACCGTGCCACCCAGAACACAATGCTGAGGTCGGAGCACTGAACTGGCTCTTTTTCAAAGCCAATCACCAGCGGGCCAGAGTCAGTAAACCTCACCAACACGCGATCACCGTCTTCAAAGGCAGACCCGTTACAATCCATGTACTGGATTGGCACCGACTGATAAACGGCCTGCTGGTTGATGTTCAGCTGCTGGGCAGACGAGAAGGCGTCATCCAGGGTTACCGTGCAGGCATCACCGTTCAGATCGCTGATGGTGCCCAGCCGATACCCGGGCCGCCATTTCTGAACACCAGGAAGGATGGCCAAATTGAAGTACAACTGAGGCGCAGACTGGGCAATGTCCGGGAAAAGGGATCCATCTCGCGATGCGTCATAACCGGCTTCACCGCTAAAGCCAGGCTGGATGATCACACCCCGTCCGCCCTCGTCATTGAGATCCGCAAGGCCCACCTCTCCACTGAGTTCTTCAGTGAAGTCCGCGCACCAGGCGTCCAGCGTCTTGGATTCCGGTACCGCCTCGAGGAGGTTCCGGCGCTTGAGAAGGGAAAGGTTTTCAGCAATCAGAACGTCCCGCTGATAGCGCAGGCGCCCGATCGCCGCCGTTTGTTTGGCCAGCTCTACCTGGAGATCGCCGATCTGGCCCGCATACTGGTCAGGCGCCTGGCGATAGTCATCGATCAACAGATCAATGTCGCGGCGCAAATCATCGGCCTTTTCTTCCGCCTGCAACACCTCCAGCTTCTTCTCTGGAATCAACACTGCCAGCTCAGCGATGCGTTTGTTAACGCGCTCCAGCTCGGCCTTCACACGCTCCACTGCGTACTTCAGCCGAACCCGATAAAGCCCGGCGCCTTCACTGGAAACAATCTCACCGCGAGACATCAGCTCTGCCCCACTTCACAAAACTTGTCAGCCCGGCTCACGTAGTAATTGATGAAATCCACAGTGAATTCCGCGTTGCGGGCCTTAACCGTCATGCCAGGGCGGAGAAAAAGATCAATGGAGCAGCGCGCACGAAACTTGCCATCAGAGAAGTTCAGAGATCTCAGGCCCTTCAAAGGCCTCGTATTCTGTGAGGAAACGAAACCGGGGCCATAACCGGAAACCGTAGCGGTCAGCTGCCGAGGACCCTCGTCATACCGGAAAGAAGAAAAGTCGGATCGCATAATCTCTTCAGAGCGCTCCGAACCATCCGAGAATCGATAGCCTTTGGACACGATCAACTCACCACCGGAACGCTCCTGAATCTCTTCCAGCCGGCCAGAGGCGCCAGGAATCACCGCCTGAAGATAGTTGGAGTTCTCGCCACTACGCGCTGTCGCTTGCCAGCTGGAAATACGAAATACGAGATCCGGGCTACCTGTGATGGTGAGCGTATAGAACTCCCTCAGCTGGCGCGGATCCAGTCCTTCAGTCCAATCCTGGAACCCCTGAAACTGAGCGGTAAGGCCGAGTGCGGCTTGGACAGCACCAAAGGTCGAAGCGGCCTCACCCTGAAGTGAGGCACTGAAATCAACGCTGGCGCTGATTGTTCCTTGAACCCCCTGAATTCCTTGAAGCGCAGCGGTAAAGCCGAGCGCAGCATCCAAGCTGCCGACATGGTGGCCACCCTCAAGAACAGGAACAAAACCAAGCTCCGCCTGAATCGTTCCGTTCGTGCTCGCACTACCGATGAACTCCGCAGAAAAGGTCAGTTCAGCAACAATCGATGGTTCGGTGGTACCAGATCCGGAGAGATCAATGCTGCTGACGGCAGGTGCTGAGTACCCAGACTGAGCGCCCGACAGGTCGATACTGGAAACATCAGGGGGTGTATAGCTCATGGCTAAACCGTTCCGAAGCTACTGGGTGAATACGGGCCGTGCGTAACGGGCTGAAATGCCCCACCAGATGAGAACAGATAGAAGACAAAGTAGACCTGTGCAGCCCCATTATCCTCAAAGGTGAAGTTAATGCTGGTTTCTGCTGGATCTGAGTTGTAAACCGTGGCAATCGACCTGGCCAGCGGAGAATCGAGCGTAATGCAGTCAACGTTGAAGGAGGTCGTTCCTGCCGGTAGCGTCAGCCCCATACTGACCGATCTGACAGTCATCACGCACCCCCGATCGCAATCGTCCCCGACGTAATCGCAACCGGGCCATTCTGTGTGATGGTACCGGTATTCAGAGTAAGTTCAGCGCCGTCACCTGGTCCGCCTGCAGTAAGGTAGATAACCTCTGCCCCGTCCCGGTCCAACACCCGTGCCCAACCCTGATCGCCTCCATTATTGGCGGAGTTATCGTTGCTGATGGTCTCGAAGGTGATCACTCCATCGGTCTCTGTAGCAGCCGTATTGGTCAAAGCCAGTTCAGCCAGCAGGGTATCGGTGATCGCCTCCCCCATGTTGGCCGGAATGGTCCCGTCATAGATTTCGATCATCGGGGTATCTGTGCTGCCATTGGCCATAGCAGCGATGATCTGTTGGGCTATTGCAGAACGGAGTGCAGTAGTCAGTTTCATTGATCAATTCGCCTCTCAACAAGAACCACCAACCGAATGGATTCAGTGGCTTCAGAATAGTTTTCCGGGGCGCCGATAAAGCACCCCTCCTCAAACGACACAATCAAACGGCCATAGGCCTTAACCATGCGGATCACGTTCTCCACCTGGTCTTTACTTGAAGGAGTCCATTCAATGCTGAGCACCCGGTCTGCGTCCGAGTAACCGAAATCATTGATCTCAGCTTCCCCATCCAGCGTTGCCGTGCGCGAAACCCGCCGCGAAAAGTCAGCGAGGCCACGAGGGTCTGGGTTGTTCACAGTCACCAGACCATTCAAATCGAACTCAGGAGCAGTGATAAAAAGCATCATCCGTTAAGCCTCAGTAGCAGCTCTTCACCCTGCGCATTCATGCGCACCTGGATTCCCTCGAGGAGAGAGAACATCAGCGCCTCAAGATGCGGCTGAAGGCCATCACCGGAAACCTTGATCATCGCGTCACCATTCTGGAGTTGCCGGGTTTTCTGGCGGATGTACTCAATCTGCGCTTCAGTCAGCTTGCTCTGATCATTGAGGGATTGTTCGCGGTACTCGTTTTCTTTGCGGAGCTGTTCATTGATGCTGATCTGAGTGAGGCGACTCGCATCATCGAAACCGCTGAAGAGATCAGTAATTGTCTTGCCGGTGCTTTCGAAGGTGTCACTGATCGTGTCGGCTATGGCCTCAACCTGCTTGGCATTGGCTTCGACTTCAGCGATGTCCAGCGAGATCTTCGCCTCGATGTTCTTGATTCGCTCATTGCTGGCGATCTTCTCCATCTCGATGAAGAACTCTTCGGATTTCTCCACCGCCTTTTCCGTTTTCTTGGCAGTGTCCTCCATGGCATTGCCGGATTTGACGATGGTTCCGGAGAAGGAATTGATCTTGCCGGTGGCTTCGTCATAGCCCAGCTGAAGAGTTTTGTTGTTCTCGGCGAGTACTTCCGTGGTTTTCGATACTTCACCAAGTGCACCACCGCTCGCCGATACCTGACGGTTCAGCTCTTCAACGGCATCAGTAATGCCGCGCTGTGAGCCACTGAATTCCTCAGTCTTGTTGGCATTGTCCACCAACTGCTGAGCGTAACGGTTGAACTCCTGGCGTTGCTCTTCTGTGATTTCAGTGGTGTAACCCATGGTCTGGCCAAGGGTTTTGTTCATCTCGTCGTAACGCTGACTGATCTGCCGAAGTTCTTCGGTTTCGTCCTGCAGCTTTTTAATCTCACCGGTGGCCGGCGCGAAGCTTTCAGACAACGCTCTAATTTCGTCACCGTTGAAGTACTCGTAAATCTTGGCACCGATGGAACCGAACTCTTCATCAATCCAATCGTTGAGCTTTCCACCCGCCCAATAGCCAGCGCCAAGGGCTAGCCCAATAAGACCACCCTTGCCAGCAGTGGTGGCTGCTATTGCCTTAATGGAGTTCAGGTTGCTGATCAGCGTCTTGAAACCCTGGGCACCTGCGAGGGCAGTCAGGCCAGTACCGACACTACTCAGCCCTCCGGCCAGCCCTCCAATGGCCGGCAGAATGGTATCGATCGCTTTCCCGACACCCAGAATCTCACCAACTGTTTTCTTGGTGGTGCCATCAAGCTGTTCAAACTCCTCAATCCCTTTACCGATGGCCTGAAACAGTGGCTCAAGCCCTTCGGCAATTCCGCTGGAGACCTGCACCAACGCGGTGAACGCATCCACCACCCGCTGCATCGCAGACTGCAGGCCTTCCACGGTGGAGAGATCCACGTTGCCAAACAAGCCCACAAACAAATCATCGAGTTCGCCGCCCAAATCACCAAACGATTCAAGAAGGTCAGAGAAGTCCAGCCCCGCAAGCGCTTCAGGGAAGTTTGCCGCAATAACCTGTAGCTTCTGATCGATGTCCTGAGCAAGCCCTTCCAGGCCGTCCAGAATCGGCGCAAAGGCACCATCATCCAGCTTTATCTCATTGCCTAGGGAATTGAAGATGCTGGTGATTGACTCCACCGCAGAGCGGGTTTCGTCCGTGAGATTTGAGCCCAGTTCGATTAGCGCTGAATTAACGTTGTTCTGAAGGGTTTGTCCAAGCAGCCCAAGGGTATTGGTCAGTTCCTTTGAGGCAGTTACCGCATCACCTGCGTTGCTGCCGTATTTTTCAAGGCTTTCCGAAAGCCTCTCGGAGTTTTCGCCAGTCAAGGCAAGCACCGGAACAAGCGCCTCTTGCGTGCCGAAGAGCTCTCTGAGAACGGTCACGTTGCCGCCAGTCTTATCTGTCACCTCTTGCAAGAAACCTGCAAGCCCCTTGCTTGCAAGGGCGCTGGCGTTGAACTCAATGCCAAGCTCATTGGCCAGTTCAGTTGCCTGCTTTGACGGGCCTATAATTGAGTTAAGGGCAGCCCTTATGCCAGTAATAGTTTCGGCGGTACTGGTGCCGGTTCCGGAAGTAATGGTGGCAATGGCTGCGCCAATCTCTTTAAACGAAAGCCCTGCCGCATCAGCGATAGGGGCTAGCCTACCGATTGTAGACGCCAGTTCCGGTATCGTCGTTTGGCCAAGTTGAACAGTTGTAAAGAAGTCATCCGCGAATGCGCCGGCCTGATCTGCCGATGCGCCGAACGCATTTAGAGTGCTGACCAAGGCGGCAGTGGTTTCGCCCAGGTCCGCCCGGCCGGCGATGGACAATGTTTCAGCCGCAGCCAGAAGTTCCAGCGAATCCTTGTAATCAACGCCCGCAGAGATTGCGCTATATGTAGCGCTGGTGATTGCGTCCAGGGAGGCGGTCGAGGTCTCAGAATACGAAAGGATCTGGTCCTGAAAATCCCGGAGGTTGTCCGCTGGCTGCCCGATCAGGGTGGCGATCTCGCCAAAGGCCGTATCGAAATCATCCGACAGCTTCACTGCGAAGGCCGTGATACCCACACCAGCAGCAGCCAGAGCAAGATCCAGCTTCACGATGCTGTCCGTGATATCGGCCAGAACGCCGGTCACGTTGCCGGTTTTGTTAACCAGGCCATCCAGCCCACGGCCAACTGAATTGATGGCACCGCCAGTGTCGTCAACGCCGCCGAAGATCAGCTCTACCGTTTTCTTGAGGTCTGCCATGTTTTCTCCGGGCATAAAAAAACCCTGCCGAAGCAGGGTTGTTTGATTCAGGATTTTCTCTAGCTGCAGTAGTAAGCCACTTCGCTTTCCCAGCGAGTTACGCGGTCCTCCGCATCACGCCGCTCACTTTGCTTGTAGCCGCGCCTGAGCAACTGATCGAGTTCATTCTCATACCTTTGAAGTATAATTTTCGCCTTGCGGCACGAACTGGATTCAGCACGGGGTTGCTGCGACGTTGAAGCAATATCGTTATCAGCTCTGCGATCTGCTCTTTCCTGGTCTATCTGGTCAAGCATTTCTCGCTGGCTATCCGTGACCATAGATCCCGTCTTGCTTTCCCGGATGTGCACTTCCTCCTGCTGACCAGGTGGCGGCTGATTTCCAAAGTGAACGTTCCCGTTCTCATCGGTCCACTTGTACACCTGGGCAACGGCGGAGAATGAAAGGGTGGCTAACAGCAGGAATAAAAGACGCATGGATTACCTCCGTGTAACAGATTGTAAAACCATAGCACATCACTTCTTGCTCTGCGCTTCATACCAACGTGCCCACAAAGCGATTTCTGTTTGCGTTAAGTAGCCCTCTGGAAGCACATCAGGCCGGATCTCGAAGAGAAACCGGTTGTTGCGATCCGCCAGGGCTAGGCTTGCCTGGATGTCTGGGTCTTTCCAGAGGGCTTGCGCTTTACCTGGGCAACCTTGCCCTGGCCTGTCAGGTCATAGATCTGATTGGACAACTCCAGGAAGTCCGTAGGAAATGCCTCCGCAATCCTAACCACATCGCTACGCTTGAGTTTTGGCGAGATCACCGCCATCTCAATGTGTGCAAGTTTCTTGGCGAGAGCCGGAGGAGAGTTTTCACTGATACCCAAGGCTTCCAGCATGCCTTGAATCTTCTCAGCTTCACTGCCCGCCAATTTCTCAAGCGCCTTAACCAGCAGCTTGCTTTTATCCGCTTCCTGATCTGCCCTGGCCAACTCTTCAGCGGTCAGGCCCCGAACACGGAACACCACCGGTACCGGCTTGGCATCATCCCCCTCACCTTCGTAGCCAGCAAAGCCAGCAGCCGTGAGCCCAGAGAGCGGGACATCCTGTGCCCGCTCCTGGAACTTCGCCTTGCGGAAAGCGGCAAGGTCGAAATTACTCACAGCGATACCTCTTTGCCCTTCTCATCCACGTTGATGGTGCAGCTGGCCACAACATCGCCACCGGCTGGATAGGTTCTGGCGATCGCCAACACGCCCTGCTCAATGAAGTGCTGGGGACGATTCTTATCCGGGTAAAAGCGGAAGTACAGGTTTCGGCCCTGCACACTGGCAATGGTATCGCTGATGCCATCGGTGAGGTCCACGCTGAAGGTGGCGTTGTTCAGGCTCTGGGAACGGGAGTTCTTCACCCGGGTATAGGTCTGTTTACTGGATGAGGAGTAACCCACCTCGGAAGGCACGAAGTCGTATGCATCGAACGCTTCAATGAACTCCGGGGTGGCAAAGCTGGCGTAAACGCCTTTGGTCACATCGCCAGTGTGGATCTTCTTCAGGGCGGAACTGAAGCTCACCTCACCATTCACGTAGTCAATGGTGGCGATCGGGAACACGGCACTTTCCATGTGCACGTTCACCAGCTGGAAGATCTCGCCTTCAGTCACTGCAGCAGCGGAAGAGCTGGAAAGGCGAACCTGTGCCAGTTCAATCGAGCCAACCGGAATCAAAGGCGGTCCGCCGGCATCGCCCCGGGTTTCGACAAAGCTGGTATGCTCTGTGCCCTGAATAACCGTAACGGCACCAGCGCTGTCACAAACGATACTGTTGATGATGTGTGTGTCGGTAACCGCCCTGGTAACCGAAAGACTCGACTGGGCTGCAACAGCCAATTCTTCGCCCGAAACAAAGGCTGTGAATGCTGCGATCGCAACCGAGTTGTTGCCAGATGCCGGGGAGCAGGCACCACCGGTAACCACACCATCAGCCCGAACCACAGGCGCAAAGCCGGCAGCCTGTGACCACAGCTCTTCACCGGATTCAAAGGTTTGCGCATCGCCAGAATCGGACAATGCAGTCATGGGAAAGGCGTTCTGCCCGCCTTCAAATTCGAGCAGCGCGTTGTCTGTAGACATAGGGTTTCTCCTGGTTTTCAAGCGCCACCGGGCGCGGGGTTTGTCTGACTGGAGGTGTTACTGGTAAGGGCTGGTATTGCTGGTTTCGTAAACGATCTGGAAAGTCACCAGAATGATCATTTCGTTCTGGCCCGGATCTGGGGAATCCAGAACCGAATCCGTGTAGCTGATGTGCTTACAGAGCCCGCCGAGGGTCTGATCGCTGGCCAGGGCATCATCAAGCATTGCCGCCAACATCTGATTACCCTGAACGCTGGAGTTGATGCTGTGGTCACGCTTCGCCATCTCCCCGACGTTGAGCGTCAGGGTCATTTCGTACTTCCGGTACTTCAGCTTTTCGGCGGTTTCGGAAGGATCCCAGATAACTCGGGCTGGCAACTGCTCTCTGTTATCCAACTGTGCGCCACGCTCTGCGTTCAGGCGGCCCGCGAAGGCCTGAACAACTTGTTCTCGAATGCTGTCTGGCATCAGTAGCCCCTAATAATGGCGTCGATTTCTTTTTCGAACTGCTGCATCTGGTAGATCGACATTCGCTCCCCGACCTCTTCTTTCACGTCAGTGAAAACCTGTGAGAGCGAAGGACCGTAGAAGACTTTGATCTGTCCACCCTGCGGGCCAGCCGTTGAGCGCCTGCCGGCAATTGCCAGGCGCCCTTCACTTTTGGGAAGCACGATGTAGAAGGGCTTTCCATTAATCTCGGAACTTCCGCCAAACACCTTTGCGCCACCACTGGGGCTAACCTTTATCTTGATGCCACGGGGCGGAATTGGTGGAGGCTTCAGCCAACTGACTTTATCGCCCGAAATCAGGGAATTCGTAGAGAAGCGAGAAAGAAGCAAGCCGCGAGAAGGCGTAGAAACTTTGGACTGCAACTTTCTCTGTGAAGCATCGGTGATTTTGAGCAGGCTCTTCACATAGGCGGCATTGAGCCGCACCTGTTTGCGTATATCCTGGCTGGATTCAGTTCTCGCCTTCGTCGCTGTTTTATTCAGCGAACGGGCATGTGCCCGCCTTGCCCCATCCGAAAACTTCGCCAGCAGGGCCCGCACTTCCTGCAGGCTGGAGCGATCAACTTCAACTTGCATTTGCGTAGTGCCTCGTCACATGCCCGTCATCTGTGATCAGCCCATCCAGCACCCAATCGGTTTGTCCAATGGTTACCTTGTCACCACGGCGCGGCCGATCCACGTAGCTCTTCCGGATTTCGATCTGATTCCGGAACGTGGGCATGTTGGTTTCATACACCTGGCGCTGTTCCACATCGCGATCCAGAATGCAGCGGATCTCAAAGCTGGCACCCTGGGCATCGGTGTAAACCGCATCCACGGCGAACTGTTCATCAATGGCGGACTCAAGCCGGCCCGCCACTGAATCGAACTTGCTGGCCATCAGCTGCCGCTTTGCTCGTCGCCGCTTTCGTCATCGTCCGATGCGCTACCGCTGGCGTCTGGTGCAGCGCCAGAGGCAAGCACAGGGCGCTCACCTAATTCGCCATCGTCTTTGATCACGCGAACGCAGCTTTCATATTGTTTCAGCTCAGCAGCGGTCATTTCGCCTTTGGTGCCAGCTTTGATCACGATCTTTTCACCGGTGGATTTATCGCGGTCTTCAACCCGCTTGATAAACACCACTTTGGTTTTCTTTGCAGCCATGTCATTCACCTTTCTGGATTCGATTCAGATATGAAAAAGCCGGCCCATTTCGTGAAAAGGGCCGGCTTAGTTCAGGGTTTCAGTGCTCCGCTTACGGAGTGGGCAGAACCTTCGCACACAGGGTGGCGTCGATCCGGCGAAGAACCGGCAGCGGGCCGGATTGAGTCATGATGTACTCAACACCGGGGTCGTTGTCCGGCCAGTTCTTTGGCCACATTTCCGCTTCCTGGTACTGCGCGTTGGCATCCAGAATCGCGCCATAGGTACGCACGCCACTGGCGCCAGCAACACTGGCAACCACAATATGGCCGTAAGGAATGAAGTACTGCTTGTTGCCCTGGGCATCCTTGTACCAGCCCTTGTACTCCCACAGCTCCGCGCCATTTTCACGGAAGCGGCCAGCGTACGATGCATCCAGTTCCGCTGGCGCCATTTCCAGACGGGTCTCGGAACCACGGCGGGTTTCAGCCAGGTCCTTGAACTCTTCATCTTTAAAGGCTGCACGCAGAGTTCCGGGGCCAAAGAACACGTGGGTTGCCGGAGCTTCCAACAGTTCAAACCAATCCTGAAAATCCTCAACTGGCTTGGCAGTGGTCTGGTTCCAGGCACCGGCGCCGCCGGAGATATCAATAGTTAGGTTCGGGTCGCGACGGAAATCCAGCAGCTTCTCCGGATACTTCGGCCCAGAAACAACCACCTGGCCAGTCAGGAGCACCTGCGCCAGCATCCACTCTTCACGGCGACGGATCTTCTTGCGGTGAGTGGCCAGCAAATCCATTCTGATCGCGTCCGCCCTTTCCTCTGGCGTCAGCGGTCCGCTGAACCCTTCCCCGGGACGGCGTTCCAAAACACGATCGGGACTCACAACATCCTTCGGTTTCAGATAAGGCGGAATGAACTTCCGAAGTTCGCCTCCCGGCTGTTGGCTAACCTGGCCAGGAACATAGGGGCTCACGAACGGAGCCAGTTTGAAATCCTCATCCCAGGCATCAAAGGCAATTTCTTTGGTGCCAAAAGTCACGAACCCCGGGCAAAAGAGGTTCAGCAGGAACGGCATGAACGGATCCAGACGGCGGGTACCGTCCAGCAACTCAGTGGTGCTGTAGTTCATGGGGTGATCTCCTCAGATCTGGTTAATCAGGTGATGCTGGTAACTCAAGGCTACCGGGCGATCACTCCGGGGTTACAAGTGAGATAGGCGTGCGATCGAATGCAGCCAGTTGCTCAGTGGCAGTCCAGCTTGCGTGGAAGCTAACCTGGTTCTTGTCCAGGTCGCCGCCCTTGGCATAAACCACATTCATGTCGCCACCACTGGCATCCGCATCGTGGTTCAAGAAGCCGATAGGGTTCTGTGAACCGTCGGTGGCATCCTGCTGAGACTCGATCAGCTTGCCGGTTGCGGCAACACGGCCGATCGCCCGGCCTCGCGGCAAATTCTGGCCACTGGCCAAGGTTCCGCTGTCGAATGCCACCAGGCCGCCCAAAATGAACGGCGCCGGCTGGTAAGGCACGTATGAAGAGCCTGCGTAGATATCAGACATGGTTGTTTCCTCTCGGTTAAAAACAGGTTCTCAAACCGCCCGCCAGTGGCGAGCCGTTCCGGGTTAGTGGACTTTCTTGCTTGCGCCGGTGGCTTTGGCGTGAGCAGCGGCCAACTTTGCACCGCCTTTGAGCTCTCCTCCCTCTTCGCCGGTAGCGGCATCCGCTGCGATTTCCGGCTGCTTGGTGTTGCCCATGGCCGCACTCAACAGGCCAGAAGGTGCAGCCGCGTTCTGTTCAGGAACTTCAGCAGCGGCCAGTGCAGCCTTGGCATCTTCCACAGACATCGTGGTTTTGAACGCCAGGTGTTGGGCCAGCTTGGTGCGGCCTTCGGCTTCGTCACACTGCAGGATGCCGGCAATGCGGGCCTGCTCTGTGGCGGCCGCATCAGCAGCCAGCTTGGTGGTATCCACGGTTTCCGGTTGCTCAGTGCTGGCTTCCGGGGCGGGTGCCGGTGCAGTGGCCGCCGGCTTCTTTGTGCTATCGGTCATAGTGCTAACTCCGATTGTCGTGGTGGTTTGGATGTAGTCAGAGAAGGCGGCCAGCATGTCGTGGCCATTGATGAGCTCGTCCGCAAATCCAACATCGATCGCGTCCTGCCCGGTATAGATGGCCGCCTCAGTGGCAAGCACATCCGATGCTGAGAGGCCAATATGGGTACCAACCATCTCCGCGAACTCATTGCGAAGCCGGTCTGATTCGGCCTGGAATCTGGCGAGTACCTGCTCAGGCAGGTTCTCGTAGGGGTTGCCATCCACTTTGAAGGCGCCGGAGTGAATCAACGTCACATCAATGCCGTTGGCCTTCAGCTGCTCTTCAAAGCTGGCATGCATCATCACCACACCCACAGAACCCGTCCGGGCGCTGGTGGTGGTGTATCGGTAATCGGTGGCGCTGTGCAGGGCCATGCCGGCACTGCAGGCCATGTCGTAGGAGATGGAAGCGATCGGCTTCTGGCCACGCAGCTCATTCAGCCGGCGGGCCGTATCAAAGCAGCCAGCAACCTCACCGCCCGGGGTGTCCATATCCAGGAGGATGCCGTTCACGGTTGGATCCGCCAGGGCTTCCTCCACCCGGGCAATGATCCCGTCGTAACCGGTCATTCCGGAATACGGCTGCAGGTGCCCGAACTTGTGAACCAGCGTGCCGGAAACAGGAATCAGGGCAACACCGCCGAGTACTTCATAAGGCCGGTTACGCGGCCGATCGGAGCCGAACGAATCCGCCCGCATCCGCAGCTTCTCCTGAGATTCAATCAGGCCGAACTCATCCTGCAGGCTGGCGATCCCCAGCCGTGGCGCCAACGCGCCAAGAAATACCCGGGCATAGCCAGGCTCCAGCAACAGCGGCTGATTCAGCACACGGGCTGCAATGTTCTGGTTTCGCATAGTTTTCTCCGGGCATTAAAAAACCCCGCCGGGGCGGGGTTCGTTGTGGATCTTCAGCTCAGAAGAACGTGGGCTGGGCGATGGATCGCGTCAGGGCCATGAGGCCGGTCTGAAGATCGGTCTTTCCGATCGCAACCCAGCGAAGTGGCTCGGCGGCATCGAAGGGCCCGCGCACTTCATCTGGCAGGTAGCGGTTGGCTTCCTCCAGATAGGCCCGGACCTTGCCAACCAACTCATCCAGTTTAGGCCCGAAGGCTTTGATCTCATTCATCAGATCAATTTCTTCCTGCTTGAGATCTCTGTATCCACTGATTTTTCGGTGCTGGTTATCCATTTCTTACCTCATTGGTATTTGGTAGCAGGGGCTGGACTCGAACCAGCGACCTTCGGGATATGAGCCCGATGAGCTCCCAACTGCTCTACCCTGCTAAAACTCAGTTTGCGGCTACTGCCTCCGGCTCCTCCTGGTCAGGAGCAAGGGCCAGCGCTTTCACCCAACTGGGTGGCGGCAGGCCGGCTTTCTTCCGTTCATCCATCTCCCGTACCTGCTGAGCAAAGACTTCCTGGTAATCCTCGCCCATCTTCGCCAGCTCTTTCTCATAAGTGGAAAGGCCGGATTCAATCAACAGGATGGATTCCTTCACTTCCTTCAGGCCATCGATGGCGATGCGGCCGGAGCCGATCCATTCGCAGTTGCACCAGGAAGCCTTCGCTTCATAGAAGCCACGGGTGGCGGATCTGGGCATGCGAATTCGGCCGCTGTCGAGGGCTTCCTCCAGCCAGAGTGCGAAGACCATGGAGGCGAACCGGCTGGGGATGATCTTCCGGCGACCCATGAAGTAGCGCCAGCTTTCCATCATGCTGGCCCGGGCCGTGCTGTAGCTCAGCTCGCGGTAATCCTTGGTCAACGATTCTTTTGAAGTGTTGGTGCCGGCGGCAATCCAGCGGGTGATGGAGGATTCCAGTTCGCTGAAGCCGTTATCGGCATTGCCGCTGGTCAGGAGATTCAGGTTCTCACCCGGCATCAGGTGCGGGATCTTCACGCCGTTCAGGCGTATGTCCGCACCCTCGTGGTAATCCGCCAAGGTGCTCATGTATTGAGTGAGCTTATCGGTGCTCAGGTCCCCACCGATGATCTCCATGGCGGCTTCACTGCCCAGCTCGCTTTCAATCACCGCCGCGTACATGGCGTTAACAATGGCGTTCTGCAGCTTGGTCTGTTGCAGCTTGCTCAGCTGGGGCAACTGTTCCATAACGCTCAGGAACTGGTTCTCCCCTCGGGTCTGGCCATCGCCACGGGGCTCGAACACATGCAGGAACTGCTGCCGGCCCCATCGGGTTTCCCTGGGCACGAAGGTCCAGGCGTTGCCCATACCATCGGACAGGCCATAACCGGTGATGTCATGGTTGCGAACCCAGTAGCCCACGGCCGCGCCGAAGCGGTCGACCTTCACCCCAGCTCGCAGGCTGTTGTTGTCCGGTGCGTGATTCGGGTTGCACACACGGTGGTGGTTCACCAGCTTGATAGCCGTGTTGAACAGCGCACCGGGCCGGCCCGTGATCCACTCGGCGGAGGCCATGCCCTCGCCGGCACTGGTGTGGGTAGCCGTGATCTCCCGACACATCATGGTCAGGGTGCGCTTGCGCTCGGCATCCACGTAACAGTTGATCGGGTCTTCCGCATATTCGGTGAAGGCGTCCTCCACCTCTTTCGCAAAGGCCCGGGCATCCTCTTCGCTCATACCCAGCGCCCGCCATTTCGGCTTGTAGCTGAGCCGGAACATGTGGCCAACGATGTTATCCACGTGCAGCTGCACGCCGTTTTTGGCCAGCGCATGGTTGCGCACCAGGTCTTCAGCACGGGCATTGCCCCGCTTCAGGTCTGGCAGCAGGGCCGCATCCGCCGTTTTGGCGCGCGGGTTCCAGCGCTGCAGCTGGCCACCAAAGCCGGTACCGGTGCCGGTGTAGCTCTCAGCCTTCCGGATCGGCTGGCCTGAACTATCTACAAAGCTGATTTCTGGAGTCTTCACAGAATGAACCTCGCAGGACCACGGCGACGGCCGGCGCCACCAAGCTGGCTTTCCAGGCTGGCGATGTAGGCCGCCAGGTCTTTCTTGCTGGCCTGGGAGAACTCAACGGTTTTGCCGTCCCGCTGAATGCGAACCACGGCCTGCCCGGTCAGCAGGTTGTGGTAGGCACTGCGGGCCTCCAGCAGCTGGGTTTCAAGACTCATCGCATTCTCCGGGCAATATCAGCCAGGCTTCCGCCTTCGGAACTGGCTTTGGAAGTTTGAACAGGCTTTGCTGCAGGCCTCTCTTCAGCCGACCGTTCAGGTGCGGCCGGTGCCAGCAGATCACCCTGCTTCAGTGAAGCTTCGCGAGCATCCCACTGGTCTGGCTTGCGCACGTGCAACTTCATAACCCGGGCTGCATGCAGAGCGTAAATCTCGCAGTCCAGGGCCTCGTTTCGCACGCCTGATTTTTTCTGGTAGACCTTCCGCCCGCCACGCTGGCGAGATGGCGCTTTGATCTCACTCAGCACCTGGGTGAAGTAGTCCGATCTCACATGCTCATAGAAGTGAATCCGCCCGGGCCCATGGCCCTCCAGTTTCAGGCGGCCAAAGAAGAGATCCTTCGCTTTGTGAACACCAACAACGTGCACCTGAAGGCCGTATTTGCTGGCCTTTGTAGTCTTGTTGTTCAGGTCTACTTTCTTCGGTGGACTGACAATTTCGCGCTGCAGGTTGTTGGATTCACCCTTGCCGCTCATGATTTTCACGCCACGACGCCGGCGCGATCGCACATACTGGTACACCGCATCGTTGGTCTGGCCATCGGAAGAGTCGATGGTTGCCGCTGATACGTGGATCGGGAAACCCAGCTCATGCTGGTAAACGCCGAAAATGAAGCGGTCCAGCTCTTCGTACACCGGGTCTTTCGGATCAATGCAGGTCCGGGCCGCGGATATCTCGCCCCAGAACACCAGCCAGCTTTCCTCTCCCCGGCCCCAGGCGCGAACGATGATCGCCAGGCGATCGTGCTGAACGTCGACACCCACAGTGAGCTCCAGGCCACCGGCTGGAACGGTGAGTTCCTGGTAGTCCAGGGCCCGCTCTCTCAGTGCATCCTCACCGGGGACATCGGTACGGTACTCATAGGCCAGGCCAAGGCAGCTGTTCTCGAAAACGATCATGTCGCTTTCGTCGCCCTGCTCCAGTTCCTTGCGGGCCTTCAGATAACGCTCTACCAGCATGGCCAGCTTGGAACCCGGGAACGGGCTGTAGAGCTCATTGATGTAGAAACCGGCCACGCCCCGGAATGGCTTCTGGGCTTTCCAGTAGCCTTTCCGCACGTTTCGATTCTTGTCCACATCACGCCAGGGCACCCCACAATGGGGGCATACGTAACGGGCCGTGCTGGGCTGGGCGGTACCAAGGATCTCATCGGGCACCTCGGCGCCCTCATCCCAGATCACGTTTTCCCAGGACAACACGTGCTCATCGCCGCACTCGTGGCAAGGCACCATAAAAACCCGCTGGTCGCTGGCCTGGTAAGCTTTGTCTACCCGGGACAGGCCCTTCACAGTGGGCGTGCCCCCGAAGATCACCTTCCGGTATTCGTAGGTTTTTGCGCGCTCCTCGAGGAGCTTGACCGAATCGCCCTGCCCTTTGACGTTGGTGTTGCAGTCATCCGGCTCTTCGACACAGACCACCGGGGCGGAAAGTGACTTCACGTTGTCCGGTGCGTTGGATGCAACCAGGGCAAGAAATCCGCCCGGGAACTTCTTGAAGTCGGTCCGGTTGCCCGTGCTCCTGGAAGTGGAGACATCCACCAGTGGCCGAAGCACCGGTGAGGATTCGATCATGGGCACGAACTTCTGATCCAGGTACTTCCGGATCGTCTTGTCCTTCGGGAACAAAAGGACGATGGGGCATGGATCGTTGTGAATCCGGCGCGCCAGGTAGTTGTTCCAGACACCATCCGTCCACGCCACCTGCGCAGACTTCCGGCAGACCACCTCTTTCACGGTGGGATCGTCCAGGGCATCCAGCATGCCAGGCACCCACGGGGTGAGATCCGTGGAGTACTTGCCCGGCATCGGGCTGCTCTCCTGGGCAAGGTACCGGTACTGGTTCGCCCAATCAGTTGAGCTGATCTTCTCCGGTGGCTCGAACTTCGCCAGAGCCTGGGCTATCACCAGCTCCAGGTTCGCGGCCAAGGCCTGCCAGCTGTCGGAGGATTGATCGAGAATGCTCATTCAGAAGCTCGATATCGAGATCGATGTCATACAGCGTATCGATCTCAGTCTTGAGTTTAGGGTTGCCAGTCAGCACACCTGTGCGGATAGCCAACACCACCTGTTCCAATCGAGCCCCCACCAGTGCCGCTGGCACCAGTTCTTTCAAATCCTGCGCATAGGCCAACTCTTCCCGGTTGCCTTTAATGCGCTCCAGGCGCTCACGGGCTGATTCATGGCGCGCGCCGTTAACGGCACGCTCCATCAGCCACTCGTGAACATCCTGGGTGTCGTACTCATTCGCCTGACCCCGGCCACCAGCTTTGGCGATCGGGAACGAACCGTCTTTCTGGTAAGCCGTAAAAGACCTTTCGGAAATACCGAAGATCTCAGCGAGCTCTCGCTTGTTTACTCGCTTACCCATTGCTAACTCTCTGATTCAAAACCAAGGAAGGAAGGCCAAGGTTGCGCTAAGTCTGCGAAAAAACCGCGAGTCTGCGCCCCCTCAGTGGCGCTACCCGCCAGAAGGACCCGTGCCCATCAGGCTGTGACCTTGAACTCTGTGGATCCGCCTGCAGCAACACAACGAATCGCTGTCACAGCGTTAACCATCAGCGAATCGGTGTAGCCGCTGACATCGCCTTCTGACCAGGGCTTACCTTCTGCTGATCCAGCCTCGACGGCAGCTACATCATCCTGGGTGTACTCAACCCGGGCGGTACCAGCAGCTGGCGCAACGCTAACCAGAACATCACCCACACCGGCCGGGAGGTACAGCCACTCACCGGTGGTACTGGTCACGGTTTCTTTGTGGTTGAAGCGCTGCCGGGGAATGGTGCGGTTCTGCTGGAACTGCTGGTCATCCAGATCTGGCGAAAGCTTGTTAGGCATAGTGGTCACCTGAAGAGTGTTTGATTAACGGATCCAGTCAGTGAACGGAACAGCGGCTGGAACAGACCCCGGGGGGAGGTAGCGATTTGCTCAACCACTTTCAGTGTGGCCGACACCACAGTTTCATTTCCGGCATTATCAACGCCTGTTGCTGTCATCGTGTAGGTACCGATGGCCAGCTCGTTTAACTGTTGGGTCCAGCTTCCGCTTGAGATTGTTGGGCTGTAGGTTGAGCTGTGCGTAACGTCCACGCCTTCAACGTCAAGGGTCAGGCTTGTTGAATCCCCTGCACTACCAGAAGCTATGGGGGTAGTGTCCAAAGTCGTCAGCGGGTTAATCGTGACAGCCGGTGCGATGTCATCAATCACCGTTACATCGAATGAGTCCTGGATGCTTCCGTCCGAACTGTAGGCGGTAGCCACGAGCGTAAACGGTGAGGCCTCAATATCATCAACATTAGTGGTACCGGAAAGCACAGAACCATCAAACTCAAGGCCAGAGTTCGATGGCAGCCCGCTGAGGCCGTAGGAGCTGGCACCACTGAAGTAGTTATCAAGATCGACACTGACGGCATCGCCCTGCCCCAAATTCAGATCAGGCAAGGCCGAATCGAGTGATGGAAGCACTGCAGCGCGGGTGGTAGCGGACAGACTGGAAGACTGACTGCCGATTGCGAGTGAGCCTGTTCTCTCTACCTCAAAGCCATTGGCAGTTCGGATACGCGGCTTTACCAGGTAACCAAGCTGCACGTTGGTTGTGGCCGAAGTGAAGCCTGCAAACCCGGCGCCTGCGTCCACCGCGTACTGAACATCCGTTCCAGTCACTGATACGGCAATCTCTTCGCCCGCATCAATACCAGTGACCTCAATGGCTGGGAACTCTACCCACTGATCAAGGGCCTGGTTGGTCAGCGGATCTACCGTGAACGCATCGGGATCGGTGTCAACCTGAGCCTCAACCGTAATGGTTGCAGTGATCGTATCAGTGGTGCCGTCATCGAACAGCAGCCCGAAGACAATAAAGTCTTCACCAGTGAACCCTTCGTTAGGGGTGTAAATATCGGTGATGTCATTGGCCCATAGTCCTTCAGCTTCAGCCCTCGCGCTATCCAATGTGCCGTTACTCGGACCTGATTCAATCCAATGAAAAGTACCGGGTGTGATTTTAATAGGGCTTGAAAAGCCAGAGTTGCTGTCCACATCCCCTACTGGCGAGGTAAACGGTGCTATCTGCGTGTAATCAACACCAGTGATGGTCGCAGTCTCAGTTGCTCCTGAAACAACCATGGAATAAGTGCCTGTCGCCAGTGTTCCAGGAATGCGCACCTGAATCTGATCATCGGTCGGGTCGTTCTCAGCAACCACACAGGCGACGCCGTTGAGCGTCACACTGGAAATCGACTCTGTAAACCCGGAAACATCAACCAGGACCATCTGATACTGGTTCACCGCATTGTCAGAATCGACTGCGACCACAGCCGGAGCGCCAACGAACGGGCCAATGTAGCCCGCCTGCAGGTCTGCCCCGCTGATGCCGCCAGTGATCAGATCCATTACGCGAGGTCCTCAACCGTCAGATCAACGTTCAAGCCTTCGTTCAGGGCCGGGTTGAAATAGGAGAAGTGAACGGTGTCGCCAACGGTTACGCCGGCCGATTCCAGGTTGATGGCTGAAGTCTGAGAGCTTCCGTTCAAGCTGCCATTGGTGGTGCTGAAGTGAACCGTTGATTCCGGATCAGAAGATTCCCGAACCGCAATCTTGAGGTTCGTGGCATTCGGCGTCAGATCACCCGCCTTGTCTCGGATCGTCTGAGCTGAGATGCCTTCAACAACCGCTGCAGCCGTGGTGTCATCAATGACTGTCGGGGTGGCCTGGACGTTCGGCGTAGGCTCATCATCAACAGCGACAATCGCATAGCGGTAACCAGTCGAAGCCGAAGCCGTAACAAAGTCCAGATCAGCAGAGATTCCTGCTGAGGCTGCGACGAAATCAGCCTCAAGCGCCGGTGAGCCAGAAGCGTCCTGACCGTCAATAACCTGTTGAGAGGTCGGAACAGTGGCACCGGCTGGCAGTCGAACGCCGTAGAACACGCTGTCCTCATCTGCGGTACCGCTGATGGTATGCCCGTTCTCACGGGTTTCAGTTACCGCTGGAGCGACTTCGTAGACTGGTGGTGTGGTGTCGGAAACCGGGGCCACTTCTTCAATATAGCCCGCCATAAGGTACGCAGACGAACCGGTCACTGATCGGTATTCAACAGTAATCTTGCCTGACACCGGCGAAATGCCGTTGAAAAAAATTACATCATCTGTCTGCTTCTGAATGGCATCTGCGTTAAGGACCTGAGAGGTTCCACCGTTTACGCGGACCTCTGTTTTTCGGTCTACTGGTTGGCTGGCAGTGAACGCTAGATTATAAAATTTCGAGTCATCTAGACCGGTTATTTCAAACGATTTCCAGACAACGGCATCACCATGGTAATGCCCTTCATACATGATGATAGCTTCGTCTACCCAAGCCGCATCACCAGTACCGACCTCGTTTGCACCATTGCCGCCGATTGAATTAGTGGCCGATGGATAGCCCCCAGTCCAACCCGTTGCCACTCCATTATCCACGAGACCAAGACCGGATGTATTTTTCCGAATGTCATTCCACTTGTTTGTGTCAGCCGGCGCAGTCGTGTTCTGGAACGCCAAATAAGCAATGGTCATGGCAAGTTCTCCGGAATCGAGTCGCGAATCACGACATCATCAATTGCGTACCATTCCTGACGACGGTCCGCGTCGGTATATGTGCCCGTGTCCCAGTCCCAGTTGCCGCCAAGGGCGACCACGTTCCACTTCGGCATCTCACCGGTATGGCTTGCGGGCACCCACATAACCTTGTCGGTTTCCAAAACCAGTCGATCATCAAACCACTCTTTGAACTTGCCATCCATAACGCCAGGGGCTGAGTTCATTTTGAGATAGAACCCGTACTTAGACCATGTACCGGCAGGGCCGTAGATCTGTTCGTGCGTCGGGTAATATCCAATATCTTTAGAAATGAAGCCGCCGTTGAGCTTGTCGGGGATTTGAGGGTCGGCACCATAGGTTGATCCAACCGTATTGGATGTCCAGTTCCCGGGATAGTCACCGATGTATACGAGGTCCCGGGGGATGTCGTCTATCATGTTGTTGTTCATGCCGTAGCTGACGCCATGAACCCCGCCACGAAACGCCAGGTAATTACGGATTCCAGTGCTTTCTTTGTAGTCAAGAAAGAACGTAGGGCCGTTCTCTCTGTCATTGCCGTACCCGAAAATATCAGGGCTGCCCGACCAACTGCTCACTCGGAAAAGCTTACCGCCGCCCTCTGGCGTCCATCCTTCCTGAAACCTGACATAAAATTCAGCGTAAATTTCGTCAAAGCCTTCAGCGAAATACTTGGCTAAGATGCTGTCAGACGCCCAATAATCCGGAGTCTGGGTGTGGTCTCGATACGCAACAAAGCTCTTACCAGAGCCACCTCGTGCCTTGGCCGAATTAGCCGCAAGAATCTCAATAACTTCTCTTCCACCTGGGTAACCAGCCGATTCAGACCAATACGGGTCTTGTCGAACCGCGTACCAACCCTCCGGGATAGTATGCGTTCCTGCGATTTGCACTCGGTCTGTAGAATGCATAGCACTAGTCCAGTCCGGCTGATCATCAAACCCATCCTGAAAAATCACACCCGCCGGCATAGACCCAGCCACCGGCAACCGAGTCAACCCAACCGGCCCAACATTCCGCTCTCCGGCATTGGCCGCCTGGTTGTTGTACGCGCCGTTATTGGGCATTGCTGGTTGCCTCACGCTCATTCCACGCCCGAGCATCTGCCTTATCAGCATTGCACTCGCGAACAGTGCTCTTCAGCACTTCAACGTACTCAGGGCAATAACCAATCACGTTAACCTCCGGCCCTGGGATCACTGTCGCTTCCAGGTACTCTGCTGGCACCCTCTCCCGCACGATCTCGGTTCGGGTCAAGTACTGTGTCTTGGCGCATGATGTTAAAAACAGCATCAGGCCAAGGCTGATCAACACATTCCGGAGCATCTTCGAGGGCCTTTCTGAGTTCTTCACGGGTTTGGGCCAGTTGCTCATCGCGGAGCCGGCCCCGCCGCTGGCGTTCAATCGCTTTCTGCTCACGCCAGGCAATGTCTTTTTCGAGGTACTTAATCGAGGCGACGTTCTCGCGGTTCGCCTGGGCCGCATTGCTGATAATCACCGCCTGTGAGGCATTCTTCTCCAGCAGCTGCTCCCGATCGCTCCAAAGCCACCAGAAGGCACCAGCCACCACAACCACCAGCGTTCCGATGATCGGCACCAGGAAAGGCGCCAGCTTTGCCTTGGCGGCTTCAAGAATCACTTGTCACCCGGATTGCCGCGCCAGAGCGTCAACACAGTGGCCAGAATGCCGATCACAGCAGTAACAATGGTCGCCACCGCAGCACCGCCAATAGCCTGCATGACTTCAGGATCAGTCACACGCAGCACAACAACCGTGATGAGCACGCAGGCCCATATCAGAACCAGGCGACGAACAATGAAGTGTTTGGCAAAAAAGTCAGGCATTACCGCTGTTCCTCGCTGGCCATCCGGCGCTTCAGGATCTCTATCTCACCCTTCAGTCCCATAATCTTGGCGTTGCACTCATCCCGCTCCCGCTGCATCTCTTCGCGGTAGTGAATGGCCTGGGCCTTGAGGGCGTTATCCAGATCGGCAACCACCGCATTCAGCCTTGTAAGCTCATTGGAATAATGGTCCGCCAATGCGCTCTCGCGCTCCTTGAGGCTGGCTTCAATGGCAATGATCTGTTTGGAACGGGTACTGAATAGCCCAACAACCACCCAACCAATAGTGGCAATGACGCCGCCGATGAAAGCCCAGAAGCCAGGGCTATCGTTCAGCATTGTCGCTATCTGACTGAAGGGCATCCGATCATTCCGGGTCATGTGGGCTCGGGGTTACGGGTATTGGTGCCAGGGCAGCTGGAAATGAGGGCCGTCCTTGAAAGTTTCCCAGTCACCGCCCCACTCGATAGGCACGCCAAGCTCCTCAGCGGCCTGCTTCATCGCATCAGCGATCTTGTAATACAGTGGCCAGTCCCAGCGCACACCGCCGGTAACCCAGGCACCCAGATCCACCGCATGGCCGGTCAGGTGCCGGCTGTTCATGGTGGTGGATGCGCCAGAGTCGAACAGTTCCTTCTGGCGAGACCTGGAACGCAGCCCTTCCAGAACCGTGAAATCCACTTGCGTGATCTGGATGGCCCGCTCAACCACAGAAAAGAGATCGTCATGAACACCAGAAAGCCGCGCCATGGATCGGTTGCTCAGCTTGAAGGCCATAACGCTCTCCCAGAATTGGAAAACAGCCCGAGACAACAAAACTCGGGCAAAGGTCCCGGCATGTTGGACCGTAGAGACACTTCCGATGATCAGAACCGCCGCCGGCCAAACCCACCAAAGCCCCAAAAGAAAAACCCGGCCATCGCTGACCGGGTTTTCAAGGGCTCTTTTGGTGTTCAGCCATACTTCTGCGACTGTACGTGATTCAGGCTATATCCGTGCATGCACAAAGTCAATCTACTTTAGTATTTTTTAACCTGCTTACTGAAACAGCCGACCATCCACCCAGGCCTCCGCACTGCGCAACAGCACCCGCACCTTCTCCCGGCTCATTTTCACTTCCAGGCCAATCATCGAATAATCCCAGCGCCGCACGTAGTAGGCCAGCACCACCTTGCCCAGGTCTGGCTCCCGCTTCTTCAGGCTGGCCACCGCCTGGTCCACCGCCAGGGCCTCATCATCCGGCACCGTACAGCCACCCACACCAGCCGTGAGCTGAACCGCCGCATAGCCCGAGTTAACCCCACCACTGCGAACCCACACGCCCCAGTCCTGCAGTCTCCGCCTTGTTTCATCCAGCATAGCTGTCTCCATTCTTCGGTTTTTTGATTATGTGCAGGGTATGTGCAGGGTTAGTTTTCAACCCTGCACATGTTTAGCCGTACTCTCCCAACGTCTGTGCAGGGTGTGCAGGGTGTGCATGGTTATTTGCCTCGCGCGGGAGAATTTTTTTATAAGGGCCTTACCGGCCCACAAACACAACGCACGTATTACACACGCGCACGTGCGCGAGAAACCCTGCACACCCTGCACACCCTGCACATCCCTTCTGCCCCATGGCCTGAACGTGTGCAGGGTTGGTTTTCAACCCTGCACATACCCTGCACATCCCTGCACACAGTTACCCTGGGCATCAGTCCATCTCCATTTTCGCGGTCTTGCGCCGGAACTCTTCCACGCAGCTACCCAGCACATCCATCTTCGGCTTCTCTGGAGGGGGCTCATTAACCACAAACATCATGGACTGGTATTTCACGCCCTTGATCTTGAACCACTCCCGGGACTTCTCCAGCCGGCTTGAAAAGATCGTTATCAGCTTCGTTTCAGTGAGCGGCCGGTTGCCGGTTTCGTTACACCATCGCCGGTAATACAGGTAGAGATCCCGAGTGGTGCAGCTGATGAAAGGCGCTTCCAGGTCTCCGGCTTCCCAGTCCCGAAAGAACACCTCAAAGTTCGGAAGGCTGAACTCAATCACCCGCTGCCTGGCAATCGTGTCCAGAGGTTTGGTATGGGGCGAGAAATCACCCAGAGGATAATCCAGCAGCAGCTGGTAGAAGGCCGCCGGCCCACCGTTGGCCAGCTCAAACGACACCTTGTTCTGCAGCTCCGTACTCAGCGTGCCCTTGGGCCACACCACCAGGAAGCGCCGATCAGAAGGCTCCAACGGGAACGGCTGAATCTCATTACTGAGAAACACCCCGTTCATGTGGTTGGCTTCCTCCCAGCCGCTCACGAACTTCCGTTCAATGCGCTGGGTCTGCCCCGTGATCATGTGCTTGATGGTGCCCATCTGGTTGTGCTTCTCCGATCGGGAAAGCACTTCCTCAAACACCGCATACAACAGCCGGCTTCGCCAATCCGTGTACTGGGATTCCAGCTGGTGCTGGCCAAGGATCGCCGCATACCGCCCGTAGATCATCCGCATCACTTCGCCGAAGAACAGCGATTTACCACTGCCGTGCACATCCGAATGGAACAGCAGCGCGGTATCCAGCTTGGCACCCACATTCTGCAGCGGGTACGCCAGCCACCTCACCACCCAGTCGGTGGTTTCCTCATCGTGGTTGCACAGGTGGCACAGCAGATCGAAGATGCCCTTGCACTTCTGGTACTTCTCAGCCTTGGCCATCTCATCCGGTACCAGGGGAATACCGGTGAAGGTATTGATGGTGGTTTCCGTATCGGCCTGCTGGGTAGGGTCAAAAACAATGTTGTCCTGGTCGATCACCTTCCGCCTGGGGTGTTCCATCCAGCGCGTGTAATCGTTCGGCATGTAGGCCTTCAGTGCCTCCAGCGGTACCACATCCTGCCGCTGCTTATCCCAGGCATTCTTTGTGGGGTAGATGTAAACGAACCGTTCAATCATCCGCAACAGCGGATCGTTCGAAGCATCCTTCTGCTGCTGACCGTTCACCTCCACCCAGGTCATCGTTCGCCGGTTCGGGTGCTTCATCCAGGCATTGAACAGCTCATTGCCCATGGTGGCCTTCATGCCCGCCTGCTTGTACACCTTCTGCTGCTGCGAGTCGTAGACCTTCGTTTCACCATGGATCAACGCATAGCGTTGCAGGGCCTTCTGAAGGGGATCGCCCTCCCCCGCACCCCCTGAATCAGAGGGGGCCAGGGGAGATTCATCTGGGGAGGAATCGTTACTGGCAGGGCCGGCCTCGATAGCAGCCATCACCTGGGCACGAACCGCTTCAAGCCCTTGCGCCTTATGAAGATCGTTAAAGTCAGTCAACGCCATCGGCAGCCTCCGCGAACTCCGGAACCACCCAAACACCGTTCACCGCCTTCGCGGCCTCCTCTGCCTTCAACCGGCCCGGGTTCTTGCCGATTCGCTCCTCAGTCTCTTTGTCTTCATCCCCGGCTATACAGATCCGGGCTGTAGGGAAGAACTGGCGGAGAACTTTCGCAACGGGCACCAGGTTGCCGGAATCAAAGGCCACCGCTACCGGCAGGCCCGTGGCCATGTGAACGCTCGCACCCGTGGCGTAGCCCTCCACAATCACAACCGTGCACTCTGCCTCGGGAACCTCAGTAAGCCAGTGGAAAGAACCCTCTTTCGGCGTGCCGGTGAGGAACGTTTTTTCACCATCCTCCGAAATCCACTGAAGGCTCACTAGATCCAACCCGAACAGCTGGGGGCCGTCGCAGGCAACCGGCTTGTACACAGGGACAACCACACTGCCCCGGCTGTAACGAAGCCCGAACGACGCCACACCTTTCGCAGCCAGGTACTTGCTGGGCCCTTCCTGTGGCAGCTTGGTCCAGATGCGCTGGGCTCTTTCCCTGCAGGCTTTGGCCGCAGCCTCCGCCTCTTTACGGGCCTTCTCCTGAGCCTGCTTTCGCTTGCGCTGGTACTCTTTCCTGTCCTCTTCCGTGAGCGAACCGGCAGGCATACCCACCTTGCGCTTTTCATCGGCCTTGTAATTGCCAAAGGCACCCGCCAGGCCGATGCCGCCAGAGCTCAACCGGAACTCATGAACCACATACCAGCCGGATTTATTCTTGCCTTTGTCGGGGCGGGGATAAGTGACAGGAACCCGGACCAGCTTGCCCGAGGTATCGATGGAATCGACCAGGAGGCCGAGATCGCGCATCTGAGTGAGCACCGCATCAATATCCATTGCGGCCTCCGCAATCGTCAAAAGGTGACATGGAAAGAGCCCTCGATCCAGTATCTTGTTGGTTACTTATGCTAATGAGTGTTCTTTGGAATGATCAGGGGCAACACCGAACACATCGGGCCGCATTTCGTAACGCGTAACCGCGCCATCCGACGCCCGCTCCAGTTCAATGCAGTGTTCGGAAGGGACCCGCTTCCAATAGTTCAACGCAGGCGGAGAAATGCCACAGATTTCAGCAACTTTGCGCTTGGTTTTTATGTTGGGATGAGCTTTCAGTTTTTCGAAGATCGTGTCGAGGTGCATCGCTCCGGTCTCGCAGAACTTAATTTAATTAAGTCGAGCTTAACCCCGTTGCTGTGCATTGACAAGGTAAGAATTTACTTTTGCGCCATGAGCACACATGAAGATTTTCTTAATCGGCTTAACGAAGCCATCAAAGACGGCGACGCCAAACAGGTTCGCATAGCAGAGTATTGCGATGTATCTGAACAGGCCGTTGCCAGGTGGAAACGCACGGGCCAGATCAGCAAAGAGAACTTGATAGCCCTCAGTGAAATCAGCGGTTATCGCTATCTCTGGATCAAAGATGGCGAGGAACCAAAGCGCATAGCCTCAGTCAGCAAAAACCGCAGCGAATACATGAAGGCCGAGAACACCAAGGTCTACTACGCTAGGGACACAGAACAGTCAGACGACGTTGAGCAGCTGGTTGAAGCCATACGAAAGGCTCACGCCAATAGAGTCCTCAGCGATCAGGCCATCACTCACCTGACCAGCTTCATCAACGCACTCAACAACCGGCGCTGAACAAACTCACTAAACCCGGAGCAGAAAATGGACCTTCTCACCGTGTTAATTATCCTTGCAGTCCTGGTCGCTGTGTTTGGCTCAGCTAAAGGCAAAGGGAGAAAGAGATCACGATCCAGCACGACACGCCGCAGCAGCAAAGCACCCGCCAAACGAATCGCTGATCGCGAACCAAAGCCAGACCCCTACTCCATTCTTTACGATCACTGGAAAAGGATTGAACAGAAAGAGGTAGCGGTACCTGCCTGGTACCATGACCCCGTAACCGAATATCAATTGGCCCGGCTCAAGGATGATGGCATCAAGCTACCAGGACGCCCGATTTCAAAAGGTCAGGCCTCTGATCTGATCAGTCTTGGTGAGACGCCAGATCCCGGCCAATTTGAAATCCTGAAGTTTTTTAAAGTTTCCGGCCTTGCCCTCAAGCACAGCTCTATTGCCGCGATTGAAATTGACCGCCTTCTAAGCGATCCAGAAAAAGCAAAGAAGTGGATCAACAGACCAGCCACCCCGATCCAGAAAGAGTACTACCGTTATTTTGGCATCCCTGTGCCAAAGGGACTCACTGCATCAGAGGCAGAAGAGAGGATCGGCTCGGATGATCTGACTGACGAGCAAAATGACGAATGGTTTGCCTACTCTGAATTGATTGAAGAGCTTCAGGATAAGGATTTCCGTGAAGACTATGACCTGAAGAAGCCCTCCCTGCCCGTAATTCGCCAGGCAATTAAGCAGCACCTTGATCAAGGTACAAAGCTGGATGCCCTCAGCGCGGACGATCTTGTTGACACTATTCTCTCCATAAAACCCGACCTCGAAAAAGCCTAACCAAACCGGATTAAGTTTTTCTAAATCTACTTGACTAACCCCTAAATCGGGGTTAAGTTTGCCTTAATCTTAATCTAATTAAGGCGAACTAAATGGATACCTTCACCGCCACCGAATTCACAGCCTGCAACAAAGACAACCTCTTCACGAAGAGCCAGTTGGAAACGCTTGCCTGGATGGCGGAAGGGAAAGAGAACTTCGCCATCGGCATCCTGCGCGGCCACGGCGAACCCGGTGCCAAGAAGCTCACCTGCCAGGTAATGCACAAACTCCAGTGCAACAACCGCTGCCTGGCTGTCGCTCGTGCGTTTAAAGAGGGCTACCTCAAAGCCGCTGACACCACCCGCAAGGTTGCCGAGGCCACCAAGAACAATGCTGCCAAGGCCATTGCCGGCGTGCTCATTGTGATCAGCGGCATCACCGCAGGCACCGGTACCGGTGATTCATTCCTCAGAACAGCCAGCAGCCGCAGCCAGGGCGTGCACCGCGTGCGCTGGGAAGAAGTCCTGCCGGCGAACCATGGGGGCACCAACTCATGAGCCAGCAAACCACCCCACTCTACGAAGCCGCCCGCATGCTCAACCTGGGGCCGATAAAGCTTTACCACGCCCTGCGCGCCCGCAAGGTGCTGGATAACAACAACCTGCCTTACCGCCGCTTTGTTCAGCAGGGGCTGTTCACCACCGAGCTGAAGTCCTACGAGCATCCAACGCTGGGCAGCAAAACCTACGCCACGCCACAAGTCACCGACAAAGGCATCCGGTGGCTGGCCGAACAGTTCGAAGTGGAAATCACCGAAGCCTCCAACAACACCGCCCCCGAAGGAGCAACGCACTAATGCATTCCGAAAACCGCCCCACAGCCCAACAGCTACTCGCCAGCTGGCAACTCATCTGGCAGCGCAAGCTCAACGGCAAGCCGGACGAACTCAAAGAGGCGATCGCCAGCCACGTGAACCTGTTTCCGAAGGGCAACCATGCCGAAGCGGAGGCACGAACCCGGCGAACCGTCGCAGCTTACAGCGGAGACCCCGCCGCCATCCGCGCACTGATGCAGCGCGGCAAAGCCACCCTGCGCACCGTGTGAGGCAACAGCCATGGCAACCGTGAACATCCCAGACAACACCCCGGTAGCAGACCTCAAGCAGGCCCTGGCCGCCGTTGGCAAAAGCCTGCAGTACCGCCCGGGGCCCAACCGCAAACCCCAACCGGAGGACGTGCCCCATGGCCACAACCGCCGCACTGCTCATCTTCAGCCTGTCGCTCGTCTGGCTGATTAAACACGCAACCATCGAAAGGACGCACCACCATGACATCACCGATGGCACAACACACAAACGCGAAACCCTCTGGCTCTGCATTCCCGTCGCAGGGCGCAAGCGCCGGGTTCGGCTCCATGAGCACACCTTCACAGCTCACGGCCCTGGACGGCCGCCTGGGCTGGCTGGATCTCAACACCCGAGCGCCTGTTGTGAATCGTGCCCTGAACACCTTGTTCTCCGCCGCCATGCAGGACGGCACAGACGCCAACCGCGCCGGTCGTTTTTTGCTGAGCCTATGGAGTCCAGACCAGTATCCCCTGGACCTGAATGACCTGGGCTTTTTCGAGCGCGAACTCAACTACGCCTGCCGGCACCTGGCGAACTTCATCATCGCCTGCCAGGTGAGCTTCCGGCAGCTGGTCACCCAAAGCGATATGGAACCGATCATCGCCGCCTGGGGAGAAGAGCACCCATGAACACCGCCGCCAAGAAACCAGAGCTCACCCTCGAAGAGGTGCAACAAGCTTACGAAGATCAGAGCCAGGCACTGAATGAACTGGTGGTGCACTTCGATCGCACCGTGGCGCACCTTGAACAGGCCACCAGGCTGATCGCCAAACAGGGCCAACAGCAGGGCGAAGCCATCGGCTGGCTGCGAGACATCCGCCACGCCGCCGGCGCCACCGGCCCGGACATCAGCCACCAGGACCTGTGCCGAATCATTCAGGACCTACGCCGCCGCGCGTTCGTGAACGAAGCCACGCAGTTACGGAGGGCTCGCTAATGGCCCGCGCCTGCATGACCAAAACCCACAACCTGGCAGCGCTCATGCGCTTGTCCGATCTGGAACTCAGGGTAGAGATCCAGCAAGCCGCCACGGCTGACCCCCTACAGGGCCTGCACCTGTGCCACGAACTGCTGAATGCCGAGCAGTACTACCCCACCCGCCGTGGCCTCAACCAACTGGTGGGCCGGGAGGTAGAGCGCATTGGCCAACAACTTACCCAGAAACCGGAGATAGCACTGTGAGTGGAAACAACCGGGGCACTGATCTGCCCGATTTCATCAACGATCTGGACGGTGGTGTGTTCGCCGAAAAGGTCTCCCGCGCCTTGAGCGATGTCGCCGCCGGAGTGGTCGACCACAACAAAGCCGGCGATGTCACCCTCAAGTTCAAGATCGAGCGCATCGGCAACAGCTACCGCGTCGGCATCAAGCACCAGCTCAACTACAAGGTGCCCGAAGCCAACGGCAGCTACAGCCAGGAGAACACCACCGAAAGCGTGATGCACGTGAATACCGGTGGCCGCATGACCGTGTTCCCGGAAAACCAGCACCAGATGTTTGGCAAGAAGGGCGAAATCAACCCACAGGATCAGGAGTAATCCATGAGTCTCGAGAACGACATCAACAACACGCTGCGCACTATCCTGCGCAATATCAAGGCCGAAACCATCCACTCGTTTCTGCAGGGCCAGACAAACGGAACAGTGGCGGCCCTGCCCGCAGATGTCACCGTCACCGATCTGGAGCAGTACCTGGAAGAACGCCGTCGGTACCGGGGATCCATGGCCACCAGCCTTATCGCTGAATTCGTGGAGTACGTGACTGCCACCACCGAAGACTATGGCGACCTGCCCGGCATGAGCGCCTATCCGTGTTTTGTGAGCCCGTCGACCATGAGCGCCAAAACCTACTTCAACCTGGGTGACATCGAAAACCCGGGCCACGGTGATCACTACGCGAACCTCCAGCTGAAGAAAACCGAAGCCATCAGGCAGCTGCTGGAAACCAACGGCCGCAAGTTCGACCAGAAGAACCTCGCCGAATGGCTGGAAGACTGGAAAGACCACCTGGAAGCGTTCGCCGAGGACGGCACCACTGAAGTGCCCATGGCCGCAGCTGTCTCAGCCGTGCGCCGAATCACCATCGGCAGCAAGGCCGAAGCCACCAGCGAAACCCAAGCCCTGAGTACCCACCAGAGCGCCATGACGGAAGTGGAAGCCAGGAACAAAGACCAGTTCCCCTGCTTCCTGAAATTCACCTGCGAGCCCTACCAGGGCCTTGAAGAACGCACCTTCACCCTTCGCCTGAGCCTCATCACCAGCGAGAAGCCAGTGATTGTCCCCCGAATCGTGCGCCTGGAAACCGCCGAAGAGGAAATGGCCCAGGAACTGGAAGAAAAACTCCGCAAAGGCTTTGAAGACACCCCCGTGAAAACCTTCGTGGGCAGCTTCAACCCCGGTAAATAAACCAACCGCGCCCCACAGGGGCGCATCTGAGAGGGCTTTCGCCGAGAGCCCTGCCAGATGCCACAAAGGAGAACAGCACCATGGAATACGTACAAGACCCGAACTTCAACGGCAACGTGACTCTCTACTGCACCCCCGAAGAATGGGAGGCCATGCAGCGCAAGAAACAGGAAGAGTCCCGGCAGCGCTACCACAACAACCCCCTTGCAGCAGCCACCAAACTTTACCAGATCGCCCGAACCGACACCGGCGGAGGCCGCGCAGCCAGCGCCCTGCTGCTTTCCCTCTGGAACGACAACTACGCCGCCAACCTGCGCGACATTATCTGCAGCCTCGATATCGACAACACCGAGGCCGCGATCGCACTTCTGTCGACACTTGGCCCTGGCCACCACCTGGAGCGGTACCTCACCCAAGAACAAATCATCGAAATCATCGATGTGTGGGGCCACATGCACGAGCGCCGGAGGGCCTAATCATGGCCACAGAACAGATGAGCCGCCAAGACTTCGAAGAAGCCCTGCGCGAAGACGAGATTCAGCAGCCAGATTGCGTCGATGCGATCTTTGAGCTCTGCAGAGAACACAAAGAGAAAGAAATCAACAGGCTGCTGGGCAGCAGCTGCAGCGACTGCGCAATCACCATGGAAAACGACGTTGCTCGTGATCCGGCTGAAGCGCTCAGAACTGCAATGCGCACCCTTCTGTACATGAACGAAAAGGGAATCCAGAAGAAGGCCCATCGACAGGCGCTTGTGCGAGCTGGCCGGAAAGCCCTTGGGATAATTGGAGAGCTGTGATGGGACAGAAAACCGGAATTGAGTGGACCGAATCCACCTGGAACCCAATCCGTGGCTGCTCCCGAGTAAGCGAAGGTTGCCGCAACTGCTATGCAGAAACCGTAGCCAACCGGTTCAAGGGCCCAGGCGAACCCTACGAAGGACTGATCGCCAAGGGCGGCCAATGGAATGGGAAAGTGAAGTTGGTGGAACACAAGATGGATGAACCGCTGCGCTGGGCAAAGCCCCGCATGATCTTCGTGAACAGCATGAGCGACCTTTTTCATCCGGATGTGCCGGATCGTGTAATTGCCGATGTGTTCCGAGTCATGGCTCAAGCGAAGCACCACACCTTCCAGATCCTGACAAAACGCCCAGAGCGCATGAAGCAGTTCCTGAATCGCGTTGACAATGCCATGGGCTGGTGGACCCATGACGGAACTCCCCCCGAAAGAGCCTACGACGGTACCGGAATGATAGTCGGTTACGACCAGTGGCCGTTGCCCAATGTCTGGCTTGGCGTCAGTGTTGAAGATCAGTTGACGGCTAACCAACGGATCTTGCAGTTGGTCGAAACTCCCGCAGCTGTCCGGTGGATCAGTGCCGAGCCTTTGCTCGGGCCGGTAGACCTATCCTCTCTACCATATCCCACGAAGGTGAAAGGCAATATTCACTGGGTAGTAGTTGGTGGTGAATCGGGGAAGAACGCCAGGCCGATGCACCCCCAGTGGGCCCGCTCCCTTCGTAATCAATGTCAATTCGCTGGGATTCCCTTTCTATTCAAACAGTGGGGTGAGTTCGCGCCTTCACCTGACGGCGGCCTCCCCGATGATCTCCCAGAATCAGCCGGTTATTACTTTGAGGATCCACATCCACCTGGAAAGACCTGGCGATTCGGGAAAAAGCGTGCCGGCCGCATGCTGGATGGAGAGGTATGGGACCAATATCCGGAGCTGGCCCAATGATCACCGCCCGCCTCAACCGACTGCTCAAAGCCTACCGCATCGCCAAGTCCCTGTTCGGCGATGCCAACCGAGGCCGCGCCCTACCCGGCCCGGTGTTCCGCTGGTGCCACAAAATCCGCATGGCGGTCTGGGCCGAGATCGACCTGGTAAGGCGCCTCATCCCCCACATCCGGACCGCCAACCTCAAACAGGAGAACGTCATGACCTACCGAACCGAAGTCAACGACGCCGGCGAATCACCGTCAGCCAGCAGTCGCCGGCAAGACGACAAAGCCATGAAGGACATTATCAGCGCCCTGCAGGACGGCGCCCACCTGCGCATTCATCCGAAAGTGCGACGGGCCGCCATCGAAGGCCTGCCAGAAAAAGACGCCCGAAATGGCCGAACCATCAGCGCCCACCGCTGCAAGAAGCTAGCAAAGGAAGGAATCATCCTCGAAGTAGGCATGGACCGCTACGCCTTCAACCCAGATCTGGAACTGGAGGCCCTGTGATGGACAACAAAACCGCACGGCAGGATCTGGAGACCGTGATCCGGGTGGAAGACCTGGCACTGGGATCCATGCGCAAGCTGAAGGCGATTCAGGATTGGCTGAGAACCGAGGCGGCCCGCACCGAAACTGCCAAAGAGAACATCGGAACCATTGGCCACGTTGATTACCAGCGACTTGCATCGCGGGCGATCGCGGATATCGCAACGGTCACCGAACTGCTGGGGGTTCCAGAGGAAGAGAGCGGCCGGCCTATTGTGGAGCTGGTGCAAGAGTTTCTCGCTGCCCGATCCAAAGATATCGAAGCGCTACGAACCATCCTGGTGGATTCCGTGCGCCTCCGCGAACCCGATTTCATCATCGGCGATCCACAGGACCCCTACCTAATTCGCTACTGGCTCCGCCGCGATCGCCCGGAAGGCAGCATTTATCTGCACTGTATCCGGAAAAGCGACGATGACAGAGCCCTGCACGATCACCCGTGGTCCAGCACTTCATTGGTGCTTGAGGGAACACTCCGCGAAATTCTGCCGGACGGCAGCCGGTTGCTCACGCCAGGCTCCATCGTAAGCCGTTCAGCTGAACAGGCCCACCGCCTGGAAGTCGTCGACGGCCCGGTATGGACGCTCTTCATTACCGGAGCGGTTGAACGGGAATGGGGCTTCCACTGCCCCAACGGCTGGGTGCACTGGAAAGAATTCACAGATCCCGCAACCAACGGGCAACAAATAGGCAAAGGATGTGGCAATGAATAATCCAAGAAATATCGGCGGCGTGGTCATTGAATACAGCGGATCACACCCGCGCGGAAAGTTCCTGTTTGACGTTGCACAGGAGAACAAGAAAGCCAGAGAGAAGTTCCCCGGCGGCAAAAGCCTAGATACCGCCCTGATGGAAGAAGTCGGCGAGCTGGCACAGGCGCTGCTGAAGATTGATGAATCGAACTGGTCGCCAGAGCAGGTGTACCAAGAAGCGGTTCAAGTCGCATCCATGGCCATGCGCATTGCAGTAGAAGGCTGCCCGGAACACCGCTACCAAGGCATGAAATGTGGATTCGCTGGCTGCAGACAACCGGCCACCGGTGGCCCTTGCGCACTTTGCTACGAATGAGGAGGCCGTTGACGATGACCCAACACCCCAATGAAAAGGACTGCCCCAACTGCGGCCAGCCGATGGCATGGAAGAACCTGGAAAAGGACCGCTGCCTCAAGTGTGACCCATTCCCAGAGGACAGCCCCTCACAGGCATTGATGAATCCCGCGATTTCCGCAGACCTTTTATCTGAAAACCGGACGCTCCGGCAGCGAATCCAAGACCTGGAACAAGTGGCCACTAGCGTCCGCCGCGACCTCATCCTCAGAGCAGAACCGGACTGGGACGGCAGGGGTCAGCAAGTGGTCAATCTCAGCGCCAGCATCTGGGATGAGTTGAACCGCGTCCTGGATATCAAGGGTAACCGGCGGGAGGGCAAATAATGCCGAAGCAGAACTTCACGATCGATATACCTCCGATCGCCTGCATTACCGTTACCGGCCCAACCCACTCCGGGAAGTCAATCGTCATCGACCGAATAAAGAAAATGCTGGAGCAGGAATTCGGCGCAACGGTTGTGAGCAAGGATTGGGAGGATGAGCGAAAACTTGCCAACCACGAATCACTCGAGGACTGGGAGAGAAAAATGGTGGCCGGGACGATCTGGAGCGTTTCAGAACCACTGTCACCAATCCCGCCAGGCGTGGAAGAAGGAAAGTGCAACTACCCACACTGCAGCTGCCTATTCGATATGGGCCCCGACAACAAGTGTCTGTTGGGCCTGCCCAGAAACCGCAAGTAGTGAGGTAACCACTATGGCCAAGCTTAAACCTCTGGAAAAATGGCGAGAAGAAACCTTCGAGGAACCCGGCCCTTCCATGCGAGTGGTTTACAAGTGGGCCAATGAGGGACACATTCCAGGAGCACGCAAAATCGGCGGGCTCTGGTTCGTGGATCCAGACAAAAGCAAAATGGCCACCGGCAACCCGCTGGTGGATAAGGTACTACAGGCAGGCTGATGGCACCCAGAAAGCGGCTGAAGAAGAACAAGGATCTGGTGGAAAACCTATACGCCAGCGTGAAGAACGGCGTTTCTTACTACCAGTACAGGCACCCGGTGAGCGGCCAATACCACTCCATGGGCACCAACAAGCAGGAAGCCAACGCCGCCGCGCGCCAGCTGAACAGCATCCTCATCCCAGAACGCAACCTGGTGGCCGAAGTAATGGGCACCGCGGATAAAGACATCAGCCACCTGATCGACCGGTACCGCAAAGAGCTGCTGCCAACAAAGGGTCTTGCACCAGGCACACAGAAAATACTCGAGTACCGCCTCAAACGGCTGGAGCGAGATCTAGGAAGCAAACGGATTGACGAAATAGACGTGCAGGCGATCGCCGAATACCTCGACGACAATTTCGAGCGGGATGCCTACATCAAACACCGCGCCACGCTGATCGAACTGTTCCGCTTTGCCATCAACAAAGGCCTCTACCCGCTCGACCAGGGCAACCCGGCAGAAGTCACCTACGCGAAATCAGAATATGAGAAAGCCCGCCGCCGGCTCACGCGGGAACAATTCTGGGAAATCCACGCCAAGGCCGAACCATGGATGCAGCTGGCGATGGAAACCGCACTGATCACCCTTCAAGGCCGCGCCGAAGTGATCAACATGAAGTTCTCCGATTACCAGGACAAAACCCTGAAAGTCATCCGGCAGAAATCCAGCAAGCACGAGCACTCGCATCTGATGATCCACTGCCCCCAACTGGAGGACATCATCGCCCGCGCCAGGCAATCCAAGATTGCCAGTCCCTACATCATCCACCGCCGGCCAGTGCGCAAGGTGGAAGCCGAAGGCCGAGACCACTGGACCAAGCTCACGCCCAACACCTTCACAGCCGAATTCCGAAAAACCCGGGACAAGTGCGAAAGCTTCAAGAACATGCCCAGACAGCACCGCCCCACCTTCCACGAGATCCGGGCCCTGGGCTCATGGCTGTACAAGAAGCAGGGATTTGACAACGAGACTTACATTCAGCCGCTGATGGCACATGCTGATGGGAAGATGACAGAGCATTATCAGCAGGGGCATGAGCAGCGGTGGGTGAAGGTTGAGGCTGGGCTTACACTCTCCTGAGCTCCTAGAAACCACTCCGGGAAAAATGGCTACAGAAAAATTTCGTTACTAATATGTAACAGGTAACTACAGGAATATTAAAGCAACTTACCTGCTTCTTTTGCACACTGAGGGCACCAAATCTCAGAAAAAGGATTTACCCGATGAAGAAGACTCTTTTAGCATTGGTGGCAGCTGCATCTCTTCCAGTTCATGCCGACGGACTCAGTATCACAGGTTCTAATATCGACGCGGTTTGCAACTCTTACGCAACGGGTATCTCCTCAATGTTTCAGGTGGAGAGACAACAACAGAACCAGTTTATGTCGATGATGATTCTCTCCATAAAGCCAGTTATTCTTGAGCAAAGAGGTACAACTAATAGCAAAGCACGATCGAATATTGCCGTTGCGGTTGCCAACATCGCTGGTGCCTCTGACGCTATGAACCATGCCAAAAACCGTCCAGAATATTCCGGCCTGTCTGAGGCCCAAGCCGATAAATTTGGCGAAGCTTTTAAAAAGAACTGCCTTTCAAACCCTCAGCAATACGAAGCCCAGATCAATCAAATCCATGGTGTAGTGCTGAATTCGGGCTGAAGTCGGCTTACGCCCAGCTAATGGCTGGTGCCCAAACCCGTGGAGTGAGGGCCAGGGCCCAATTTTACTTGGCCCTTGCTTACAGATCATTCAGATGAGCTATCAGTACCAAGTTGAGGCGTAAATGGAGCGAGCGCGATAAGTCCGTCTACCCCTATTTTGCATTCCCAATATACAGTATCTAATGCACTGATTTATATAGCCTGCAATGTATGCAAAAAGGGCAGCAAATTTTAAGACTTATTCTTTTTAAATTCATGCCATTACATAGCTTAAAATGTTATTTTGACATGGTAGAGGTCCCCAGTTCGAATCTGGGTGGTCCTACCAATTCTGCAACAAAAAGAGTCACTTAGAGCGCAAGCCAAGTGGCTTTTTTTGTGTCTGCCCACATAGAACGGCTTGGGGAAAGCCTGGCAACTACCCCACCTTGCGCCAAACCAAACCACCTTTCGCAGTAAGTACCTCTCTTTAAAACCGGCTCCTGACATTCATGTCTTTAGCTTCTCCGGCGTGATCAGGCACCGACCGTCGGTTAAGACTGCTCTCCATATCATCTTCATTCGACTAATAGGTGTCACTGTTTCGTAACAACCGAAAGAAGTTTAATTATTCGGTTTTGCACACATCTTTGACTTTCTTAAGACTCAAGTTACGCTTCCTTTAGAGCCTTAGCGTACAAATGTACGCTGAATGAAAATAAGCTGTTAAGGCTCTCTGTCAGCACAACTAAAACAAGAATGAACGACGTGGAGACTCCTATGCGTGTCTGTATAGCTCGAATGCCGAGGGCTTTGCGCCTTCTGATCGTATCAATTTTCGTTATTTCTCTGCCTGCCTGTAACAACGACTCGAACGACTCGTCTGCGATTTCAACTGATCCGACGGAGGTTACAACGTCGGAAGGTGTAATCACTGGTGTGCTTGTCAGCGACGGTAACGGCACCGAGATGAAACAATGGTTAGGCGTTCCATATGGCCAATCGACCGAGGGAGCAAACCGTTTTCGTGCGCCCCAAAGCCTTGAGCCCAGGTCGGATGTCTTGCAGGCAACAGAATTTGGTGATTCGTGCCCACAAACGCCAGCGCAATCTCCATTTGCCATCCAAAGTTCGAATCCAGGGTCGAGTACCTCAGAGGATTGCCTGAACCTCAATATTTACGCGCCTGCTGAGGGTGATAATTACCCGGTGGTTGTTTGGATTCACGGCGGCAGTCTGGATACCGGTGCCGGTTTTCAGTCCAGCGCAAAACCTGACAGATTGGTGAAAGAAGGCATTGTTGTAGTGGCCATAAATTATCGACTGGGTGTGCTCGGCTACCTGGCGCATCCAGCACTTACTGCCACCTCACAAACCTCTGAAAAGGGATCGGGAAATTACGGTCTGATGGATCAGATTAAAGCCCTGGAATGGCTGCAGGCTAACGTTGCTGCATTTGGGGGTAACCCGAATAACGTAACTCTGGTCGGTGAGTCTGCAGGCGGCTTCAGCATCAAGGGGTTAATGGCTGCAAATGATCGAACGGACGGTTTGTTCCAACGTGTCATCGTTCAAAGTGGTCCATCCTTCTTTCAGGAAACGCCCGCTGAAGCGGAGCAACGGGGCGCCGGCTTTATGGCCAGCCTTTGCGCGGGAGATTCGTCGCCTGAAACAGCGGAGTGCCTGCGCAATCTGACACTTGAGCAACTCCTTGCTTTGCAGGCCGGCGATCCTGAATTCGGTTCGGAGATTGTTCAGCGACCGGGTGTTCTTGAGCAGACTGTGGCAGCCGCCTTAGCAAGTGGGCAGTTCACCGCAGACCAGGTGTTGGAGGGCTCCAACCGAGATGAATGGCGATTGTTTGTTGCCGCTGAACAGCTGGTGAGTGGTCGCGATTCACTTGAGGATCGGCTTGCAGGGAGTTCGACGGACTATCGGCAAGAACTGATCCGGCGATATGGTTCAGTCACGGAGGCCAATGCAGACGCAGTGGTAGATCGCTATCCCCTGAATGATTTTGACAATGCCGACATCGCGGTCTCTGCCGTAGGCACCGATGCCATCTTTGCGTGCCCAGGCTTTGGCAACATCGCAGCTGCCGCGAAACATATCCCGGTCTACGCTTATGAATTTGCAGACCGAAATGCACCGCTGCCTTCACCATTATTTGCGAGAGTTCAACCCGCGCTAGGTGCTGCGCACGCCACTGAGATTCCTTATGTATTTGCCTCTCAGGCTGAGCTGGAAGCAGAGTTCTCTGAAGACTCGGCAACGCTTGCAGAATCGATGGTCCGCTACTGGGCTGCATTTGCCCGCTCAGGCAATCCAACGCCGAGCGACGGAACTCTGCCTGCATGGCTGTCCTTTGTGAATCAGGGCTATCAATCGTTGCAGGCGCCTGCCGAAAACACTGGTCCTTTTTCGATGCTGTCAGGTGGCCCAACGTTCAACGAGGCTCGAAACTGCAGTTTCTGGTTAGGTAGTTGAAACTGGTACCTTAGAGGCACATCCTCTTGAAAAGCCCGGTGCGCTTCCGGCTCCGGGCTTTTCTTAATGAGGCCGAGTGAGAGGCATTCTATGATTCGCGCCAAGCCTTTCTGGCGCTGCTGATAAGAGGCTCCAAAAGGTAGTCTATCGGTCGTCTATCAATGGTGCGAATAACAATATCAGCAGTCATCCCTGGCTGTATTCTCCGGTCTCCCAAACGCAAAATTTCGCTATCCTCAACCTCTATTCGGGCTTTGTAATAGCTCTCTTCAGACTTGCTGTCCTCAAAAATATCCGCAGCCACGTATGTCACGACACCTTGAATTTCGGGAACTTCACGTTGGTTGAAGGCCGTGAATTTGACGCCGGCGGCAAGGCCCGCGCGCACGTTGTCAATATCCTGAGGGCTGACCGCGGCCTCAATAATCAGGCGATCATGGACAGGGACAATTTCCATCAATACAGCACCGGGGGAAACCACGCCACCCACTGTATGCACGCCAGAACCGACCACCACGCCATCAACGGGAGATTTTAACTCCGTCTGGTCCAGTACATGTCTGGCAGCCAGCAAACGCTCGGTATAGTCGTGAACCTCTGCCTGCACTTCCTTGAGCTCATTAGACACCGACTCCTTGAATGATTTCATCAGCTGGAACTTTTCCAGCTCCTTCTCCCCGATATTCGAATTCGCGGCGGCGATCTGGGAAATCAATTCACCGCGTTCCCCGGCCAGTTCAGCCCCATCCCTCTCCAGTGCAAGCACCCTGGTTTTATCAATCATTCCCCTGGCGAGCAAACCCCGCAGCCCCTCCAGCTCGCCCTCGATTGAATCAATCTGAGAGGCCTTGGCGTTCTGCTGGGCATTGAGCCCCTGTATCTGTTCGCGCAGATGCAGGATCTGCTGGTCAAGTATCTGGATCTGCCCCTTTAGTGAAGTTCGGCGAGCCTCAAATAACAGGCGCTGGGATTTCATGATCTCCAGAGCCTTCGGATCGGAGGTACGTTGAGCCAGAGGCTCCGGAAACTCTATTTCCTCAGCATCTTCCTGTTCCGCCAGGAGTCGGGCCTTGGATGCCTGGGCGGTCTCCAGCCCCTGGCGGATCAGTTCCATCGAGGTGCCTGCCCGGGTTTTGTCCAGGAGCACGAGCGGCTGTCCAGCTTCGACCATATCCCCGTCCCGCACCAGGATCTCTGCCACAATACCGCCTTCCAGGTGCTGTATCTGTTTGCGGCTTGTGTCTACCCGAACCGATCCGGCTGCCAGAACACCACTGGCCAGTACTGTCAGCAACGACCAGAGTAGGAAACCTCCGATAAAGACCAGAATAATAACAACACCGGTATAAATGGGAGCGTTTGGGGAAGTAACGATTGGAGGCACGCTGTCTTCAACTGGAGTCATCACTGCTTTCCTTGATTCTCGTTGGCGCTGACCCTTGTTTCAGCAGCAGTCAGCTTCACACGACCGTTCTTGACAGGGATCCGTGCCTCGACATTGCTTCCGACGATACCGGAACCGGCTGCTCCATAGGCAGGCACAGTGGTTTTCTCCGCCGGTACCTGACGAGTGATCCCCGGAAGAACCTCGTCTAAAGGACCGAACTGGCTAAGGACTCCTTTTTGAATAACCATCAGTTTATCGACTCCACCGATAACCGTCGGTTTATGGGCGATCACCACGCAGGTAATCTTCTGCTTTTTTAGCCAGCCAATCAGTGTGCGTACCGAAGATTCACCCTCTGCATCAAGATTCGAGGTGGGTTCATCCAGCACAATCAATTTGGGAAGATCGTAAAGTGCTCGGGCCAGACCGATACGCTGGCGCTGCCCGCCGGAAAGGTTGGCTCCTCCGGGTCCAATCAGCGTGTCGTATGCCTTAGGCAGATCCAAAATCATACTATGGCCACCGACCAGCTTGGCGGCAGTGACTACTTTCTCCGGGTCTGCTTCGCCGAAGCGGGCAATGTTGTCCGCAACCGTACCCGGAAAGAGCTCAATATCCTGCGGCAGATACCCGATATAGCGACCCAGCTGGGCACGGTTCCAATTGAGGAATTCAGCACCGTCCAAACGGACACTTCCGGACTCAGGAAGCCAGATACCGGTCATCAGCTTGACCAGAGATGATTTACCAGCACCGCTGGGACCCGTTATACCTACCGAATCCCCTGCTTCTATGGCAAAGCTGAAGGCCTTGATGATGGGCGCCTCTGAACCGGGAGGGCGGGCATAGACATTTTCAAAGCCAATCTGCCCATTGGGTTCGGGTAATGACATTGGCGTACCGGCTTCATAATGCTCGAAGGCTTCCTGCAACCGCGCATAAGCACGCTTTGCACCCTGGAGTCCCTGCCAACTAGAGATGGAGGATTCCACCGGTGCCAGCGCACGGGACATGACGATAGAGGCCGCAATCATAGCGCCGGGACTGATAATGTCCTGGATCGCCAACCAGGCACCGGTGCCCAAGATCGCCACCTGAAGGGTAAAGCGAACGAATTTGGCGGCAGAAACAAGGGTTCCGGCACGGTCACTGGCGATCGCCTGAAACGCCAGTGCTGCACGCTGGTCTCCCAACCAGCGTTGCTGCAGATTGTCCAGCATACCCATTGCATTGATCGCTTCGGAGTTGCGCGCACTGAGTTCAGTAAAATCAGTCGCCTTGCGCTGGTGCTCACCGGCTTTTGCCAGCAAACCACAGGTGCGTCTTTCATTCCAGACAGCAAGGCCAAACAGCAATATCGCCCCGGTTAGCGCTACATGACCAAGATAAGGATGTAGTAAATAGACAAAAGCCAAGAACAAAGGCGCCCACGGGACGTCGAAGAGCGTCACCATGGAGGAGCCGGTTAGAAAGTTTCGTACCGTTTCCAGGTCTCGTAATCCGTTCGCTGTCCTAGCTCTACCCAGAATCAAGCGGAATAGTTCCGGTGTGACCGTCTGGCTGAATTTGTTGCTCAATCTCACCAGAATGCGTGAACGCACCACATCCAGCGCCGCCAGAACAAGCAATGCCGCGACCGCCAGCAGAGTAAGATAAACCAGTGTCGGTTCATTGCGTGACACCAAAACCCGGTCGTATACCTGAAGCATGTACAGCGGACCGGTCAGTATCAGCAGGTTAAGGAAGCAGCTAAACCCGAGCAGTACCGTTAGGTGCCGCTTGAGCCCTGCTACCGCATGAGTCAGAGGACTGTCGTTGTCGGCCCCCGAAGGAACACCTGTCTTATCAGCCATGACACGCAGCGGATATCGAACGAGTGCCCCGCCTTCTTTGACGGAAAAGCAGGCCAGACAGACCGAGCAGCATTAAAACCCAAGACTCAGGTTCAGGGACGTCTATGACAGCCGGTTCGCCACTCAACACAAAGGCCAGATCGTAGCCGGAATACTCATCGGTCCATGTGTCCAGTGCATCAACCCGGAACCAGTTGGTCAAATCACCAGAAGCCGCGTCCGCCCAGAACCACGAATCATCGGAATCATTCATGATCGAGAGGTAGAAATCGCCCGGCCCCAGCATCAGGCTGAGAGAAACTTCGTAGCGGTATATCTGTTGACCATCGGCATCCGTTACGCCATTTTGGGCAGTTCGACCGACATCCAAAGAATTGCTATCGAGGATATCGGCGTTTGCTGCAGGCTGCCCACCATCATCGCTGAGCAATCGGACAGTAAATGAGTCTCCTGTGTCAACTTTATAATAGGAGCCCCACCAAGCCAGGCCGGTGATCGAATACTCCTGATCGAATGAAAAATTATCGGCAACCTGATTCCCACCACTCAGCGAACTAAAGGTTCCGAAACTGGTGCCGTCGTCCAATAGGGATTGTGAATAAATTGGGCCCGCCTCGGCCATGGGCATTGATAGAGCCAGCACCAGACCCGTCAATAACTGCTTTGAGTTCATGAGAAACACTCCATTTTTTTGCTTTATTACCCCGCGTGTTGCCGGGCTCCTTCTTGGCTTTATTACCCGGAGCATGGCTACGCTCCGGGTAACCTGGGTCAGACGAACTGATCCGGGCCCTCGGGCTCCTGAATACCAATCAGTGGCATATCAATCTCCAGAGGATCGACATCCGTAGTGCTGCCCTCACCGCCTGCTGACTGCGCCACCGCCTGCAAGGGTTCTGGCTCTGTCGCAACAGCGCCAAAGACAAACTCAACGCTATCAAGCAAGTAGTCGCTACCCTGACTGAGCGCTCCATTGGCAGGCGCCGCATAATCACCCTGATCATCTGCCAGCGCGCCATACACAAAAGTAGAGCCATCATAGGTGCCAGCAGTCAGTACCAATTGCGTGAAGCCCTGGCTCGCGGAGATTTGGACTGGCTGATCGCCGGCGAGATCATCGGCGTTGAACAGGACTTCTGCGACTACATTGCCCTGGTCGTCCAGCGCCTGCACCCTGCCCGACTCCCGGAAAACGCCTTCGGTATCGAGCCGGGATATCTCCAGCGTTGCTTCGGTAGCAACGCCATCCAGCTCAAAGCGAAGGGCTTCGGTTCCTTCAATCTCCTGGCGTGCCTGCCCGGTCTCAATGGCCTGTCCGCTGACACCGAGATCCCCGGCATAGATATCGCCTCCAGATAGCACATGGGAGCCGGCAGCAGAGAGGGAGGCATTGCTCCAGACTTCGCCGCTGTCAGTGATATCGGCCTTGTGAGTAATGGTCACGGACGCATCGGTCCAGGCATTACTCCAGGCATCCCGGTCAGACCTTGGCAGTCGGGTCGGAGCATCGCCCAGGGAGATGGTTTCAACTTCGCTTGGCAGCACATCGATGGTCACCGTGCCGGTGCTGTTGGTGGTACCGTCACTGACTGTATAAGTCAGCTCCTCGGTACCGACAAAGCCCGGATCCGGCGTGTAGGTGAAGGAGCCGTCCGTCGCTATATTGAGAGTCCCGTTGGCCGGGGCCTCGATGGACTGCACGTTAAGCGGATCGCCATCCGCATCGCTATCGTTCGCCAACAACCCGTCCAGCGCAGCGACCGTCAGTGCCTGACCAGCGCGCACCGTATAGCTGTCGTCCCCAACCACCGGGGCCTCGTTCCGCACCTCGATGGTGACCGTCCCTGTGCTGGTGGTGGTACCGTCACTGACCGTGTAGGTCAGCTCCTCGGTACCGACAAAGCCCGGATCCGGCGTGTAGGTGAAGGAGCCGTCCGTCGCTATATTGAGAGTCCCGTTGGCCGGGGCCTCAATGGACTGCACGTTAAGCGAATCGCCATCCGCATCGGTGTCGTTGGCCAGAAGACCGGCCGCTGCAGCAACCGTGAGCACTTCACCAGCATGAACGCTGTAGTTTTCATCCACGACATCCGGTGCCACATTGCCAGCCTGATCAGTCACCCCGTTGATGGCAATATTGACGGTTGCCGTGTCGGTTCCCCCATTGCCATCGCTGACGGTATAGCTGAAGGAATCGCTATCCGTATCGCCATTGTTCAATGACTCGAACTGACCGTTCGGGTCATAGGTGAATGTGCCGTCGGCGTTCAGTGTGACCTGTCCGCCTTTGGCCGTAACAAAGCTGCCCGCAGTGACCGTCAGGGTGTCCCCGTCCACATCACTGTCGGCGCCGTTGCCGTTATCCACCAGAACATTGCCTGTAACCGGGCTATCCTCGTCGGTCACCACGTTATCGTCTGCCGCAACGGGCGCATCGTTGGCCCCGTTTATGGTCAGCGTCACCGTGGCCGTATCGGTTCCACCGTTGCCGTCATCAAGGGTGTAGGTGAAGCTGTCGGTGTCGCTGTCGCCCACGGCCAGTGATTCAAATACGCCACTGGGATCATAGGTGAAGGTGCCATCGGCATTCAGCGTGACCTGACCACCCTTGGCCGTGGCAAAGCTGCCCGCGGAAACCGTCAGGGTGTCCCCGTCCACATCACTGTCGACGCCGCTGCCGTTGTCGGCCAGCACGTTGCCGTTCACCGCGCTATCTTCGTCGGTGACCAAAGCATCGTCCGCCGCCACCGGCGAATCATTCACCCCATCGATGGTGATGGTCGCGGTGGCCGTATCGGTGCCGCCGTTGCCGTCGCTGATCGTGTAGGTGAAGCTGTCGGTGGTGCTGGCGCCCACGGCCAAGTCTTCAAACTGACCGTTGGTGTCGTAGTCGAAACTGCCATTGGCATCCAGCGTCAGCAGTGCGCCGCTGGCCAGGGTGATCTGGGCGCCGACATTCAGCCCGTTGCCGTTAACCTGGGTCACAGTCAGCGCATCCCCGTCGGCATCCAAATCACTACCGTTGCCATTGTCCACCAGCACACTGCCCGCGAGCGGTGTATCCTCGTTTGTGCTCAGACTGTCATCCTGAGCAACCGGCGGCACATTGTCGGGCACATCCGTGACCCCATTAATGACGATGTTTACCGTGGCCGTGTCACTGCCGCCATTGCCGTCGCCAAGGGTGTAGGTGAAGGCATCGGTGTCGCTGTCACCGGTGTTCAGGCCTTCAAAAGCGCCGCTCGGGTCGTAGGTGAAGGTGCCGTCGGCATTCAGTGTCACCTGTCCGCCCTTGGCGGTGGCAAAGCTGCCCGCGGTGACCGTCAGGGTGTCTCCGTCCACATCACTATCGGCGCCGTTGCCATTGTCGGCCAGCACGTTGCCGTTCACCGGGCTGTCCTCGTCGGTGACCACGTCATCATCCTGCGCCACCGGAGCGTCGTTCGCGCCGTCGATGGTGATGGTCGCGGTGGCCGTATCCGTGCCACCGGTACCGTCGCTGAGGGTGTAGGTGAAGCTGTCTCTGGTGCTATCGCCCACGGCCAGGTCTTCAAACTGCCCATTGGGGTCGTAGTCAAAGTTGCCGTTGGCATTCAGCGTCAGCAGCGCGCCGCTGGCCAGGGTGATCTGGGCGCCAACATTCAGCGCGTTACCGTTGACCTCGGTGACAACCAGCGCATCACCCTCTACGTCGGAATCAGATCCGGCGCCGTTGTCCGCCAACACATTGGCCGATAAGGCAGTGTCTTCATCCGTCGCAAAGGCATCGTCAACCGCATCCGGCGCATCGTTGACCCCGTTGATTGCCAGGGTCACCGTGGCGGTATCGGTGCCACCGTTGCCGTCGTCAATGGTGTAAGTAAAGCTGTCAGTATCAGACTGGCCAACACCCAATGACTCAAACTGAGCGTTCGGGTCGTAGGTGAAGGTGCCGTCGCCGTTAACGGTGAGTAAGGCCCCGCTTGCCAGCGTAATCTGAACCCCCACATTAACGGCATTACCGTTGACGGCTGAGACAACAAAGATATCGCCTTCGGCATCCGAATCCGCCGCCACGCCGTTATTGGCAAACACATTGCCGGAAAGCGGCGTATCCTCGTCCGTGCTGAGCAGGTCGTTGACAGCATCCGGTGCGTCGTTAACACCATCGATCGCGAAGTTGACGGTGGCAGTGTCCGTTCCGCCATTGCCATCACTGAGCGTGTAGGTGAAGGAATCCGCATCATTCTCACCGGCTGCCAGTGACTCAAAAGCAGCGTTGGGGGAGTAATTGAACGAGCCGTCGGCGTCGATGTTAATCAGGCCGCCACCGGTGGTTGCAAAGGTGCCTACTGTCGTGACGGTTAGCGTGTCACCGTCGGCGTCGGCGTCCGCTCCACTGCCGTTGTCGCTGAGCACATTACCGGCAATCGCGGTGTCTTCATCGGTGGTAAAGCTGTCATCCTGAGCAACCGGTGGGGTGTTGGTGGTACCGACACCATTGACCGTTACATTGACCGTCGCGGTGTCCTGTGCCCCACCTTCATCCTCAATGGTGTAGGTGAAGGAATCAGCGCCGGTTTCCCCGGAATCCAGTGAATCAAACTGCCCGTTGGGATCGTAGCTGAACGTGCCGTTGGCATTGAGTGTCAGCAGTGCGCCGCTGGCCAGTGTCACCACGGCGCCGACATCCACCAGTGAGCCATTAACCGCCACCACCGTCAGTCCGCCCACACCACCGTCGATATCCTCATCCGCGCCGTTGCCGTTATTCACCAGAACATTGCCGTTCAGCAAAACATTTTCATTGGTGCTGACGTTGTCGTCCTGCGCAATCGGATCGTCATTCAGTCCATTGACGGTCAGATTCACAGTGGCGGTGTCGGTTCCACCGTCGCCATCTGACAGGGTATAGGTGAAGCTGTCGGCTCCATTTTGTGTGCCTGACAGGCTATCGAATGCACCGTTGGTGTCGTAGTCAAAGGTGCCGTCTGCGTTCAGCGTCAGCAGTGCCCCGCTGGAAAGCGTAATGGCGCTGCCAATGTCCGCCGCTATGCCGTTGACAGCGGAGATCGAAAGAATGTCGCCGCCGGTATCCGAGTCCGCACCAGTGCCATTGTTGAGCAGCACATTGCCGTTAACACTGTCGTCCTCATCAACCGTGAAGAAATCGTCCCGTGCTATCGGATTGCCGTTCTCCACCGTAACCTCGAAGGTATCCGTTTCTTCGGCATTGGCCGCAGCGGAATTGTCATTGACTGTCACCGTTACCGTGTAGGTGCCTTCCAGGGAAAAGGTGTGATTGATGTTAGGGCTCTTGTTGGCACTGTTGAACACCAAAGGGCCCGAACCATCTCCCCAGTCAACTGTGATGGTGTAGGTGTCCGGATCCGGATCGGACAGCGTCAGGTTCTGACTGAAATTCTGCCCTTCCGTACTGGTGCCATCCGCGCCGGCTTCGAGTCCGGGCGCATCATTGACCGGCGCCAGTGTGATATTGGTCTGGGCAACTTCCGTCGACAACACAAGCCCATCGCTGCCCCGCCAGCCAAAGGTGTCCGGTCCGAAATAATCCGGATCACCCAGGTAGGCCAAATCTCCATTGGCAAGCTGGGCCAGCGAAATCTGATCACCGACACTGACCGGCGCACTACTGAGCAACAGTTCGCCATTGTCCGGCAGTACCGCGATCTCAATGAACGCGAGCCCCTGACCATCGGGGTCATCAAAATTATCGACAAACAGTTGATCGCTCAGCACCAGGAGCTGATCCTCGAAGCCATCCACGTCACCGTCCGTGACCTGGGGAGGCGCATTACCATACAGCTGGTAAAAGACGCCATAGCCGCTGCCGTCGCCACTGGTGCCGCTGGTAAAGGCACTCCAGGACACCACAAATCCGCCGCCCGGCAGGGCCGACAGGGCAGGCTCAAACTGGGTGGAGCTGAATTCCGTGTTGACCTGAAACTCACTGTCAAGACGATTACCGGAAGCATCATACTGCTGGCCAAACACGCCGGTGCCGCTGCCATCACGGCCACTGTCGTCACGCCAGGTGACCACGAAACCGCCGGTATCGAGTGCGGTCACTGCGGGTGTAAGCTGGCTTGAACCACGCTCGTCATTGACGCGGAATTCGTTCGCCACAGGCAAACCGTTGTCGGCGAACTGGCGGGCATAAATTCCGTCGCCGCTGCCATCCTGACCGGACGATTCCCACGTCACTACAAAACCGCCACCGGCCAGACCCGCCACATCCGGAACATCCTGTGCGGCATCGATGGTGACATTGATCTGGAACTCGCCGCTTTCTCCTACCCCCAGTGCTGATCCATCCCGATCAACGGCACCGCCCGCCGCGTCGTAGCGCTGAGCAAAGATACCGTTGCTGTCTCCATCGCCCGCATCGCCGCTGGTTGCCGAAGTCCAGACCACCAGGAAGCCACCGTCCGACAGTGCGGTCACCTTGGGCTGGAATTGCGTAGAGCTGGTTTCAGTATTAACGACAAACTCTGCGCCGACTGTGGCGCCGGCGGCATCGAATACCTGACCAATCACCCCGACACCACTGCCGTCACCGCCAGCCGCGCCGCTAGCCGAGGACTCCCACACCACCACAAAGCCACCACCGGGCAGAGCGACGACATCCGGTTCATCCTGAGCTGAAGAAGTGCTGGTATTAATCACGAAATCAGCGGCCGAAGCGGTGGGCGTGCCATCGCCGGCAACTCCGTCAAACTGACGGCCGATGACGGCATTGCTGCTACCGTCACCGGCGGAGCCACTGGAAGCGGACTGCCAGACCACCACAAAGCCGCCATCGCTGGTGGCCGTTATCTGGGGATTGTTCTGGTTAGTGGCGGTTTCCGTGTTGATCTGGAACTCCGTTCCCAACGGATTTCCAAGTCCATCGAAGTGCTGACCAAAGACGCCATCGCCATCACCGTCACCGGCTGTCCCGGAGGACTGAGAAGTCCACACAATGACAAAGCTGCCATCAGACAGGGTAGCGACGGCAGACTCATCCTGATTGCCATCGGTCTCGGTATTGGCCTGTCGTTCGCCAAAAATTGGCACTGCGGCATCCGGGGTCGGAGTGATGTTGACGGTGACCACCTGAGGCTGGCTGGTACCGCCGTCTCCGTCGCTGATCTGCACCCTGAACTGGCGACTGGGCACCGGATCGTCCGAAGTGTTGGCGTAGGTCAGGTTTTCAACCACGGCCTCCACCGCCTCGCCGCTGGCATTGGCGTTTAATGTAATTTCAAGGGGGCTGCCGTTCTGCCCGTTGGACACGATAGTACCGACGACCGTTCCGCCGTAGGTAACTGACGTGCCAGAGACGCCCACCTGGGCGGGCCCTACGCCCTGATTGCGGACGCCCAACTGATCCTGGGTGCCGTCGTCCGGAATATTGAACTGATCCAGCATGGCTTCTGGAATATTCAATCGTGATACCAGTATATTGCCGCCGTCGAAATCGCTGGAATCTGCATCGCTGACTGCCACCGCCGCTTTGGCATCGAGCAACTGAGGCGCCAGATTAACGGCCGATTCTGCCAGCGTAATCTCGCTATTGAACGCCTCCAGTTCCGGAGCGGCCTGGCTGGAGAAGTCTCCAACATTGCCGAACAGTTGATGGCTGATACCGTAACCGCTGCCATCCCCTGCCGTGCCGCTGGTAAAGGATTGCCAGGCCACCACGAAGTTGCCATTCGGTAGCGCGGCAATGGCGGGCGAAGCCTGGGTGCTGCCCGTTTCCGTGTTCACCAGGATTTCACCATCGATGCGATTGCCGGCAGAGTCATACTGCTGGGCATAGACATCGTCTGAACCAGTGCTGTCTCGCCAGGCAATCACAAAGCCGCCAGTATCCAGCGCGGCGATCGTCGGCTCGAACTCGGAGCCTTCGGTGGTCTCATTGACCCGGAATTCGCTGCCCACCGAATTTCCTGCTGCATCATAGAGTTGGGCAAAAACGCCGCTGCTGGCGCTGTCCAGCGCGCTGTCATCACGCCAGGTGATCACAAAGCCGCCACCGGTCAGCCCGGTGGCGACGGCTTCATACTGCGAGCCCTGGGTGTTGGTATTGACCTGGAATTCGCCGCCAACCGGATTGCCAGCCGCGTTATAGCGCTGGGCGAAAGTGCCCCAGCCATCACCATCACCCGCACTGCCACTGTTGACCGAGGTCCAGGTAATAACGAATCCGCCGTCAGCAAGCGACGCCGCGCTTGGATCAAACTGGTTGGAGCTGGTCTGAGTGTTGACCTGGAATTCGGCACCGACGGTCGCGCCGGTGGCGTCGTAGCGCTGAGCAAACACGCCGTCAGCACTGCCATCGGCGTTGCCGCCATCCCGATAGGCGACGAGGAAACCACCGTCATTCAGGGCTGCAATGGAAGGCTCATACTGTGAGCTGGTCGTGGTCGAGTTGACCTGGAATTGCGATCCCAGGGCCTGGCCGTCCACACCAAAACGCTGGGCAAATATTCCCCAGCCAGAACCGTCAACACCGCTGAGCTGGTCGGTCCAGGTCACTACGAAACCACCGCCAGACAGCCCTGTGACCTGTGGATCGACCTGGCTGCCAAGAACCTGGGTATTGACCAGGAATTCAGGCCCGACAATCACGCCATCGGCCGAGTAGCGCTGACCAAAAACACCACTGCCGGTGCCGTCCTGCTCGTCTGACTCCCAGACAATCACGTAGCCGCCGTCGGCCAGTCCCGCTACTGCGGGCTCGTCCTGACTGCCCGCGACAAAACTGTTGGTGATACGTTCCTCAAATACCGCCTCAGCCCCGTCCCGTTCAGGCGTGATATTGACCGACACTACGGCCGGCTCACTGGTTCCGCCGTCACCATCGCTGACCTGAATCCGGTACTGGCGTGATTCCACCGGGTTATCCGACAGGTTCTGGTAGGTCAGGTTCTCAATCAGTGCCTCCACCGCTTCGGCATCGGCGCTTGCGTTGAGACTGATTTCCAGCGGATTGCTGCCCTGCCCATCTGATACCACGCTACCAATCACCGTGCCTTCATAGGTGACGTTGTTACCACTCACCCCGATCTGGCCGGCCCCATTGCCCAGATTGCGGACGCCAAGCAAGTCCTGTGTTCCGTCGTCATTGTTTTCAAACTGATCCAGCAGCGGCTCCGGAATGGTCAGGCGGCTGACCAGGACACTGCCACCGGCGAAATCGGTGGAGTCTACATCGGTCAGCGACACCGAGCCGTTGGCGTCCAGTAGCTGCGGCACCGCGTTCACCAGGTTTTCAGCAAAGGTCACCGTGCTGTTCACTTCGGCCAACTCTGGGGAAGCCTGGCTAAAGAAATCCCCGGCATCACCGAACAGCTGGTGTGAAATGCCATAGTTGCTGCCATCGCCGGCGGAGCCACTGGTGAACGACTGCCAGGTCACCACAAAATTGCCACCCGGCAGACCTGCGATGGACGGTGACGCCTGGGTACTGGCGGTTTCGGTATTGACCCTGACTTCGCCGTCGACGCGATTACCAACCGCGTCGTACTGTTGCGCGAAAACATCGTCGGGGCTGTTGCCATCGCGCCAAGCGACCGCAAAGCCGCCATTGTCGAGAGCAGCAATCGCCGGTTCGGTCTGGGAATTGGACGTGGTCTCATTGACCCGGAATTCCCCGCCGACCTGCGCACCGCTGGCGTCGTAAAGCTGGGCAAAAACCCCATTACCACTGCCATCCAAACCACTGTCGTCGCGCCACGCCACCACAAAGCCGCCCCCAGACAGGCCCACGACCACGGCTTCATACTGCGAGCCCTGGACGTTGGTGTTGACCTGGAACTCGCTGCCTACCGGGGTGCCAGCTGCGTTATAGCGCTGGGCGAAGGTACCCCAGCCATCACCATCACCCGCGCTGCCACTGTTGACTGAAGTCCAGGCGATGACAAACCCGCCGTCAGCGAGCGACGCCACGCTAGGATCGAACTGGTTGGAACTGGTCTCTGTGTTGACTTGAAACTCGACACCGACAGTGGCACCTGCGGCGTCGTAGCGCTGGGCAAACACGCCGTCAGCACTGCCATCGGCGTTGCCGCCATCGCGGTAGGCAATGAGGTAGCCGCCATCATTAAGCGCCGCCACAGAGGGCTCATATTGAGAGCTGGATATGGTGGTATTGACCAGAAACTGGGAGCCTTGTGGCGTGCCATCGGCCTGATACTGTTGGGCAAAAACGCCCCAGCCGGAACCATCCACACTGGAATCCTGATCCGTCCAGGTCACCACAAAACCACCACCGACAAGACCGGCGACCTGGGGATCCACCTGGCTTCCCAGCACATTGCCATTGACCAGGAATTCCGGCCCAACGATGACACCTTCGGCGTTATAGCGCTGACCGAATACGCCATTGCCCGACCCATCCTGAGCGTCGGATTCCCAGACTATGACGTATCCACCGTCGGCCAGTGACGCCACCGCCGGATCTTCCTGCGACCCGGTGACAAAGCTGTTGGTCTGGCGTTCACCGAATACCGGCGCTGCGCCATCGACCTCAGGCTCAATGTCGATCGTGATAATGTGAGGATCGGAGCTGCCACCATCGCCATCGCTGATCTGAACGGTGTACTGGCGGGAGGGTACCGGATCACTGGAGGTGTTCTGATAGGTCAGGTTTTCAGCCAGTGCCTCTAATGCTTCAGCGGTGGCATTGCTGTTGAATTCGACAATCAGGTCACTGCCATTGCTACCATCACTCAGAACGCTACCTATAACGGTGCCACCATAAGACACACTGCTGCCGCTCACCCCGATCTCGCCGATGGCGTTACCCTGGTTGCGGATACCCAACTGTTCCTGTGATTCGGCATCCAAACCAAACTGATCGGCCGAACCAAAACCAACCAGCCGGCTGACCACCAACTGGCCGCCCTCGAAATCGGCTGAATCCATATCGCTGACCGCGACAGCGCCGTTGGTATCAATCAGCTGAGGTGCTGCATTCAGGTCGTTTTCCAGGTAACTGACAACGCTGGGCAGGCCTTCCAGCTCAGGATTCGCCTGCACCGCAAAATCGGCGGCATCGCCGAACAAACGCTGGGACACCCCGTAGCCACTGCCATCGCCAGCTGACCCGCTGGTGAAAGAGCTCCAGGCGACGGCAAAGGTGTCGTTTGCAAGACCGGTAACCGTCGGCTGGTACTGAGTGCTGGTGAACTCCTGGTTGACCTGGAACTCCATCCCCACGGGGGTGCCGGCGGCGTCGAATTCCTGTCCAAATACGCCCCAGCCACTGCCGTCCGCACCACCTTGATCCCCCCAGGTCACCACAAAGCCGCCACCGGACAGGGCGGCAATAGACGCATCTTCCTGATCGAAAGCAGTCGTGGTATTCACCAATACCTCGCCGGTCAGCGCCGTGCCTGAGGCATCAAAAATTCGGGTGAAGATGCCATTATTGCTGCCATCCCCTGCTGAACCGCTAGTATCAGACGTCCAGACCACCGCAAAATCACCACCCGCCAATTCGACGACATCGGACTGGCTCTGCGTGGAAGCTGTTTCTACATTGACCTGGAACTCAGCCCCCAGCGGTGTGCCACTGGCATCGTAACGCTGCGCAAATACGCCTAGACCACTGCCGTCGCCAGCGCTACCTGAATTGCTGGACGTCCAGGTAACAACAAACCCAGTGCCCAACGACGACACGGACGCATCATTCTGGTTGCTGGAAAACTCGGTATTTACCTGAAACTCGGAGCCGACCGGGCTACCGGCGGCATCATAGCGTTGACCAAAAACCCCGTCGCCACTGCCATCACCTGCAGTGCCACTGTTGTTGGAATCCCAGATCACGACAAAGCCACCGCCACTGAGGCCAGCGACCACCGGGCTATCCTGAGTACTGCTGGTTTCGGTGTTAACCTGGAATTCGCCACCGACAGTCGCCCCCGCAGCATCGTAGCGCTGGGCAAACACACCCGAACCACTGCCGTCCTGACCAGTATTGGCGGTCCAGGAAATGACAAACCCGCCATCACTCAACGCGCCGATTTCCGCCTGATACTGCTGCCCGATGGGTTGGGTATTGGCTTGGAATTCCGGCCCGATACGCTCGCCAGAGGCGTTGAAACGCTGTGCGAAGATGCCATCGCCGTCGCCGTCCTGACCGGCAGATGTCCACACCAGCACGTAGCTGCCATCCGCCAGGGTGGCAGAGGCTGGAGCGTCCTGATCTGCGCTGGTGAACACATTCACTGGCCGTTCATTCAGCAGATCAGACGGTGGCTCATAAGGCGCCGGCGAGGCATCCTGGAAGCGCTGCAGGAAGACACCGGAGGAGCTGCCATCCCCAGCAGTACCGCTTGAAAAAGAGCTCCACAGTGCAACAAAACCGCCACCGCCCGAGTGAGTGAGAGCCGGTTCATACTGACTGCTGCTGAATTCGGTATTGATCTGGAACTCACCGTCAACGCGCTCGGCAATTGCGTTATACTGCTGCCCGAACACACCTGCACCACTGCCGTCACGACTGCTATCATCCCGCCAGCTGACCACGAAACCGCCACCTTCCAACGCGGTGATGGACGGTTCGTACTGGTTGCTGGAGACGTTCTCATTGACCCGGAACTGGCCGCCCAGGGGGCTGCCATCCGCCGCAAAATGCTGGGCATAGACACCGGATCCGGCGGTATCCAGTCCATTTTGATCGGTCCACGCCACCACGAAGGTGCCATCCGCCAAACCCGCAACCACCGGCTCCCTCTGGTCACCGGACACCTCGGTGTTTACCTGAAACTCGGTGCCCACCGTGTTGCCCGACGCATCGTAACGCTGGGCGAAAATGCCCTGGCCGATGCCGTCACCCGCGGACCCGGAACTGTAGGAAGTCCAGGTCACAACAAAACCGCCACCGGCCAGACTGCTCACATCCGGTTCGTACTGGAACGAGCCGGTTTCCGTGTTGACCTGGAACTCACCACCCACCAGATCCCCACTGGCATCAAATCGCTGTCCCAGCACCGCCGAAGCGCTGCCATCGCTGCCGCTGTCATCACGATAGACGACAACAAAACCACCATCATTGAGTTCGGCAATCGCCGGTTCATACTGACCGCTAGTCGTTGTGCTGTTAACCACAAACTCGCTGCCCTGAGACACCCCCGCATTGTCAAAACGCTGGGCAGACACCGCACTGGACGAACCATCGGTGCTGCTATTTTGATCCCTCCAGGTCACGACGAAACCGCCGCCCGTCAACGCAGCCACATCCGGTTGATCCTGGGTATTCACCGCTTGTGTATTGATCTGGAACTCCGTGCCGAGCGGCGAGCCGTCAGCGGCAAAGCGCTGCCCAAAGATACCGAAGCCACTGCCATCCGCACTGCCACCGCTGCTATCGGAGCGCCAAACGACAATGTAACTGCCATCAGACAAGGTCGCTGCTGACGGCTCAGATTGTTCCGCCGCCGTTTCCGTGTTGACCTGAGTTTCTGACCCTATGGCTTCAAAACCATCAACTTCCGGAATGATATTGACGTTAACCACCGCCGGCTCGCTTGTGCCGCCATCTCCATCGCTTACCTGAATACGGAACTGGCGGGTGTCTACCGGGTCATCTGAGGGGTTGGCATAGGTCAGGTTTTCGACCAGCGCTTCAACCGCCTCTACCGTCGCATTGCTGTTCAGGTCAATCTGCAGGTTGGATCCATTACTGCCATCGGAGGCAATGGTTCCGATGACGATGCCCCCATAGGTAACCGCTGTACCGGATACTCCAATCTGTCCTGCGCCGGGACCCTCATTCCTGACGCCCAACTGATCCTGTGTGGCGTCATCCGGTACGTTGAGCTGGCCCAATAAAGGCACGGGAATAATCTGCCGGGAAACCAGCACCATGCCGCCGTCAAAATCGCTGCTGTCCAGATCACTCAAAGCGACTGCCCCGTTGGCATCCAGCAACTGCGGCGTCGTGTTGACATCCCCCTCAAACAGGTCCAATTCAGTGTTAACGCCTTCCAGAGTCGGCGAGGCTTGATTGCCGAAGTCTGCCGACTCCCCAAACAACTGCTGGAAGATGCCGCCGCCACTGCCATCGCCGGCGGTGCCGCTATTCTGAGAACGCCAAACCGCCACGAAGTTGTCGCCAGAAAG
>LULX01000018.1_pt1 | contig 58346 bp, 65 predicted proteins | sample 729511 | NCBI WGS metagenome assembly LULX01 (sample SAMN03860278, study PRJNA289734) | marine metagenome | biome: seawater column; feature: ocean; material: water; isolation source: Red Sea water column Station 91 - depth 500m | place: Saudi Arabia: Red Sea | collected 2011-10-15 | depth 500 m
CAATCTCAGTTGCCGGTCGTCCTTCTCAGCCAGGCGCCAGCCTCCATCAATGCTGAAAAATTCGTGGCTGCGCCGATAATCGGCAATGGCCTCCGCCCCGACATAACGGGATTCCTCCCGGACATCGTCGATACCACTCAGGCCAAATCGCCAGTTGGTGGTTTCGCTGAAGAAAGGCCTTTCCAGGTAAGCGCCTCGGCCCCGACCGTCGCTCCGTTCATCGAACGAGAACCCGGCCTGCCAGTGCGAGCCCAGCAAGTTCGGATCATCAAAGTAGAGACTTGTTTCCGTACGATCGGGGTCCTTTGCATAGCCGATACCAAGGCTCTTCCCTGACCCGGCAAAGTTGGGATCAGACACCCCGAAGTTGGTGGTGTTCTCACCACCGGATCGCGACACACCAACGCTGGGGAAAAGCGTCCATGTATCCCGCGTCAGAACACTTACCTCAAGTTCGTCCCCACAAACCCGGGTAACGCCCACCCAGGCTGCGGTGAGATACTCCCGCTGGCGCAGCACCCGCTCGGATTCGGAAATAAGCTCGGGCTCGTAGACGTCGCCTTGCTCGAACACCAATTGGGCCCGCAGCGCGGATTCCCAGGTAGGCGTGTTGAGGGCGTTCAGGGTTCGATACAGCGCGTTGTTCTGCTCCGGATCAGAGGTATCAAAGATCGGACGGCGAAGAATGCGGATGCTACCAATGCGCGCGCCCTCCGGAATGACCAGATCGTTCTGACGGGCGAGTTGGTCCCTCGGTTTGTCCAGATCAATGGCTTCCGGCTGAATGCTGCTGGCAATGCAGTTGTATCTGTCGGATTCGGCCGCAGCGCAGGACCCTGCGAAAACCAGGCCTGAAACAACAAGCGCTTTCCTGAACACCACACTCACCTCAACAGCCGTACCGACACTAATCTAGCCCAGCGTTGTTTCACTGTCAGCGGTCGGTCGGTCGCCATACAGGAACATCCTCCTGTTTCGGCTCTTCCCAGTCACGGTGCATGGCGCTACTGAGCGCTTCTTCCAGCTTCATGAACAGTTCACCATAACGGGGGCTGAACCGGATACCTTCCTCGATTTCTTTCCAGGCTTCGAACAACTCATCCTCGTGGGCTTTTTCGTTGTCGAGAAATGCCCAGGTCATCTGGCGGGCACGCATCGGATGCACCCCCATGGCGGTCAATGCATGACCGCCGAGCTCAAGTGCCGAATGATAGGTTTCACTCACGACATCATCGGCACCTGCTTCCCTCAACCGGTAGCCGTGCCCCCGGTCGAAAGCCCGTGCCAACACCCAGACACCGGGGAAAAACTGCTTTACGTGCTCCACCATCTGGACCGAACGATCCCGATCGTCGATAGCCACCACAAGCAAGCGGGCCTGTTCGATGCCGGCGGTCTCCAGCAAATCCGGCCGGCTGGCGTCACCGAAGAAACTCTTGATATTGATTTGCCGGAGGTTCTCGATCTGCTCAATCTCATGGTCCAGCGCAACAATCGGGACATTGTTGGCCCGCAGCAGCCGACAGACTATCTGGCCGAAACGACCAACTCCGGCGACGATAACCGGCGCCTGCTCGTCGATGGTATCTGCCTCCCGCTCATCGTTCTGGGATCGTCGGTAGCGCGGCAGCACCAGCCGGTCATAGACAATAAACAGCAACGGTGTCAGGAACATGGAGAGCGCGACTACAAGGAACAGAATCTGAAAGGTTTCCACAGGGATCACGTTGTTCTGGACGCTGTAGGTCAGAAGCACAAACCCGAATTCACCGGCCTGGGCCAACGCAAGCGTGAACAGCCAGCCATTACTGCCATGAACCCTGAACAGCAACGCCAGGCCCAGCAGAATCGCGGCCTTGACGACAATCACGGACACCGCAAGGGACACCACCGTGCCCCATTGCTCCGCCAGAACGTCAAAATTGATGCCCGCACCCACGGTAATGAAGAAAAGGCCCAGAAGCAGTCCCTTGAACGGCTCAATATTCGCTTCCAGCTCATGCCGGAATTCACTGTTAGCCAACACCACACCGGCCAGGAAGGCCCCAAGCGCCGGAGACAGATTCACCAGACTCATCAGGGCCGCAATTCCGATCACCAGCATCAACGCGGTGGCGGTAAATACTTCACGCAAACCGGACTGCACCACATATCGAAACAGGGGCCTGCTCAGGTAATGCCCCCCCACAACCACGGCGGCGATGGCCGCCACCACAACCAGCCCATGGGCCCAGCCTGGCAGGCTGTCTACGAGGCTCAAGTGGCTGCCATGGTCATCGGTAGCGCCGCCGGCCGCCATCAGTTCCGGCAACGCCAGCAGCGGAATCAGTGCGAGCATGGGAATGACCGCAATATCCTGGAACAGCAATACCGAGAAGGCACTGCGACCGCCTTCAGTTTTAACCAATCCCTTTTCGTTGAGTGTCTGCAGGACAATCGCCGTGGACGACAGGGCGAAAATCAGGCCGACCGCAAGCGCTGTCTGCCACTGAAGCCCGAGCCAGGCAGCCACCGCCATACCGGCGCCCGCGGTCAACACCACCTGCAGTCCGCCAAGACCGACCAGACGGACCCGCATGGCCCACAGTGCCTTGGGGTCGAGCTCCATACCTACCAGAAACAGCATCATAACGACGCCAAACTCGGCAAAATGCTGGATGGTGTTGGCTTCCTGCCCTACCAGCCCGGTAACAGGGCCAATCACCACCCCCGCCACCAGGTAGCCGAGGACCGAGCCGAGCCCCAGTCGTTTTGCCAGGGGCACAGCAATTACCGCTGCGACCAGGTAGATAAACGCCTGGACGAAATATACTGTCATCTATGGTTTCCTTGATTGAAAATCGGGGGCCAGGGGTGCGCAACGGTCCATTCGTGGCGCCTTCGTTTAGCGTAGACCCTGGAACGCTTCTTTCACATGAGACGCGAGCGCATCATTCAGGGGGTTTGAACCCCGCCGTACCAAAGCCAGCTGATAGAATCCGATTTGCGGGAGGGTATCACCGGCTACCTCTTTCAGAGGCGGGCGGATCAGGCTTTGCGGAAACGGGGCCACGGCCAAGTCCGCCAGCATTGCCGCCTCCTGGCCGGAACAATGCTCACAGGTGTAGGCAATCCTGTAGGGTATGCCCGCCCTGTCCAGTGCCCTGAGTGTCATGCGCCGCCAGGCACATCCTTCGTGGGCCATGGCAATCGGCAGCGGAGAACGTTGATAGGCCGATGAGCCCTCTCTCCCGGCCCAAACCAGCGGTTCTTCGTGAACCACCTCGCCACGGGGAATTCGTCCCTCATCGGCCACGGTCACCAGGGTCATATCGAGTTCACCGGCATCCAGACGCGCCAGATTCTGTTTGCTAGAGCCAACTACAACGTCAACCAGCACGGCAGGATAGGATCTGGCAAACTCCGCCAGAACGTCCGGCAGAATCCGGGTGCCAACATCGTCGGAAGTGCCAATACCCACTTTCCCCTCGAGGGTTGGCGCAAGGAAATGCTGCACGGCTTCTTCATTAAGGCGTAACAGCCGGCGCCCGTAATCCAGGAGAACCTCACCTTCCGCCGTCAGAGAGACTCTCCTGGGCTCCCGGATAAAGAGAGTTTTGCCGAGGTTCTGTTCAAGCTGTTTGATCTGCATACTGAGGGCTGACGGCGTTCGGTGCACAGCTTTGGCGGCACTGGTGAACGTGCCGTGTTCCGCAATGGCAATGAAACTCCTGAGCACGTCGTTATCAAGCAGAGGCATATTCATGAGCGGACCTTTCGATTGGATTGATGACCGGCAACTCCCTTAAGAATAACTGAACGAGATCTTAAATTCTTTTCGTTTGATTGAAGGCAAAAACGGCACCAGAATATTGTTTACAGGCACCCGTTAGCGAGTAACACAACACCTCTAAACGAGCTGCGGCAAGCCATTCACCAACACTCGGGGCCGTAGACATGTTGAAGCACACAGAGCATCACGCAAACGCCGCAATGCAGTGGATTGAAGGGTACGCAAGGCGTCAGAAATTCCGGCGTATGGCGCAGTCACTGCTTAAAGAAAAAGACGATACGCTTTCCGATCTTGGTTACGAACGCCTTGATCTGGAAGGGGCACTGCACCTTCCTATCCGGAATGATGCAATGCAATACATCGAGGCACGCCGCTCCAAACGTGCCATGGAAGCGCGCAGGACGAAAATCCCTCGACTCGCCGGCTAACGGCGGGCCAGTTCCGAGAACTTTATCAAGCAATACTCGTCTGTCAGCACATCGGCCAGATGGCTGATGTGCTCCGGCGTGATTTCACAGCAGCCGCCAACCACGGCTGCGCCATCCTCCAGCCACTGCTTCACTTGAAGCGCATACACCCCGGGAGAAACGTCCGGCCTGGCTTCCAGTTCATCCACCAGCGCTCCGCCGGCCATCGGCTCTACGGTTTTGAACGCGTTGGCGTAGCCGCCGGTGCATGGGAACAAACCGGCCAGCTCTGGCATTGCCCGCGAGATGACTTCCGGATCGCAGCAATTGAGCATGATGGCCGTTGGTCCTGACGCCTTCACCACTTCGACGGCCTTTGCGAGGGTTTCTCCTGACCGGAGCTTGCCATCGGCCTCCAGCCTGAATGCCACGCCGAAAGGCTTACCTGATTCACTGGCGGCAGCACAAGCGGCGCTCGCCTCCAGCGAGTTGGTCATGGTTTCGATAAGGAAAACGTCCGCGCCACCCTGCAATTTCACGAGCACATTGAACTCTGACTTCAAGTCCTCGAACGTCCGGGCAGGTTGTTCACGGTAGCTACCAACCAGCGGTGGCAGACAACCGGCGATATCAACCTCGGCGCCGGTTAACGCGATGGCTCGCTCCAACACCTCGAAAGCGCGCTGATGGATTGCACCAATCTCGTCGCCGAGGCCCTCTCTGGCCAGTCGCGTTGGCGTCGCGGCATAGGTGTTCAGTGTAAGGGTCCGGGCGCCCGCCCTGATGAAGTCAGCGTGGACATCGGTGACAACCTCCGGTTGCTCCCGCATGACCGCCACCGACCACAGCAGTGACGTAACATTCATGGCCCTGCGATAGATTTCCTGGCCCAGGCCGCCGTCGAGAAGTGCAACAGGTTTCATAAAGTACTCATCAAGGTGTAACGATATTGAACCGGCCCTCGGGCTTGTCCAGCATGCTGAAAAAGCCTATCAGGTCGAGCCGGCTTCCCTCAAAGCTGATCTCGTCGCTGAACAGAAATTCCTTCAGGCCAGCCCGGCCGATCAAGAGATCGACAAACAGCGGCCGGGTCAATCTAAGGGTAGCGTCAGCCGGCGTGTCCTCACTCACCAGACGGTTATGCAGAACCGAATGTTTCAGCGACAACAAATAACTTTCCTGAAGATCCGTAAACGAAATCTTGATAGTGGTGCTCTCGCCTTCTGCGTCCCCGGCGTTCAGCCGAACCGCCATGCTGTCAAAAAAGAGCGACACCGGCGTGTTCAGCAGCACCTCTCTCATCATCGCCGGTTTGATGCCTTCTTCCGGAGAGCCATGACGTAATTCATAGGCGCCGGTCAGGTAGAAGTCCCGCCAGGGGGCAGATTCTGCCTGATAGCCGAGCTGGTCATAGACGCGGGCCAGCAGTTGCTTTGCGTCATCGTTGTCGGGCTCGGCAAAAACAACATGGTTGAGTAACTCCGCCAGCCAGCGGTAGGTGTCGCGCCCATCGGTCGTGCTCATATCTGATGCCGCTTCGAATTCCTCGTGGGCTTTTTCCAGCACGTTGTCCGCACCTCCCATCATCGCCACATAACGTCTGGCGGATTCGCTTTCCGGCAACGGATTGAGCTGAGCCGGATTGGCGGTAAACCAGCCCAGGTAGTGCTGATACACCGCTTTGGCATTATGAGACACGGTGCCGTAATAGCCCTGGTTGTGGAAAGCCTGATTCAGCTCCGGCGGCAGCGTGAGCTGGTCGGCAATTTCTCGAGGCGTGGCGCCCTGGTTCATCAAACGCACTGTCTGATCGTGAATGAACTTGTAGGTATCCCGCTGGACCGCCAGGAAGTCCTGGATATTCTCCTGCCCCCACAACGGCCAATGATGGCTGGCGAAGTAAATATCGGCATCGGCAAACAGGGTCTTTGCCTCATCGATAAAGCTGCTCCATAGCCGGGCATCTCGAACTTTCGCACCCCGCAAGGTGTATATGTTGTGCATATTGCGGCTGACCAGCTCGGCACCGCAAAAGGCTTTCTGCTCGGGGAGGTAGAAGGTGAACTCGGCAGGCGCTTCGGAGCCGGAAACAATCTGGAACACCATGGGCACGCCGTCAACCTCCAGCTCTGCACCGGTTTCGCTGATCAGATCCGTAGCGGGGGCAAAGCCAAAGGTGCCGAACGCCGGCCCTTTTCCCAGCCCAGTGCCGACATGGCCGCGTTCGTCCCGCTCCAGGCGCTTGCCATACATGAACATGGCGCGCCGAGTCATGGCGGGGCCGGCAATGATGTTCTCGCTGGTTGCCTCTTCCTCAAAACCGGCCGGCGCGATAATTCGCAGGTTGGCTTTTTCGTCGTCCGACAGGTGCTTGAGAATGCCCTGCACGCCACCGAAGTGGTCAATGTGGCTGTGGGTAAAGAGAATGGCCCGCACCGGCTTTTCGCCGAGGTGTTCCCGAGCAAACAGAAAGGCTTTGCTGGCCGTCTCGCTGGCGGTCAGCGGGTCCACCAGTATCCACCCGGTATCGCCCTCGATAATCGACATGTTCGCCAGATCGTAACCCCGGATCTGGTAGAGCCCGTCGGTGACCTTGAACAACCCGTGAATGTTGTTGAGGGCTGCCTGGCGCCACAGGCTTGGATTGACCGAGGCCGGGGCATCCTCTCCATCCTCATCGATAAAATCGTAGGCTGGCATGTTCCAGACCTCGCCGCCTTCAAGATGATCAATGACCAGTTCAGGGTCTTGAGCAATCAGTCCGCGTCGCGCGTTCTCAAAATCATCACGATTATCGAAGGGTCGCTGGTCCAGCATCTGCCGATTGGCCTCACCGGTGCTGGCCGTCGGCGCAGTGTGTCCGGCACTGTTTGCTGCCAATGAATCCGGTCCCGAATCACAGCCGGTCAAGGCCAGTGCTACCGAAAAAAGAGGGAGAATCAGGGTCTTCAGGGGCAGGAACATTCGGGAACCTATCGAGCTGTTGTTATTGGTTCCCGTGAGTTTACTCCAGAGTGTGCGTAAATCTGCGCAAGTCAGCCAAAATAGTCCTGAATCCACTCGAACAGTTTGGTGGTTGTCATGTCGCCAAGTGCCATCTGTTGAAAGTCATTGCCCACCTCATCCTCGATGGTCACAAACTGATATAGCAGAACGCCAGGCTGTTCATCGTGAAGAATCAGCGTAATTCTTCGCCGGGTGCGCAAACAGTCAATGGTCATCACATCCGCCGGTATACCGGCGTCGCGCATACCACGGCGAACTTCCACCACCGGATTGATGTGCTGATGGGCTGCCTGGATGCGGGCATGGGCATCGCTGGCAAGGTCGGACAGGGTTTTGAGGGGATCTTCAGACATTGGCTGCGGTGAACTCCAGATTTTGACGTATTCGCTCAGCAACAGCCATGGTAGCCCAATACTCGACGACTGCGGAACCTCACGCCCCAAAACAGGCACCAGGCCAGACAGCGTAAAAAACTCATTAACAGAGAATGAGCAAACCTTAAGTGAAATCAGGCTCTACCGGGAGTAGCCTGCGCCTGAATCGATCAACGCGGGGGATTAAACACTATGATCAACATGCTGGCCGCGATTCCAGTGCGGGCCCTTTTCGCCCGGCTGTTTTCGCTGGTTTTCTTTGTGTTGGCTTTTACTCTCGTAAGCGCAACAGTCATGGATGTGATCAGTGACCTTCAATCTGGCCAGCAACTCATGCAGGCCCTGATCAAAGGTGTCAACGGGAGCATCATTGCTCTTGCCGTATACGAGCTGGCAATGGTTATCCGTTCCGAATACAGCGGACGTTCAGAATCGCACGATGTCATCACCATGATGCGGCGAACACTGCCGCGTTTTATCGGCACGGTTTGCGTTGCGATGTCTTTGGAAGGCCTGATCATGATCATCAAGTACAGCCAGCTGGAGCTGGCTGGAAATCTCTATTATCCGGTCGCTATCATCGCAAGCACCGCCCTACTCCTGGCATCGTTGGGTGTATTCCTCCGAATGGCTCCTAAAGACCAGACCTCACCCGAAGAGCCGTCATAATCCGGCTGGCAAAGTCCCATGCCACACCGGCAACCCGAGATCTTCCGGATCGTCATTCGGTCCGCCGGTGCGGCTTTTGAACGCCCCCTCTTCAATCGGTATCCGGAATAACGCCGTTGCTTTTCGCTCCTTGTCATTTGGTGACCTGACCTGTTCCCACCGTCCTGGCTCAATCTGGTTGATAATCGCGCGGAACGCGGCATCAAAGTCAGCATCATCAGTTACCGGAACCGCATGGCCAAACAACACCAGTGATTCATAGTTGGCACTGTGATTGAACGCCGATTTGGTCATCACCCATTCATTTGTCACGGCGAAGGAAATGCAGAGCAATGCGCCAGATTCCAGACGTCGGGACAACCGTCCGCCATTCAGCGTATGCACGAAGAGATCATCACCAAGCCGCCAGGCGGTGATCGGAATGATCCGGGGCTCACCTTCTTCAACAAATCCCAGGTGGGCCGTTTTTAGTCGATCAATCAGTTTGTAGGCTGTTTCCCGATCATAACTGGCTCTCTTGGCTGCCCTCTGCACACTACTGCGCGGACAGGAAGTCAGCGGGGACGCACCAATGCGGGCCACATCAGTCGTTGTCATCAAAAGCTCCTTTCTGGTCTTGCACTTCAAAAAAACGTACTTCTATTGAAAGGCAGTTCTGATACCATCAAAAGATCCAGATTATGAATTTAAATGGGACCAGTTGACGTGATTGACGATCTCCGGCTGGATGGTGAGCATCCACTGCAACACCAGCTGTATCAGCAACTGGCCGAACGGATACTCGACCAACGATATCCGGCCGGGCGCCAAATGCCGCCCAGCCGTCAGATGGCCCAGGACCTGGGCATCAGCCGCAACACGGTGAACGCCGTATACGAACAGCTCAAGGCCGAGGGCTTTCTTCAAAGTCGTGCCGGCAAGGGTATCTTTGTCCACGAAGACATCAAATCAGTCGTCAAACCATCCGGACCAGGCGTGGACAAAGCTGTCGGGGTTGGCATGGAGCTGCCGCCGCTTCCTGCGCGGCCCTCTGGAAAATCAAAACCCGTGGAAGACGCCAGCTTGCCGTTCCAGCCGGGCCTGCCGGACCTGGACGCGTTTCCGATTCGGGCCTGGAATCGCATCATGCATCATCAGGAAAGCCGCCGATCACTGCGGGGATACGACAGCATCCAGGGCTATCAACCCCTGAGACGCGCCATCGCCGCTTACCTGCGAACCTCCCGCGGTGTTCGTTGCCAAGAGCATCAGGTGATCATAACCAACGGCGCCCAGCAGGCGCTCTCGCTGTTAGCGGATGTTTTTCTGCAACCAGGTGACAGCATCCTGTGTGAAAACCCCGGATACCGTGGCGCCCGGAACGCGCTGGGCCGCTTTGGCAATCCACTGATTCCAATCCCTCTCAAAAACCAGGTCCTGGATGTGGAGGCGCTGCCTGGCCTCGAGTCGGCCAGGGCCAGACTCCTGTTTTGCACACCCACGCACCAATACCCCATGGGCGGCATCCTGGACCTGTCCCAGAGAATGGCACTTGTTCAGTGGGCCCAACGAACCGGCTGCTGGATCATCGAGGACGACTACGACAGCGAGTTCCACTTCTACAACAAGCCCTTCGCTGCCATTCAGGGCCTGTTCGAGAACGCGCCCGTGCTCTACATGGGCAGTTTCAGCAAGACCCTGCTACCCGCGTTGCGCATCGGCTATCTGGTGGTCCCGGAAGCGGTGGTCGAACCCTTGCTCTGGGCAAAGCAGATCAGCGGTGGCGAGACGCAGCTCCTTACCCAGGCCACCATCGCCGAATTTATTGAGAGTGGTCAGTTCACGCGTCATCTCAGGCGTATGCGCCAGCTCTACCGGGACAAATGGCAACGCTTCCAGCATGAGGTAATCGAAAAGCTCGGTGGACTTGCCCAACCAGTGGCGGAAAGCGCGGGAATGCATCTGGTGCTGGAAGGGGCTTTTGATGATGTGGCTCTCAGCCAATGGTTGAAAGCCAGAGGCTTTGGCAGCACGCCGCTCAGCGCACACTTCCTGGGGAAAAACGCGAAAACGGGCCTGGTAATGGGCTTTGCCAGTGCCAACGAGCGTGAAATCACAGAATGCGTTACCGACCTGAGGGACAGGCTAGCAAACCAATCTCTCTCGAATTAACGTTCAGACTTCCCAAAGTACCCAGACAGTTCAGCAGCCAGAAAATCAAAGACCGTCCGAACCCGCAGGTTCATCCTGAGTTCCCGATGTGATACCAGCCAGACATCGCCGCCGAAAACCTGATCCTCGAAGACCCTCTCAACGTCAGGCTCTGCATCACCCAATTCGACGGGCATCATGCCAATACCGATACCCATGCGAGTCAATTGCCAATGAACCAGATGGCTGTCCGTCCTGGCAACAAATTGTTCCTCCTGCAGCTTGAGGCCACGTTGCGCCAAGGCTTCCATATATCTCTCATTGTTTGAGAGAAACCCGATGAATGGGGCCTCACAAAGATCGTCGGTCAACGGCGATGGCAGATCAGCCAGGATTTCCGCTGTGGCGAAAAGAGTCGCAGAGAATTTACCTACCTTTCGGGCGATAAGATCAGGTTCGGTAGGCCGAAAATTACGGATGGCAATGTCTGCTGCGCGGCGGCGAAGATCGCTGGCTTCGTTGGAGGCAACAAGATTAACGCGAATTCCGGGATACTGGTCCCGCAGCTTGTGCAGAATAGAGGGCAGAACGTAAGCGGCCGTGATTTCTGACGCCGAAATAGCGATCTCGCCTTCAATGGACGTTGCCTGACCGGTCGCGGCAAGTGATAGGCTGCTGGCAGCCTCTCCCATCGCTCGAACGTAGGCAAGCAGATCCAGGCCATTCCGAGTCAGTTCCAGCCCTCGACCACCCCGCTCGAAAAGCGCTGTAGAAAGCTCTTCTTCCAGTGCCGCAACCTGTCTTCCCAGGGTTGGTTGCGAAACGCCCAACGCCTTTGCGGCAGCCGAGAGAGATCCCTCCTCCGCAGTCACCAGGAATGCGCGTGCTCGGTTCCAGTCAAATTTAACGGCTCGCCAATCCATTCAGAAATGCATACCTGAAATAATTTTATGTCGATATTACCAACAAAAGTGAAGATATAGAATCCGTTCCAGGTATTGAATCAACTACCCTAAGAGCCGAAATCATGAATTCTTCCATCAGTTTCTGGAACCGCAGCGCTGCACGCTACGCCCAACGGCCAATCGCGGACCAGAATGCCTATCTGCGAAAAATCGCCCTCACCCAGAAATATCTCAATCCGGAAATGGATGTTCTGGAGTTCGGCTGCGGTACCGGATCGACGGCACTTATTCATGCTCCCAGGGTGCGTAGCTACCTGGCAACCGATGCCTCGCCCCGGATGATAGACATTGCCCGAAAGCGAAAGACAGAAAAATCCGCCGACAACCTCCGCTTTGTGGTTGCCACACTTGACGACATGCAACATCGACAGCAGGCGTTCGACGCAATTCTGGGGTTGAACATTCTGCACCTGCTCCGAGACCCCGAAGGTGCGATACAACAGGTTTCAAGCATGCTGAAACCTGGCGGAGTATTCATTAGCAACACCGCCTGCCTTCAGGATACCTGCCCCTATTTGAAACCAGTCGCTGCCCTGGCTCGAGTGCTGCGACTCGCGCCCTATGTTAATTTCTTGTCCCGTGCTCAGCTGGAGCGGCATCTGGAGCATGCCGGATTCCAGATTGATTACCGCTGGGTGCCTGAAACCTCGAAAGACGTTTACTTCCTGATTGCCAGAAAACCAGAATAGGACGGGGTTTATCCCCAACAGAGTAATAAGAACGGTTGGAAAAACCGGAATCGGATGGCAAGCTTCCCTGACCCACGGCACGCTGTATTTCAGCGCCAATCAAAAAGGAGAACAGAATGGGAAGTTCAAAGCTGGTCGGTATCGTTTTACTGGTTGTTGGCATCGGATTGCTATATTTCGGCTATCAATCAACCCAGTCCCTCGGAAACCAGCTAACCGAGACGGTCACAGGCCGATTTACCGACGACACCATGTGGTACCTGATCGGCGGGGCGGCCGCTGCTGCAGCCGGCGCTTTCCTGACATTCTTCAAGAAATAACCCTGCCTGTTTTTCACCGCTCGGGCCTGACCACAAACCAGCTGGCCAGGACGAGCGCTCCGAACACCGTGTAAGCCACGATAAACACCCAATCCGGAGCGCTGTAGTAGAGGATTGACTGCAGCCAGTGCTGGATAAATGAGCCTTCATAGCCCGCCTCCCCGGCCTTGGCCCGGAGCGCCATTTCCCAGCTTGTGAGCGGGCATAACACGCCCAGCCAGGATTGAAGAACCACAACGGCAATAACCGCCAGGTGGCTCAGGCGAAACCAGAAATTGCGGACCCACCGCCACTGAAGGAAATGACCAGCGAAAGTTGCCACCAGCCCGAGGATCACGAAGGCCACCAGCATCGTGTGCAGGATCAGGAGCGCATCAGCAAAGACCAGGAACCAGGAGGTATCCATCGCTCATCTCCGACCGCTAACCCATCACGTAGCGGGCTCTGCCCTGTTTTTTAGCGCAATACAAGGCTTCGTCGGCCCTTCTGATCATGTCGTCGATTGTATCGAATTCGCTGGCCAGGCCCTGACAGATCCCTATGGAACAGCTGAGTATCTTGCTATTGGGGCTGTCCTCATTTGGCACCGCCCGTTCCTGCCATTGACGGAGTATTTCCGTCGCAAGTCGTTCGAAACGGTCAGCATGGTCGCCTTCGATCACCGCCATGAATTCTTCGCCGCCGTAGCGCCCGAGGATATCCGTCTGCCGCTTGAATACCTGTCGCATGATGTCGGCCTGGATGCGGATGGCTCGGTCGCCCTCCTGGTGACCATAGCGATCGTTGAACTGCTTGAAATGATCCAGATCCATCATGAACACGGCGAGTCGATGATTGGCACGCCGCTTCAATGCAAACAGGCGTTCAGATTCGCTCATCAGAGCACGCCGGTTGAACAACTCCGTGAGACCATCCACGGTGCTCAGGCCAATTAACTGCTCGTTGGCATCTTCAAGCTGCCCCAGCAATCGATCAATCCTGTGCCTGCCAATAACACCGACAAACAATGAACCAGCCACGAACCCGGCATTCATCCATGTTCGCTCGCCGTAAACTGAATCCAGCAGCATCAACCCGACAAAGCCTGCCGAACTGATCAGCATCGCGGCCAACGCATAATAGAATTTCATTCCGAAAACAAAGAAACCAAAGAAGGCATACAGCAGCGTACCTTCATAGGGAAAACTGAAGGCCATCTGTTCCCAGGCCACATGGATAAGGTAGTAATTCGCGTAGGTAATGCTGATAACGGTTGCCAGGAATGCTGTCTGGGCAAAGCGCAGAAATTGCGGAGCAAAGGTGAAAACCAGCAGGCCAGCAAGAATCGGAAGTTGGATAAGAGCCCTGTTGGTGATGTAGGCGTCTGCCAGTTCCGGCGGGATCAGTTGAAGGTCACCAATCATGAACAGGGAGATCAGAATCCCGCCAACCACGATTGAGAGTCGCAGCATAAGCAGATCGCGGGAGGACACGGTATTCAGTTCAACCGAAGGAGTCGGCATAAAAGTAAAATCCACAACGCACTTGATTCCCTGTACATGCCGAGTCTAAACAAATTCTCGCCCTGACCACCAGTAAATAGAAGGTTCAAAAGACGTACCACTGTTAGGTTTTTAGCGCAGGCCTCACTCAACCATCAGCATTTTCACCATTCGACGCACCAAAGGAGCAACTTAGCCACCAAATCGCACCATATTGAAGCAAAGGGATTCCTGTCAACGGCTCTTCAACAACATTATTGTGCAGCATGCACAATGACTGATCGACCAGGCCACAAGATTCGCCCCGAAAAACCCCTATGGCACAAACGTTGCCAACTCTCCTTGTGTTAACTACGACTCGGAGAGATCGCCATGACCACTGAACCAACACCTAAAGAACAGGATTACCCCTTAAGCCCCGTCCCCATGGATCAGCGTAAAAGCGTCTGGTCCATGGGGCTGGTCCTCCTTGGCTTTACTTTCTTTACCGCCACCATGTGGGCCGGTGGCAGCGTTGGTGTTGCCTTCGACTTTTCCACCATGCTCATGGTGCTGGCGGTCGGCAATCTGCTGCTTGGCCTCTACGCAGCAGGGCTCGGCTATATCGCCGCGAAAACAGGCCTGAACACTGCATTGATGAGCCGGTTCACCTTCGGCGAGCTGGGCAGCAAACTTTCCGACTTTATTCTGGGCTTCACCCAGATTGGCTGGTACGCCTGGGGCACCGCCACCATGGCCATTCTGCTGGTTAAACTCACGGGGATGCAGGAGGGAATGACAACGCCGCTGATGGTACTGTTCGGTTTCGCCTTCTGTGTTACCGCGTTTATCGGTTATCAGGGCCTCGAGTGGCTGTCCCGAGTTGCCGTACCTGCCATGATCATTCTGGTGGCCGTCAGCATGTCTATCGCCACGTCTGATGCCGGCGGCCTTTCCGGGCTGCTGGCCATTACCCCGACCAATGAAATGACCGTTGCTGCGGCAATCACGCTGGTGTTCGGCACCTTTGTCAGCGGCGGCACCCAGGCCACCAACTGGACCCGCTTTGCGAAATCCGGCAAAACCGCGGTGATCGCCACATTGCTTGCTTTCTTCCTCGGTAACGGACTGATGACACTGATCGGCGCCTTTGGTGCCCTCGTCTATCAGCAGGCCGACATCGTCGACATCATGGTCGCCCAGGGTCTGGCCACACTCGGTATCCTGATGCTGTTCCTGAATCTCTGGACCACCCAGGACAACACGGTTTACAACTTTGCGGTGGCAGGCTGCAATCTGATCCGCACCCGCCGCCGCAAGTCAGTGACCATTGCTGGTGCCGCGATCGGAACCGTACTGGCGGTGCTGGGTATGTACGAATGGCTGATCCCGTTCCTTGTTCTGCTTGGTACCTTTATCCCGCCGATCGGTGGCGTCATCATGGCCAGCTACTTTGTCGGCTATAAACGCCAGTATCCCGATCTGACCACGGTCACATTGCCAGCTTTCAACGTCCCGGGACTCGCGGCCTACGCCATCGGCTCAGCAGCCGCCTATACTTCCCCCTGGATTGCACCCATTGTGGGTGTCCTGGTCGCGGCCTTGAGCTACAGCCTCATCCTGGTGGTCAGCGAAGCTGTCCGTGAGCGCAAAGCACAGGTAATGGGAGCAATCTGAGTGACACTGCGATGCCGGGAGGTGCCACTTCTGCCCGGCCTGGACGCCATTCGGCTACGGGGCGGGGAGTCCGCCGGGGATAACCCGGTACGCTGGCCCTATGTGGCGGAGAACCGCTCGTTCAAGAACTGGGTCAAAGGTGGCGAGCTGGTGTTCGTTACCGGCATCAGCCGGCATCGCAGCCCCCAGAATCTGGCGGAATGCCTGTATGAAGGTAAAGAATGCAATGTCTCCGGACTCGTCGTCCTGACCGGAGACGCCTATATTGGCCAACTGCCCAACACGCTCTGTCGGCTGGCCGACGAGCTCGCGATACCTCTGTTCGAACAGCCCTATTCGCTGCCCATGGTGGAAGTCACGGAGGCCATCGGCAGGGCCATTGTCTGGTCCGAACACGCATCGATTGAGCAGGTGGACCAGCCCATTCTGGCCGATTCTACCGAATTGCTCGACGCCTGGATCGCCTGCCGTGGAAACCAGAGCGCCATGGCAGAAGCATTGGATTGTCACAGAAACACGATACGCAACCGAATGAACCAACTCAGTGAATCGTTACCAGGTCCGGGCAACACCACTGAAAACTTCAGAACACTCTTGAAGGCCCACCTGCTATTGAAACCATAAGGGTTGGTGAGCGACTTACCGGAGACAATATGACCACACCATTGAATGCCATAGCCAACGCACGTTTACAGGGCCAGGATGGGCTGTACAGGCTCGAGATCACCAACGGACGCTTTTCAGGTATCATTGCCCAGCCCGACAACGCCACCACCAGAGACGGCGAACTGGATGCCGGAGGCAATCTGGTCACAGCTCCTTTCGTGGAACCGCATATTCACCTGGACGCTGCCATGACTGCCGGCGAGCCCCGATGGAACAAGAGCGGCACCCTGTTTGAAGGCATTGAATGCTGGTCCGAGCGCAAGACAACCCTGAGCCACCAGGACGTCATCAACCGCGCCACCCAGACGCTGAAGCTGTTTGCCGCCCACGGCATCCAGTACGTCCGTACCCATGTGGACGTAACGGATCCGAACCTGACGGCCCTCAAGGCCATGCTTGAGGTTCGCGAAAACACCGCAGCCTTTGTAGACCTGCAGATCGTCGCGTTTCCCCAGGAGGGCATCTGGTCTTTCAACAACGGGCGTGAGCTCATGGAGGAAGCCGTGCGACTCGGAGCTGATGTGGTTGGTGGCATCCCCCACTTCGAGTTTACCCGGGACTACGGCGCGGAATCGGTTCGCTGGCTGATGGAGCTGGCCCACAAAAACGACCGGCTGGTGGATGTTCATTGCGATGAAATTGACGATCCGGAATCCCGGTTCCTGGAAGTTCTGGCCGCCGAGGCCCTGAGACTGGACTACGGTTCCCGAGTCTCCGCCAGCCACACCTGCGCCATGGGCTCCTACAACGACGCCTATTGCAGCCGACTATTCCGATTGCTGAAAAAGTCCGGGCTGCGCTTTCTTTCCATGCCTACGGAAAGCCTGCATTTGCAGGGTCGGTTCGACAGCTACCCCAAACGCCGCGGCATCACCCGGGTCCCCGAGCTGCTTGATGCCGGACTGAAGGTTGCCTTCGGCCAGGATTCGATTCGCGACCCCTGGTATCCGATGGGCAATGGCAACATGCTCCGCACCCTCGATGTCGGCCTGCACGCCTGCCATATGCTGGGAATGAGCTGGATTGACCGGTCGCTGGAACTGATAACCGACAATGGCGCGGCTGCGCTGGACCTTGATGAGTATGGCGTTTATGAGGGGATGCCAGCACGGTGCGTGGTGCTTCAGGGAACCACACCCTATGAAGTGCTGCTCGGACAACGACCGGTGCTGGCTTCTGTACGAGACGGGCAAGTGCTGGTCCGGCGGGAGGCATCCCACCCGGAATCCGGCCTGATTCTTTAAGAGAGTTGCCCGATTCAGAACAAAAGCGTGAGGCCACCTGTCACCACAGCAAACAGAACCGACAACCCGATGACAGTCATCCAGGGGAAGGGCGGTGGAGGTGGCTCAATGGCCAGTTCCTTCTCCAGGTAATTTCGGAGCAGGCGGGTGTTCCGCGTGTTGGCTTTGTAGACCGCATCGAACGCATCACCGACCACCGGCAAGAGCCCGCCCAGAAAATCAATGCCCATGTTGCGCAGCATGCGAAGCTTAACTGTCTTACTGGCGCCCGCCCGCTGCGCCTCCACCAGCACGTAGCTTGCCAGCACCAGGCCGGCCATGTCTCCCACCACGGGCAACAGGCCAATCACTGCCTCCGCACCAATCCGTACATTGGTGAACGGAATCGCGATGTTGCTATCGGTAAAGCGGCTGAATTTATCCAGCCGTGCCAGAATGGCCCGCTGCCGGGCTTCGGAAGGTTTCGGCATTTCTACTCCAGTTCAGGCGCTTACTCAGGGTTTGCGCTGATTTCTTCAAATGCCTGCACCAGCGTATCCGGTTCCTGGGCGCCAGAGATCAGGTATTTCCCGTTCACGATGAATGCCGGCACCGCAGACACGCCCGCCTGTTGGTAGGTGGCTTCGTCCTCGCGAACTACACTGGCGAATTCATCAGAATCCAGAATCTGCTTTGCCCTCGCGCGATCCAGCCCAAGGCTCTCGACACAGCCCAACAACACGTCCCGATCTGAGACGTCTTCTGCCTTTCCAAAATAGGCGTCGAACAACGCCTGTTTCATCTCCGTCTGCTTGCCCTGCTGGCCGGCCCACTTCACCAGCCGGTGAGCATCGAAGGTATTGCAGGTGAAACGCTCCTGCATTTTTTCAAAGTTAAGGCCCAGATCCTTCGCAATCGTCATCATCTGGTCCTGAGTAGCACGCATCTCTTCCTCGCTCCGGCCGTACTTGCGGGCCAACGCCGGCAGGATTGGCTCACCTTCCCCAGTGTGGTCCGGGTTCAGTTCAAAGGCATGCCACTGAACGCCGAATTCATACTCAGGCGCCAACTGCTTCATGGCCTGTTCCAGACGCGCATACCCAATGGCACACCAGGGGCAGGCGATGTCGGAAACAATGTCGATGTGAATCTTTTGCATGGGGAATCCTGTCAGCTGGTGGAATACATCATCCCTCAGACTAACACGGACACCGATCAGCAATCTCCCGCAAGATGCCCGGGATCAATTGCTTTTCCATGGCTGCCTGTCGGCCTTTCCCCAATGACTTGCGTATACTCTTCACCTATCAATCAAACCGCATGAGGAGTCTGCCAATGGCCGATGAAGATACACTCACCGCTCTGAAAACCGCCTTTACCTTCATGCCCCAGCCGGTCGAAATTAATCGGTTTGAGTATGGGGATGATGCCGACAGAATTCTGGCTCAGGTGAACTTTGTGCGGGAAGTGTTGACCCGTCACGGCATTGATCCGGAAGAAGTCGCCGGCGAGATCAACCCTGACTCATCCCCCAATTCCTGTTACTGAGCCCACCGCACTTCAGGAGAAAGCATGCCTTATCAGTTCGAAGACCTGAAAAAGAGCTGCCAAGATGAATGGCAGGCCTACATCCAGCACAGCTTCGTGCAGCAACTCGGTAATGGGTTGCTCGCGCCCGAGGCGTTCCAACACTACCTGAAGCAGGACTACCTGTTCCTGATCCAGTTTGCCCGTGCCTTTGCCCTGGCTGCCTACAAAAGCCCGACACTGTCAGACCTCCGCCAGGCCAAGGAGGGTTTACAGGCCATCGTGGATGTGGAGTTGGATCTGCACATCAGCTACTGCAAGGAATGGGGAATTTCTGAACAAGAGCTTGCCGATCTGCCAGAGGCCCGCGCCACACTGGCCTACACTCGCTACGTTCTGGATACCGGCAACCGTGGCGACCTGCTGGATCTGCACGTTGCCCTGTCACCGTGCATGGTTGGCTACGGTGAAATTGCCAACTGGCTGAACAGCCGGGCGGAGACTATTCGGGGCGATAGCAATCCCTATGATACCTGGATCAAGATGTATGAAAGCGACGAGTTTCAGGAGGCCATGCAGGCTGAGATTGGCTGGCTCAATGAGCGTTTGGCCGACGTCTCCCCTGCCCGTTTCAGAGAATTGACCCGGATTTTCAGCGATGCCACACGTCTCGAGATCGATTTCTGGAAGATGGGCCTGGACCAAAGCGACTGATTCGTCGGCCAGGCTCAGGAATATAGATTCGGCGCAATAAATCAGGCCTGGCTGACAACCCCGTCGCCAGGAACACTAGTTCGCATCTCTACTCGGTCACCCGCAGTCCGCGCAAGTTGATTTCTACGCGATCTCTGCCTTTGGACTTGGCCCGATAGAGAGCGTCGTCGGCTTCCGAAACCAGCTTGTCAAAGGTGGCGTGGTGCCACTCTGCAACACCGATCGATACTGTCATTCCCACACGTTGATCATCGAAAGCGATAATTACCTCTCGAACACATTCCAACACCTTTTCACTGAGCATCAAAAGATCTACATGATCGGAATCCGGCACGATGATCATGAATTCTTCCCCACCCCACCGTCCAAAACGATCAATCGACCGAAGGGAAGGTGCAATCGCCCTGACAAATGCCTTTAAGCATTCGTCACCAACGGCATGTCCATACTGGTCGTTGACCCGTTTAAAATGATCGATATCCATCAGCATGACGCTAAAGGGACGGCCAGATCGTTCGCTACGCCTCGCCTCTTCCTCTCCCAGCACTCTCATTCGCCTTCGATTAGGGATACCAGTGAGTTCATCAGTCAGTGCAAGTGTCTGTAGTTGTTGATTAGCATCAAATAATTCCTGCGTGCGTTGCCGGACTCTCTCCTCCAGGGCCTGGTTCAGGTGCTGGACCCTTACCAGAGCTTTTTTGAGCTCGCCAGACTTTCGGCGGTTCTGGTCCACGAACGCGGCCACGTATAGCAGCAACACGGTGAAAACGATAATGAACTCTTGAGCGAATAAAGCGCTGAGATCCTGTTTCTCACTAACAAAAGGGCCAACTCCCGAAGCAGTGGCGAGAGCTACGAAAAGCGCCACAGCTGTAGCCAGGGGGAAACCCGCGAGCGGTCCAAAACGGACAGCAACCCATGCCGGAACTACAGCCACTGCCAATGGGGACAGTGCCAGGTAATTTTCTGAGGACAAGTCAAACACGAAGATCAGGTAACAGACTAAGAGGCCGGCTATCCAGGCGGCGACAAGTTCCATACGTACATGCCAGTTGCTGTTAACCACTTGCTTCAAAAGGCCCGAACTCAAAATCATGTGCAGAAAAGGCGTCAAGATGATCAACCCTGTAGCATCCCCTACCCACCAAAGCCGCCACAACGTGAGAAATGGAGTGTCTCTTTCAAGCAGGAAAGAATAGATCGATGCGCCACCCAGTGCGGCGAGCGGCGACGCTATGAGAAAGACGGTAACCAGGAAGAGACTCAGGTCCTTGGGCTCACTCCAATCGAGACTTCGATCGAGAAACCACCGAATCAGGCTGGCCGCCAGCACGCACTCGGCGATGTTGATGGCGCCGAACAGCAACGCGTGGAACAGAGAAAATACCGAGATATCGGCTGCAATTTCTGCGGCCAAAACAACGAGAAACAGTGACCACCAACGGCTCCTCGGCTGAACCAGCAGCGCCGCGAGCAATACAGAGTTCGGTGGCCAGAGCACTACTATGCCGCTATCCAGAGCAACGTAGTGAACTCCAATCCAGGCACCCAGATAGTAAAGCAGGCCCACAACAAGCGGAAATAAGACTGGTTGACGAGAAACGTTCAAGGCCTGAGTCTCTGTTACCGTCCGTGCTTGATGGGTTAGAAAAGCCAAATCGTCCCTGCAAGGCTCTTTGTTGGATTGGTGCGAAAGGTCGAGCCCCCACACCTATACTTTATCCCAACTGACCCTCTTCGCAAGAAAATACGTCTAAATTAGCTACATGCAGAATTGCAAAAGGCGAACCGATCTAAAGGGATCAGCTCGCAGATTCTTGCTCTTCATGCAGCTTCGCCCGCACTTTCATCAACACCTTCCCGTACCGGTTTTCACCCCGCCGATCCCGGCCACAACCCCAAAAATAATCGAAGTTGCTGTTCTCAACGATTTTCGTGTCGCCGGTATCCAGTAAAGCCTCCGCCAACTCGGGGTGGGTTCGGCAGCGAACGTAGATCCCTCTGGTCATAACGGTTTCGCGCACCTGCTTCCAGTCCCGCCGCAGGCTCTTGTGGCGTTTGCGCCCAAGCTTACCTGCCTTGGCCGGCGTATCGGCGTTGCGCACCTTTTCCTGGCGGTTGTCATCAGTGAATTTCATGCCTTGGAAATAGTGTTCCACGGTTGGCCAGATCTTGCCTTCCAACTCGAAACTGTAGGGGGCATGGGTGCCCAGCGGGTTGTCCGGGTCGGTTCGCGACATGAACAGGTCGTTCTCGCCGTTGTCATCGGGGAAGAGAGACATTGGTACAATCCTTTAACAATAAGTGGTCCTGCAATATCTGCAGTATCAACGAGTCTGCGCCAGGGGTCACGCCAATAAACCTGCTCCTCTTGCAAGACTAGAGATCCTGCAGATATCCAACACCAAGCTGTGCGATCTGCCCCTGAATCCAGACCACTCGCTCCCGCACATAAGTGGACGGTGCGTTGACACGCAAAACCTTCGGATTTGGAAGCACGGCCGCGAGCAGCGCTGCCTGGTACTCAGTGAGGTGACGGGCAGGCCTATCGAAGTAGGCCTGACTTGCCGCTTCGACCCCATAGATACCGGGTCCGAACTCAGCAACGTTCAGGTAAACTTCCAGTATGCGCTGCTTGGGCCAGAGGCCGTCTATGACAACGGCCAAACCTGCCTCAACAGCCTTGCGGACGAAACTGCGCCCGTTCCACAGGAACAGGTTTTTAGCCGTTTGCTGGGTGATGGTGCTGGCCCCTCGAAGCCCCTCGCCCGCCCTGTACTCCGAGAGGGCTTGGCGTATAGCCTCAAAATCCACGCCCGCGTGATGCGGAAAGCGTTGATCCTCGCTGGCAACCACCGCCAGCGGCATCCAGGCAGAGATCTCATTTATGGGCACCCATTCGTGAGCGAGGGATCTGTTCGCGCTTTGAACCTGATACCCCAGCATGAAGGCCGAGGTGGGTGGATTTACGAACCGGAACATCAGCACCACCAACAGGACCAGCACGATAGCGCCAGCGCTTAGCAGCAAAAACCATCGCAAAAGCTTGCTACCACCTGATGCTCTGGTCATACGTTCAAATCCTCATCTCTCTACGAGCCAGTTTCCGGCCGTAATTGACCAATGGACCGCACAGCGCGCAAACTGCCCATAGTGATTCTGCGAGAGCGTATGCCACTACCATGCCTGAAAAAGTAAAAACCCGGATTCTCTTTCATTCCAGACGCCTGAATATATACCTGGTCCGATATCCAGAAGGGCACAAGGTAGGGCCGCACGTGGACATGGTTTCCGAGGGCCGGCTTTACAAACTCAATTGCGTTCTGGCCAAGCCCAAGGCGGGCGGCGAATTCATTTGCGAGAAAAACATCTTCAACCTTCTTGGAAGAGTGTACCTCTTCCGCCCGGACCTGTATCAGCATCGGGTATCGAAGATCGAGCGCGGAAATCGATGGCTACTGAGTTTTGCGTTGACTTCCGGCCTCCATAACTCCAGCAGGACAATGCCATGATGTATTTTGCCCATGAAATGAGCCGCGCAGCGCTGATGCCCTTGCGCATGATGACAGACACACAGAGCAAATTGCTCAGGCATCCTCTCAGCCCCCTGTCCCGCTTGCCGGGCGCTCGCAGTATTGCCTCAGCCTATGGTGTATTTGGCGATTTGACCCGACGCTACCCGAAACCGGCGTTCAACCTGCATTCAACCGTGTGCGATGGCGAGGAAGTAGACGTCAGTGAAGTCATTGTCCAGCGAAAACCCTTTGCCCAGCTCAAGCACTTCCAGCGCAGCGTATCGCGGTCAAATGATCCGAAACTCCTGATCGTTGCGCCCTTGTCCGGACACTTTGCCTCGCTGCTGCGGGGTACCGTCAAGGAAATGCTCCCAGACCACGACGTCTACATTACCGACTGGCGCGATGCCTGCCGGGTCCCATTGTCCGCTGGAGATTTTGGGCTGGACGACTATATCGACTACGTTATCGATTTTATTGAACAGCTTGGGCCAGACACCCATGTATTGGCGGTTTGCCAACCCGTTGTGCCGGTGCTTGCGGCCACCGCCCTCATGGCCGAAGATAAAAACCCGGCAACACCCCGCTCACTTGCCCTCATGAGCGGCCCCATCGACGGACGTATTGATCCCACCGCACCCTGCGAACTGGCCACCAAACATAATCTTGCCTGGTTCCGACGCAATCTGGTCCATCCGGTACCCGCTCCCTATCCGGGCGCCATGCGTAAGGTTTATCCAGGATTTCTGCAACTGTCCGGATTCGTGAGCATGAACTTCGACCGGCACGTTGACGCCTACCGGGGCCTGTTCAAGTCCATGCGAGACAGGGAAGTCGACAAGATCAGACGTCATCGTGAGTTCTACGACGAGTACCTCGCAGTTATGGATCTACCGGCCACCTTTTACCTGGACACGATCAAGCGCGTCTTTCAGGAATTCCACCTTGCCCGCGGTTGCTTCACGCACCGGGGCAGGAAGGTGAACCCCGCCGCTATCGAGAAGACGGCGCTGATGACGATCGAAGGCGAGAAGGACGACATTTCCAGCCCCGGACAAACGCGGGCCGCTCACGACCTCTGCGTGAGTATTCCCGATGCCAGGCGCCTGCACCACCTCCAGGAAGGGGTTGGCCACTACGGCGTCTTCAACGGCAGTCAATGGCGCGAATCCATTGCGCCTCGCCTCAAGACATTCATTGGCCAAGCGTGACAGGCGTCACATTTTCTTGTCGCCACTCAGGTGCTCTGCTAGCTTAAATGAGGTGATGAATAATAGGGAATAACAATCAGAGCGGGCCACCGCTCCAGGGAGGATGTCATGCAGGACCTCAAGGGCAAGGTCGCCCTGGTAACCGGAGCCTCACGAGGCATCGGTCGTCACATCGCACTGCAACTTGCTCAACGCGGCGCTGACGTCGCCATCAACTACCGCTCCCGCCAGTCCGAAGGCGACGAAGTTGCCAGGGAAATCGAGGCAACTGGCGTCCGGGCACTGTCCTTCAAAGCAGACCTTTCCAAGATGCCGGAAGCGCGCAGCCTGGTCCGTCAGGTTCATGATCAGTGGGGCCGCATAGACATTCTGGTGAACAACGCCGGCATCACCAAAGACAAGTCCATGAAGAAGCTTACTGACGATGACTGGAACGACGTCCTGGATACCAACCTGGGCAGCGTCTACGCCACCTGCTCGGAAGTGTTGAAAATAATGATGGACCAGAAGTATGGCCGTATCATCAACATCACATCGTTCGTCGGGCAGGCCGGCAACTTCGGGCAGGCCAATTACGCAGCCAGCAAGGGCGGCATTATCGCCTTTACCAAGACCCTCGCGCTCGAAATGGCCAAATACAACATCACCGTCAATGCCATTGCCCCGGGCTTCACCGAAACCGAAATGCTCGCCCAGGTTCCGGAGAATATCCGGGAGCAGATCATTGCCCGGGTTCCGATGGGGCGCTTCGGCAAACCGGAGGAAATTGCCCGCGCCGTGGTTTTCCTGGCCGCAGAGGGGGATTACATCACTGGCCAGCAGATCAATGTGAACGGCGGCGTCTACATGTGACACGAACAAAGCAGAAGGCGAGAAAATGGCTGATAAACCAATAAAAAAGCAAACAACGCCTGACTTCGAACCCAATGTGGTAAGCCGCTCTCTGGCACGAGTAGGTATTCATGGTGGCCGTCTGCTCAAGCGCTCTGTCATGCGCCGATTACGCGGTGGCCCGCCGAACCCCGCCAGCGTGAGTAGCATGGCCAGGCCCTTCGTTACCCTGACTGGCAAGCTTGCAACCCAACCCGACACACTTCTGTTCGCGCAGATGCGACTGTTCAAGGACACCAGTCTGTTCTGGTCCGGCCTTCTCGCCAGCGGTATTGGCAAGAAACCTTTGACCGTAGCAGAACCAGAGCCTGGCGACGGTCGGTTCCGTGACCAGGCCTGGAACGACGTCATCGCCTTCAACGCCCTCAAGCAGGCCTATCTATTAACAACACGCTGGGTAATGGACACCATTGATGATGTCCGGGACATGGACGATCACGAGAGACGGAAAGTCCGCTTTTTCACCAGCCAGATGACCGACGCCCTCGCCCCCAGCAACTTCGTTCTGAGCAATCCGGAAGTGTTGCGAACTACTGTCAAGACACGCGGTAAAAACCTGCTGCGTGGACTGGCGAACCTGTTACGTGATCTGGACGAGGGAAAGGGCCCGATGCCGTTTCGCATGTCCGACCCGGACGCCTTTGAGGTGGGCGACAATCTGGCCAACACACCCGGCGACGTGGTGTTACAGAACGATCTGATGCAACTCATCCAATACCGGCCTACCACCGAAACTGTACATCGTCGGCCTCTGTTGGTGATTCCGCCCTGGATCAACAAGTACTACATCCTCGATCTTGGCGAGAAAAAATCCTTCATCCGCTATTGGGTAGAGAAGGGACACACTGTGTTTGTGGTCTCCTGGGTCAATCCCGGCCCAGAGCTGGCGCACAAGACCTTTGAAGACTACATGCTCGAAGGTCCGGTCGCCGCCATGGATGCTATTGAGCAGGCAACGGGTGAGCGCGAAGTCAACACCGTGGGTTACTGCATCGGCGGCACCCTGCTGGGTTGCACGCTCGGTTGGCTGGCCGCTCGTGGCGACGACCGGGTCAAAAGCGCGACGTTTCTCAACAGCATGATGGATTTCTCAGATGTTGGCGATCTCGAAGTCTTCATCGACGAGGATTCTATTGCGAAAATAGAAAAGGCTATGAACAAACAGGGCTATCTTGAAGGCGCCTCCATGGCAACGGCCTTCAACATGCTTCGGGCCAACAGTCTGATATGGTCGTTCTTCGTCAACAACTACCTCCTGGGTCGTGACGCTGCGCCCTTTGATCTCCTTTACTGGAACTCGGATGCCACGCGCATGCCTGCGGCCATGCACAGTTTTTACCTGCGCAATATGTATCTGAACAATCGGCTGCGTGAGCCCGGCGGCATTGCCCTGGCGGGCACGCCAATCGACTTGAGAAAGGTGAAGATTCCAAGCTATTTCGCATCCGCCATTGAAGACCACATCGCGCCGTGGGTTTCCTGCTACAAAGGCGCGCGCAACCTGGGCGGGCCACTGCGTTTTGTACTCGGCGGTTCGGGACATATTGCCGGAATCATCAATCCACCCGAGAAGAAAAAGTACGGTTATCGCCTGAACGAAGACAACCCAGCAAACCCGGATGAATGGTTGGAAGGTGCCGAGCAGTTTGAAGGTTCCTGGTGGCCCGATTGGGTGGCGTGGGCGGAACAATTCGGTGGCGGCGAAGTGCAAGCCCGCACTCCGGGAGAGAGAAATCTGCCAGTCATCGAGCCGGCTCCAGGTTCCTATTTGCGGAATGAGCCGGCACCTCCCACGCCAGCAGTCAGGAAGCGACAACCATCACCGCGCAAAAAAACGGCATCCGGCAAGCAAAAATCCCGGGTAGCCGAAAAAGTCAGCCAGTGAAATGGCTGAGCAATCGAGAACATGAGATAACAAGTTTGCGGAGAAAGTTTGCGGTGAGGCCCCCAGGGGCTTCTCGGGAAAGCCAAACAGATCGGCGGTTACCGTGCCAGATACCTGAAACGCAATACATGCTGGTATTTGTCGATGTATTTCTGATTGATGTCAGCGATCACCTCTGATTGCCGCAAATCATCGAAGCATTGGTCGAATGCAGCGGCAAGGTCAGGGTTCCGAAAAACCATTTTGTGCGGCGCAGGGTTGAATATAGGTGCAAATCGGAAGGTATCAGACTGAGAGGGCCAGTTCTCACCACGACGCTTCTCGAGAAATATTCTTCGATTGACCTCAGCTACCACAAATCCATCAGCCAGAATCGCATCGACCCGCCCCATGAAGAGTAGCCGCGAGTGAATAGTCTGATCGGCAATCTCGGTAAGAGAGGCGAATTCCGGAACATTGTTGCTGATCCCCAGAACATCAACACCCTGACGGAAAGTCACCACGTTAAGCCCGGCCAGATCCTTGATACGCTCAATCGGCCCGACACGCGAATGGTTATAGAAAGCTCCGTTCTGATACCAGATGTAGGCAGATGTGGAGTACCCGGGAAGACGCCAGTGCAAAGGCACAGTCATGATGGCATCGAAGTCCTGACGTTCCCGGTAAGTACGCGCATGCCTCTCGTAGGGCTGCATAACGAATTGGGCACTGAAGCCGCATTCCTCGAACGTCGCCAGAACCAGCTCTATATCACGCCCTTCGAGACTTGGCTCGGCTGCGCCCGGGATTTCGGGCGCGAGTACTTTCAGCCGCTTTGATGACTCCGCGAGCCCGAACTGGGGCAAGCCGAGTATAAAAAGCACGATCCACGAGATCAGCGTTGATGTCTTCAACCGAGGCGCTCTCCCCCAGGCCCAGAGAAGTCCAATTTTTGAACAATATCGCTTACCGTCACCACAGGCAACCGACTCTGGCAAAACGCCTACGAACCGGGCCGCCCTTCAGCCCAGCAAACACTCCTTGGCCTCATTGATGCGCGCCGCCAGATAATTGCTGCCACCATGATCCGGATGCAGCTTCTGCATCATCCGTCGATGGGCCTTGATAATCTCTTCGCGGCTCGCGCCGGGCTCCAGCCCAAGGATATCCAGCGCTTCGCTTTCGGTCAGAGGACCTCCAGCATTGCCATTTCCGCTTGACTCCGTGCCTTCGGAGGCGGTCTCATCATCCTGTCGCCAGGAATCACCGAACCGGCGGTCCAGATAACTTTCCAAGAGCCGGGCCGAGTCTTCGTCCTGCGCCCGGCAATAGCGCAGCAGTTCCAGAAACTCGCTCTCGCTCAAATCTGACAAATCACGGCCCTCCATGGGCCCCTTTATGATTCTGCCACTCATGTTTCCGGAATCGTGGTCCAGGGTCATCTCCAGGATGTCACTGGACACGTGAGATTGATTGCCGGATTTGGCTTGACCTCCGCCAGCCATACCACCCAGTCCACCGCGCAATAGTGAGGGCAGCAATCGACGCAAGAGCGGATAAAGAAACGCCAACCCCGCGAACACAAAATGCAGGCGACCGGTTGCGGCGAGAACGACCACGATCCCGATACCGACCAACAAAGCGAGTTTGAGAATGGCGGCATTACGTTGGCTGGCTGGCTGATTGCGCAACCACATCCAGGCAACAACCGCGACCACGATGGCAACAAGCGTTAACGGCACTCAGATACCCCGGGCTCACCGGCCCTCAAATGGATTTCCAGAAGCACTATCGGATCTGTTTCGTCAGGCGCTTCACTTCCGGGGAACTGCGGCTGGAAAAGTCCTGCAGAGCCTTGGCTCCCCCGGAAGCATAGACCGCGACCGCCGCCATAAGATCCTTCAGAACCTGCGGGCTGCTCCGATCAAAGGGCGCGTATGCGCCGCCGGAGAGCTTGCTCACCTGCTGGAAAACCGCCCTGGCGTGGGCGTCACTGCCTTCATGAAACATAAATACCGGCGTGCGCAGCATGCCCAATTCCCCGGCGGTATGGCAGAGCTCGTCAATCGGCTCCTCGCAGCAATCGCCGATAAACACCACCGCCTTGACGGGGTTTGTGCGAGTCTCTTTCACCGCATGGGCCAACACTCGGCTGATCTGGGTTCGGCCACCGAGGCAGGACACGCCGTTCATCAGGTTCAGCAGTTGCCCCGTCTCGGTCACAAAACCCGTAGCCTTGAATTCACCGAAGCCACGATAGTAGCAAAGCTGAATGGACAGACCGCCCAGATCCCGGGTTGCCATAAACAGTTCGCTCTGGAGATGGCAAGCCTGATCCCAGGTTGCCTCCCGGCTTGCGGTTGCGTCCAGCGCGAAAATCAGACGCCCCTGGCCGCCACCCTGTTTAGGCAGCGAGCGAACCTCGTTAATAAACTGATCGATCGCCTGTTTGTCGGATCGGATTCGTAAATCTTTATCGGCCATGGGCTCCTGAAAATCGCAGCGATTGCAGAATCTGACGCTAAAATAGTAGGGCATAGATTGCTCAATTCACAGGTTTGGGAAGAGGCAACGCATGTTGGGCACAGTGCGTTGGTATCGAATCGGGAATTTGGCCAGATTCCGGCTGCCCCTTCTGGCCCTGCTCCTGTTTGTCTCCCTCGCGCTGCCATGCGCGGTGCAGGCCTCAAACAGCTTTTATCTGCTCTATCGCCAATGGCAGCCTTACGATTGGCCAGAGAATCTGCCGTCTGCCAACGAGGTGACCCGCTCGCAGCGAGGGCTCGGCTGGCACACACAGGGTTCTGCCAGCATCCTCGGTCTCGACTACGATTATCAGCCACTGCGCACCCGCAACGGCGATCCGGCCCACAACGGGCACTTGCATCGGTTAACCTTCGGTGGCGAATGGCAACATCAGTTGTACCGGCTAGAAGCGCGGGCCGGCGTTGCCGGCACCTCCAACATGTTCAAATATCAGGACTTTCACAGCGAGGTCCTTAACGGCCGTATAGCACTATTCCGGGCCCTGAACGACTCCAGCGCCCTGAGCCTGGGTATCGGCGGCGATCACAGGTTTGGTTCCTTCAGGTGGCTCCCGAGAGCAGGCTGGGAAAGAAGTAATGCACAAGGCCATTGGCTGGTCGACCTGCCGGTACTGATCCAGTGGCAAAGTCCGCGGGAGCTATGGACATTCCGGGTGGAACGCGACGGAGATCGTTGGGCGACGTTGGACAAGGCCAGAGAGGTAGAAGGTGCGCTGTATTTACGCGAGTGGAGAACAGAACTGACCTACCTGATAAACAGGGGCCACGGACCATGGCCAACCCTGACTATTGGAATCGGTGCCAGCTTTGATACCCGTGTCCAATATGAAGACCTGAACACGGGCACCATCGATCTGAGCCTGGGCGATGCCCTGCTGGGCAGCCTCAGGCTCGATTGGTAGATCCCGAGACCGGATCAAAACCGGGGATCAGTCCACCCGGTTGAGAGTCACGTCGATGTTGCCACGGGTCGCATTGGAGTAAGGGCAAACCTTGTGCGCTTCATCGATCAGCTGCTTCGCTTCGGCATCGTCCATACCGGGCAGACTGATACGCAGCTCCACCTCAATGCCAAACCCATTGGGAATCTGGCCAATGCCAACCACGCCTTCAATGGACGCATCTTCCGGCATCTTCAGCTTGTCACGGCCTGCAACAAACTTCATCGCGCCAATGAAGCAGGCAGAGTAACCTGCGGCAAACAGCTGCTCCGGATTCGTGCCCTTGCCGCCGGCACCACCCATTTCTTTCGGGGTTGCCAGCTCAACGTCGAGAATGCCGTCTGAAGAAATGGCCCGGCCGTCACGACCACCGGTTGCTTCTGCGTGGGCACGGTATAGCACTTGTTCGATAGACATAACGCTTTCCTCTTCTGCTTTGATTTCAGACGAGACTGCCAGCTCAGGCACTCTCCTCCAGATGACTTTCCAGGTGATTGTGCAAACGGCTTCTGAGTGCACAGAGCTCCGTCTTCAAACCGTCCAGCTCCGACAATGAGCAACCCGAGGCGCCGGCGACCCGCTCCGGAATCCTGGCTGCTGCCTGCTGCAGATTTCGGCCCTGCGGAGTGAGACGAACAATGACCTGACGCTCGTCCTCGGGCGAACGCTGCCGAACCAGCAAGCCCTGCTTCTCCAACCGTTTCACGAGCGGGGTCAGAGTGCCGTAGTCCAGAAACAGACGCTCTTTCAGACCAGACACCCGAATGCCGTCCGTCTCCCATAGAACCAGCATGACAAGGTACTGGGGGTACGTCAGCCCAAGCTCCGACAACAGTGGCTTGTACAACTTGGTCATAGCCAACGACGCCGAATACAGGGCAAAACACATTTGCCGATCCAGTGTTAACAGATCATTTCCGGGGACCGATCGTTTTAAAGACTGATGCTCTGGCATTTAACTCGCTCACGATTACCTTGTGCACGATTTAAATTAGCGAAACAAGAGTAAGGATGCAACCCCCGCTCGTTCTACCAGGCGGGGAAAGCTTTTGATCACCCCGTCAGCGCAGCTCGAACTTTCTTGCTCAAATGCCCCATCTCAACACGGCCAAGTACCTGGGGCTTAAGCTCATTCATCACTTTGCCCATGTCCTGCATCCCCTGGGCATCAGTTGAACTGATGGCCATTCGGATCAAGCCATCCAGATCATCTTCGCTCAGGGCCGCTGGCATGAACTCTTCAATGATCACCATTTCGGCCCGCTCTTTGTCACCCAGTTCCTCGCGGCCGGCGTCATCATACTGACTCGCGGCATCGCGGCGCTGTTTGAGCATCTTGTCCAACACCTTCAGAACGTCTTCATCGTTGAGCTCGCGGCGTTCATCAATCTCGATCTGCTTTACGGCAGACTGGGCCATGCGCAAGGTAACCAGACGGGTTTTATCCTTGTTGCGCATTGCCTCCTTTACCGCGTTATTCAGTTGTTCCTTCAGAGTTGGTGCCGTCATTTCCTATCTCCTATTGTTTGGGACTTAATGTTTATGGGGACGATTCGGAAATAATACAAAGGGTATACATTCCATGAGGTCCTCTGCACTGTAGAATGCAGATAACCTTTCGTTTCCGAATCTAAGCACCGTGATCACTAAGCTATGAAACTCAATCCGTTTAATACCCGCATCGGTCTGGCTCTGGGAGGTGGCGCTGCCAAGGGCATTGCGCACATAGGTGTGCTCAAAGCCTTCGAGGAAGAGCAAATCAGGATTCACTGTATTTCGGGCACAAGCGCCGGCGCCCTCATAGCGAGCTACTACGCCTTTGGCCGCCCGGCGGAGTCCATCCTTTCCATCTGCTCAACCCTGAACCTCTCGAAAATCATCAACTTTACCTTCGAGCGCGGCGGGCTTTTCAGCACCAATACCGTTCGCGAGATGATCCATCGGGATCTCGGGGATGTCCGGATCGAAGACGCCAAGATTCCACTGGCCATCTGCGCAACGGATATCGAAACCGGCGAACAGTTGATCTTTCGGGAGGGCAACCTGGCGGACGTTGTTTGCGCGTCCATGGCGGTGCCCGGCCTGTTTGTACCGGTAGAGATCGATGGGAGAACACTGGTGGACGGCGGGCTGGTAGAAAATGTGCCGATTTCACCACTGGCGCAAATGGGGGCCGGCATCACTGTGGCAGTTGATCTCAGCCATGTCAGCCGATACCCGAAGCCTGATAACACCTTCGATGTGATCACCAACGCCATCAACATTGGCATCGATTTCAACACCCGCAAGCAACTCAAGAACGCCGACATAGCCGTGCCTCTGGACCTGAGCGGCTACAGCCTAACCAACAATGCAGACCGTGTTGAGGAACTGTACCTGGAAGGCTATCACCCCATGAAGAAAAAGATCCGCCGGGTGCTCTGGTACAAGCGAATGCACGTTGCGATCAGCCTTCTGAAAACAACCCGCACGTTGATGCCATTCAAGGTGCCCGAGATTCTCAAGGAGCTCAAACGCAACGGCTTTGCGGTGCGCAATCGACATTAGCGACTTAATCATCGCCAGCGGTGAACCAAAACGCTTTTTGAAGCCTACTCTTCACACCTGATCATTTTTCGATGCGAACGGAGCTTGCGCATGATTACCGTCCACCACCTGAACAATTCCCGCTCACAACGCGTTCTCTGGATGCTGGAAGAGCTGGGTGTGCCCTATGAGATCAAGCATTATCAGCGTGATCCCAAAACCATGCTGGCGCCTGAAAGCCTGAAGAAGGTTCACCCGCTGGGCAAATCCCCGGTGATTACCGACGGCGATCTGGTGGTAGCCGAATCCGGCGCCATCATTGAATACCTGGCCCACACCTACGGCAAAGACACCATGCTGCCCGAGAGCGGCGGCCAGGCCTGGCTCGACTACACCTACTGGCTGCACTATGCCGAGGGCTCACTGATGCCCCCTCTGGTCATGCGCCTGGTGTTTGAAAAGGTCAAAACCAGCCCGATGCCGTTCTTTATTAAACCGGTCGCCAAGGGCATTTCAGACAAAACCAATGAAATCTTCATCGGCCCGATGATCAAGACCCATCTGGACTTTGTGGAAGGCCACCTCGCAAAAAACACGTGGTTCCTGGGTGACAAACTGAGCGCTACAGATATCCAGATGAGCTTCCCGCTTGAAGCATCGGTAGCCAGGGGCATTGTCGGTAAGAACAGACCTCACATCACCGGCTGGGTGAAACGGGTTCACGCCAGGCCGGCTTATCAGAAAGCACTTGAGAAAGGCGGTGACTACGACTTTGCCTGAAGAGGCAGCACAGTCATGTCGAAACTATTCACACACTGGCGCGCATCGGAGTGAGCTCGTCAATGGGTTCGAGCCGCGCGTTACTTTTTCAGGCTGATCTGCTTTGAACCTGTGGAAGAAACTTGTCCGCTCTGGCCCTTGCCGACATATTCGACAGACCCGCCCGCTTTCAAAAAGGCGGCAGTCTGTTCCTCAATTTCGGCGGAGGTCAGGGTAGCTTTCTCGTTTTTCTTGCTCATGTTGGTATCCAGGTCAAGGTGGCTTGTTTTACAGCATAAGCCGTTCATTATACCCGATGTGGCTAAAAATTGTTCGCTTCCTAAAGGCCGCGTTCCTGGCGCGCCTCAGCAACAATCTTTACGGTGAAACAGAACGGAGGAGTTCATTGCATGGAAACCGCTGACATCTTGCTAGCGCTGCTGTTCGGCTGCATCGGCTTCGGGTATTTCATGTATGGCCGGCGAACGAAAAACATCGTCACCCGATACTGCGGCATTGCCATGATCCTTTATCCCTATCTGGCCAGCAGCGCCTGGGAGATGGCAGCTGTGGGTGTTGTGCTGATGGTGATGCCGCGGTTTGTAGAACTCTGAAGTTCGAGAGTTCGGTCACTCCGCTGCAGGCAGACTCCCACCCAGCATATTTTCAATCACCGCTGCGTTATAGAAAGTTTCAACGCACTGGATCTTTTGCTCCCTTACGCGACACCAGATTGCCAGGCGCACATCACCAATCGGCTCGAAGTAAGTGCGGTAATCCAGGATCGCAAACACGTGCTCACCGTCGGCACTCAGTTGCCGTAGAACCAGGTCTTTCTGAATGGCAAACATACCGAACTGGTAGGCCAACATGTCGTCCCGGTTCAAGAATCGCATGTTGGGCCCCACGTACTCAAAGCCCTCTTCAGCAAGCAGATGCTTGGCCTCATCTAACCGCTGGGCACGGATGTTTTCGATGAACTGAGCCACAATGTCCTTTGGCTGCATGACCGTTCTCCAGAATCAGGAACTCATAATCTAAACTGGCCCCACTTAACTTGGACATTAGCCTATCAGGGCCTGCAGCAACAGAGTCACTCAGTAATGGAAATCAGTGCAGGTGCTGATCAGTTGCCTGGATTAGCAGCAAAACCATCAACCATTAATAAGGTTTAATAAGCTTTCGATATCCACATTGATATTTGTTCATCGTTTTTCGAAGACCTTGCCCGCGGCATAGCACTATCTAATTCACTTTAGCTCGGAAATCTAAATGTTTGTTTCAAAATTTCTTCAGAAAATTCTGAGCGAGCTTTCGCAGAGATAGTGCGCCAAAACAGACCCGTTCAGCCGGCAAAAATCACGCGTATTCGCCGCTTTTTCTCATACCTTTGTTAGACATCATTTAACACAATTTGACAAAGCTCCCGGATAGACTCTTCGCTCATTTTTTATTCAACGGAGCTTTCATGGGTTCTCCAAATGTTATGAGGTTGGGCGCGTTTTTTATCACGTGCTTATTCACCCTCACCGGCTGCTTCAGTGACAGCGACAGCGCAGTTGGCAACACCGGCAATTCAGACTCACAAAGTAGCGAATTAATAAAAATCAGCGGCGTTGCCATGAAAGGAGCGATCAGTAACGGATTGATCTCGGCGTCAATGAAACAAGCCGTAACAGATAGGAAACTCACAATACTAACCCACCCCATTCGTACCGAAGAAAACGGAGAATTTACGCTCTCATTCAATGCGCCATCGCACGCGGGCGGCGGCGAAATCGTAGTGCTTGAACTCTCTTCGGATACCGCGACGGAAATGGTTTGCGATGTAAGCGAGGGTTGCCGGCATGCGGGCACCAGTAGTATGGCCGCATTTGGCGAACCATTCTCTCCGGGCAACAACCTGAAGCTTTCAAGTCTCAGCGCAGTAGATGGTGTTCAACGCGCTTATCTCACACCGTTAAGCACGTTGGCAGTGGAACTGGCAAAACGGCAAGACGTTGCACTAACAGCAGAGGGTTTTGATCGGGCAACCACGACCGTAGAGTCCTGGTTCGGTATCCCTGAAGGAACGATGGCAAAGCGGCCTTTGAGCCTTACCCATCCGGCGTCACTGGATGCCAGCCAGCCAGAGCTTGAACTTGCTTTGGTAAACGCTGCTTTTCTTTCACTTGCTGCGGATAGCCGTTGGAGCAACGTTGGCGACGTGATCAATGCTGCACTTGAGTCCATTCAGTCGTCTGGCGAGCTTCCAGCTAGCGGCGGCGAGAATGGCATGGGACTCAGCCGCGAGCTACTGTTGCTGGCCGCCAGTGCGCAGGCGAGTGCCCTGGCTGATCAAAAAGGTGTGGGGATTGATCCAGCAACGTTGGCGAACGCGGCTGATTCCCTGGCGCGACGGTCAATGGAGCTTGCGGAGCCCACTCCTGGGCCAGAGCCTACCCCGCAGCCAGAGCCTACTCCGGAGCCGGAGCCTGCTCCTGAACCTGAGCCTGCCCCGGAACCAGAACCTGCACCCGAGCCAACGCCGACCCCCGAGCCAACGCCGACCCCTGAGCCAACGCCTACCCCTGAGCCAGAGCCTGCCCCGGAACCAGAGCCTGCTCCTGAGCCAGAACCTGCTCTCGGCACTGCAACACTGTCATGGAATGCGCCGTTGACCAGAGAGAATGGAGAGAGCATTTCAATGGGCGAGTTAGATGGCTACGAAATCCGATATGGCCAAACCAATAACATTACAGCAATGACCGGCAAAGTTGAGATCAGTTCAGCATCGACCATGAAGTTCACCGTTGAAGGTCTTGAAAACGGTGTATGGTATTTCACGATTCGTACAGTAGATGTGGAGGGCATGTTCAGTGATTGGTCTGCCGTCGTGTCAAAGGAAATATAGCGTTCAACCACGATAGCTATCCGGGAACATAGGGGCAGTAACCCGCGGCTGATGGAAGGGGACGGGACTAGAAAACACCCGTCTCCGCCAATTGCCGTATGATCTGAATGGTTTCCACGTCTGTGGCCACATACGCTTCATGGAGATACTGATCATAGGGCATCGAGTCACCGCGGTTCTCGATGCTCGCTGTGTGATACCGGAAGCGGACAAAAAGCGCCCCAGGCGCCGGGCTCGGAGCACAAGGCCTTCCCAAACCTGGAATCGGGTCAGGACCGGTAGCTCTGGCTTCGTCAGGTCGTTAATCTGAACAATGTGCTCGAACGTCATCTAGTCTCCTGTCAGGTGTAATACACAACACTGTGCCAGCCCTTTCGCGTTTACGGAACCCGCGTTTCAGAGACCCGCACGCAACACAAAAACGAGGAGTGTCGCAAACAACGCGATGTTCACTGCCCAGACGATCCAGGCAACCCGGCGCCGCAGACTTGCCCGCTTGATGGGATTAGTCATAACTGAAACGCTCCGATAGGATGTGGTGGGAAGGCGTGCCTTGCTTGATCAGGTGATCCTCAACAACATTCATCATGGGTGCAGGCCCGCACATCACAAAGACCCATTCGCTGAATTCTTCCTCGGAGAAAACCCTGTCGATCAGCGCGCCATCAATGAAGCCGGTCTCACCCTCCCAGTTATCTGGTGGTTCCGACAACACGTAGACCACATCCTCGGTCCCGAGCTCCTCCCGGTGAGCGATCTGATCAATCACGCGATTACCATAGATCAACCTCACCTTGCGGGGATCGTTGGTGGCCCGCATTTGCCTGAGTATACCCAGCAGTGGCGCTAGTCCTACTCCCCCGGCAATGAGGGCAACCCCTGGTTCCGCTCGACCATCAACAGAAAGATTGCCGTAGGGGCCGTCAAGGAAGGCAAGGGTTCCAGGTTCTATCTGGCCAATGGAGCGGGTAAAGTCGCCGAGCTCTTTGATCATGAAAGATACCCGTGGCCCCTCGGCAGGTGCCGAACAAATAGAGAAGGGATTTTCTTTCAGCGAGAAGGAGCTGTGCCCCACATTCAGCCACAGAAACTGACCAGCTTTATAATCCAGCCCCGCATGCCCTTCAGGCTCCACGGTCAATTCCCATTGCTTAGTTGTCAGCTGGTTCACGGAGACCACGCGCCAAGCGCGTGCCTTTTGCTGAAGGGGAACCCACAGGTAAACCATGAGCAATGACCCGACCGCAACTCCTGTCATTGCCAGCCAAACCCAGGTCATCACTGACTCTGATCCGTAACGTCCCCCATAGACCGTGTGGTGCAGCAGAAGAAGTGCAATCAAAAGCGCGCCGACCCCGTGCATCAGGCGCCATGTCTCGTATTTATAGTCCAGCTGGGTCCGGCCGATGGCGAGGAGAACAAGGCTGGGAAGAAGCAAAAAAGCGCCAATTCCGCTTAAAATCGCGGAAAAATCGGTTGTGAGCGTCAATTCACGGGTGGGATCCCACGGACGGGGACCTCCCGAGGGCGTTTCCTGGTAGAGAAATGGGTGCACAAGCGCAAAAACCAGGGCCGTACGGGCCATGATCTGGTGAAACCGCATCGTCACATCCATTCCGACGCCATTCGAAATGGCCTTGAAACGCCCGGAGAGAATGAATTCCATAAGGATCATCGAGAAGGCGAGGATGCCCAGACCCGAGGCGAGTTCCTGGTGCCATTCGCGCGGAGGTCCCCCAACCGCAGCGGACAGGATCAACGGCAACGTGACAGCACCAAGATATACAGCAATCAGAAAAAACGGCTTCATTTCCAGAACCTATGCCAACTAAATCGCAACGCAAACACCCTGCTCGTCCAGGATATGTTTAACTATAGTCATCAAACATCAAAGGACAGCTTTACGTGCGATCGAAGTCCTGGGTAAGCCATTTGCGCCCCAAAAAAATTCCTTTCCGGCGTCGATTTGCCCGAGCTTCCGTCGCGCTGATCTTTCGGCGAATGGAAGACGGCCACGAGGAACTGCTGTTTATCCAGCGGGCGCGGCGGGAGGGCGATCCCTGGTCCGGCGATATGGGCTTCCCCGGTGGCCGACTGCAACCAGAAGATGAATCCGCCCGGGCCGCAGCCGAGCGGGAAACGCTGGAAGAAACCGGCATGGATCTTGGCCGCCACGGCCGATACGTAACCCGACTGTCAGATCTGATCACCCGACACCACAGCCGCCTTCGCCCGATGGTCGTCACTCCCTACGTGTTCGAGTGGCACGGGTCGAGGACGATATTGCCGAACCATGAAGTCGAACGGGCGGTCTGGGTTCCCCTGGACTACCTTGCAGCCGGGGAGAACCAGAGCTGGCTTCCCTGGCGCACACCTCTTGGTACGCTGAACATGCCCTGCTGCCGCTATCAGGATGCCTGCATCTGGGGATTAAGCTACAGCATGCTGCAGGAATTGCTGACAGCAGGCATCAACGCAAAGTCAAAAATACCCCACTAACCTGCCAAGAATCAGTACGCTGATCCAGCGGCACGATGCCGCCTAACTGCAACGAAACCCCGAGAATATGCCCGGCATTCCGATTCTCAGCTCTACCCGACCAATATACTACTGCACAAGATGGCCAACGTGACCTAAGCTTTTCAGACGTAATCAGTAGCACTGGTTTTGATCATCAGTGCAATCGCCTTCACCATAATGGCCGATAACAACAAACAACAACTTACTGACCAGAAGGAAGCATCATGAAAACCATAAAAATAGCATTGGTCGCATCGGTGGCCGCAGCCAGTTTTATCGCAGCCGATGTTCACGCGGCGACCGAATGGAACGTATCTTTGTGGGGCAAGCGCCGAGCTTTTACCGAAAACGTCGAGAAACTCGCCGAATTGGTTGAAGCCAAAACCGATGGGGAGTTTACCCTCAACATCTCTTACGGCGGGTTATCCAAGGCAAGGGAAAACCTTGATGGCATTTCATTTGGCGCTTTCGAAATGGCGCAATTCTGCTCCTTTTACCACACCGACAAGAATCCGACCATCACAGTAACCGAGCTGCCTTTTTCACAAGATGTGTCACTGTCCCGGATCAGCGACATCTACACGGAAGTGTTCAAGCACCCCGAGGTCAAGAAAGATTTGGCTCGATGGAATGCCACTCTGTTGATGCCCACCCCGCTGCCTCAGTACAACCTCGTCGGTAAAGGAGAGCCGATCGGGACTCTGGACGATTTTGAAGGCATGCGCATCCGTGGCCCGGGCGGAATCATGGGCGTGTTGGGCAAACTTGGCGCTGTCAAGACAGGGGTGCCTTTCTCTGAAGTACGTCAGGCCATGGATTCCGGAGTTATTGACGCAGCGTCCTTCGCACCCCATGCACACCTGGCCACCACAACTTACAAGGTAGGTCAGTGGGCTACAACTAACCTCAATCTCGGCTCTGCCAATTGCCCGGTAGTCGTCAATACCGACGCCTTGGACATGCTTGAACCGGCCCATCGTGAAGCGCTGCTGGGCTCTGTTGAGGAAGCTCTCGACTATTACGTAGAAAACTACGAGCAGAACACCACGGCCAGGTTTGAGGCTGCCAAGGACGAGACCAACATTACGGAAGTTACCTTTACGGCAGAGCAAACTGCCCGGCTAAACGAACTTGCAGAATCTGTCCGTCAGGAGTGGATCGAAACCCATAAGGGCGATTTTGATGCAAAGGCTGTTTTCGATTTCACAGCCAAGCTCTTCGCCGAACAATAACCTGACTCGTAAAACCGGAGCCCGATTCTAACTGAACGGGCACCGGTTTATTTTTTGGGAAACCACCCCTTCCCCGACTGGAGGCTGACATGTCTGCAGCAGCATCTGTGCTTGCTGATAACTCAACGCTGAGCCGTCTGGACCGTCTGTTTTTCCGGCTGGAATCCTTACTCACCCTGGCCGGCGGTTTTGCGATTTTTCTGCTGGTTTTGTTGGCAACGGTCAACATACTCGGACGTTGGATTTTTTCATCTCCAATCAGTGGTTACGTTGATTGGGTCGAACAGGCCATGGCATTCATCGCTTTTCTTGGCATTGCCTACACCCAGCGGATGGGTGGCCACATCCGTATGGACATACTGGTTGGAAAATTCCGCGGCCGCTATCTGTGGTTTACCGAATTGGTTACAACACTGTTAATGCTGGCAGTCACCTCTGTACTTATTTACGGCAGCTACATGCATTTCTGGCGAGCCTACACCATTGGTGATTCATCGCTAGACATCAATTTGCCCACCTGGCCCGCCAAACTGGTGGTTCCAATTGCTCTCACCATCCTGGCAATGCGCCTGTTACTTCAGCTCTGGGGCTACATGCGGGCGCTCAAGCAGGGCGGAGACAAGCCTGTAGCGGTCCCGCTAGTTGAATCAGCGGCCGACGTTGCCGCCCGTGAAGCCAGTGCCGTCAGTGGCCACGATGAAGAAAAAACAACATGACTGAACTGTTCCAAACCATGGGCAACATGGATTCCATCGACATCGGCCTCTGGGTCACCGGAGCCATGCTGGTTTTTGTTCTGCTGGGCGTTCGAGTCGCTTTCGCAGCTGCCACAGCCGGCTTTCTCGGTCTGGTATGGATTTTCTCCGCCAAGCTCGGTTTCGACCGGGGTTTTCTGGTCGCTGTGAAAATGGCGGGCACCATCCCCCATTCAAAGGTTTCCTCGCTTGCCCTGTCATTGATCCCGGCTTTTATATTGATCGGCTTTCTTGCCTATCACGCAGGTCTCACTAAATCTCTATTCGAAGCGGCAAAACGCTGGGTCGGCTGGCTCCCCGGCGGCATGGGGGTGGCCACCGTATTCTCCACCGCAGGTTTCGCAGCAGTGTCCGGTGCATCGGTGGCGACGTCTGCCGTTTTCGCCCGGATCGCGGTGCCGGAAATGCTGAAACTGGGATATGACAAGCGCTTCGCCGCGGGTGTTGTCGCTGCGGGCGGCACACTGGCTTCGCTTATCCCCCCCTCTGCCATCCTGGTCATCTACGCCATCATCGTTGAACAGGACGTTGGTGCGCTGCTGATGGCCGGGTTCCTGCCCGGTGCCTTTTCAGCCCTTGTTTACGGGGCACTCGTCATAATCATGGCGGTCACCCGCAAGAACTTTGGCCCGCCTGTTCGTGGCTACACCTGGAAACAGCGCTTTGAGTCAGTACCCGGCGCAATGCCCATCTTCGTGGTGGTTGGAATCATCATGGTCTGCATTTATGGGGGCGTGGGTACACCAACCGAAGCCGGTGCCCTTGGCGCATTTGTTATTCTCTGCATGGCCCTCTATAACGGAAGCCGATGGCCAGAACTGAAAGCTTCACTGATGGAAACGGCAAAGCTGTCGGCGATGATCTTTGCCATCATTTGGGGTGTTCTCATCTACGTTCGCTTTCTTGGATTCGCCGACCTGCCCACGGCATTTTCTGACTGGATCGTCAGCCTGGAGCAGAGCCCGCTGCTGACACTCCTTCTCATTCTCTGCGCTTACGCCGTTCTGGGGATGTTTATGGACGCCATCGGCATGCTACTGCTGACTCTGCCCGTGGTGTACCCCGCAGTGATTGCCCTGAATGGGGGCATCGATGTGACTGCCGCCGAATCGGCCTTTGGGGTTTCTGGAACCGGCTGCGCCATCTGGTTTGGCATTATTGTGGTGAAAATGGCAGAGCTCTGCCTGATTACGCCTCCCATAGGGCTGAACTGCTTTGTTGTTGCTGGCGTGCGTCCAGAGTGTTCGGTGCAGGACGTGTTCCGGGGCTGCACCCCCTTCTTTGTGGCGGATGTTTTAACCATCGCCGCCCTGATCGCGCTGCCCGGTATCGTGTTGTGGTTACCAGGAATGATGGGCTACGGCTGAAAATGCGCCGGGCCAGCTTTGCTATGGGTGTCTGAGATGACAACCATGGGCATGCTCACACCACTATACATTCTCAATGATGGTGCCCACCCGGGCCATGGGCGTGACCGTGGGCTATTTCTTCCGAGGTCGCGACGCGCACCTCAATCACTTCGATATCAAAGGTCAGGGTCCTGCCAGCCATCGGATGATTGGTGTCGACATCGGCAAATTTATGGCCAACCTTGGCAACAACCACATGGCGCGGGCCATGTTCGGTCCGTACCTGCGCAACCATCCCTGCCTTCCAGCGTTTGGCGCCCATCAAGTGCTTGATCGGCACCCGCTGAATGGCGTCGGGCTTGCGCGGTCCGTAGGCCTTTTCCGGAGTGACGGTGACGCTGAACGTATCGCCGGCATCGCGACCTTCCAGGGCCTCCTCCAGGCCCTTGATGATGCCGCCATGACCATGGAGGTAGGCGTTCGGCTCGCCGCCATGGGAGTCTTCAACAACGTTATCTTGTTCATCGCGGACGCTGTAATGGAACAGAACGACCTGGTTCTTTTCGATTGGCATAAGGTTCTCTTCGACGTTTAAAGATACGCCATTGTAACCGGCTGCGGCTTTGACTTCAGAGCGGAAATTGGCTTCATCCCTGCCAATACGCCTTACTCGCTTCATCCATCGGAAAGAAATGCTCTATCCGCAGATTCTGAGCGGTGACATCCAGCGGGGTGCCGATCGTTGCGATGGTGGAAAAGATTCTGAGCTGCTGATCCCCCAGATTCAGTGTGAAAGGAATCGCCGGGTAATCCAGGTGTTCCACCGCATGGCTTTTCCAGTTCTGGGGAACACCCGGGACGCTTAGGGCCTGCTCCAGCAATCGATTGGACTGATCTCGAAAGGGTCCGGCAAGATGTTCATGGTAGACGCGTTGCAGCATGTGGCAGGCGATATTCTCCCAGTCGCCGACAAAGGGCTTCATGCCCTGCTCATCCAGCAGCGAGAGCAGAAAGTTTGGCCGGGCCGGAAATTGAGCGCCCAGCTCGATCATTTTCGCCATCATCGCCTGCATCGCCTGGTTGGCCATCACCAGATAATACTCGTGGTCGAATACCACAGCCGGGTAAGGCAGGTGTCCCTGCAACAGGTGCCCGAGTGCCTCCCTGATCATGGCCATGCCGGGCGCGTTCAAATCCTGGTCGGAGTATACCTGGCTATAACCGGCCGCCGACAGAAGCCGGTTGGTTCCGGCCAGATCCGTCTGCAGCATCTGCGCCAGATGCAACACCATGCCTTTGCTAGGTTTGCTTCGGCCTGTTTCCAGAAAGCTGATGTGTTTTGGTGATACCTCACAGGCAAGGGCGAAATCCATCTGGCTCAGGCGCTTGCCCTGCCGCATTTCTCTGAACAGAGTACCGAAGGCGCTCATTGGCTTTCCCATAAATTCTTTGTATTCGGCCATTATTCTTGCCGAGGGTAGGCGAAACCATTACCTCACAGGTAATTGAGAAGATCACCGCCCGGGTAGAAGCTTTTCAGTGTAGTCCAACCCATTGCGAAACCCGATTGAGGTGACCACATGAAAAACCTAGTCCGTCGATTCAGCGTGAAGCAAATTATCCTGAGCGATGTCTTCCTCTCCACGCCCCTGGCATTGGCGCTAATCCTGGCTGCAGAGCCAATTGCCCAGTGGGCGGGTGGCCCTGGGGCAACCTTCTATCTGGTGGTCGGCGTCGTCATGCTGCTGTGGTGCGTGGATATGGCCGCCATTGCCAGCAAGGAAAATTGGCAGGAGAAGTTCCTCAACCTGATGGTTGCGGTGGATGTCACCTGGAGCCTCATGGCCCTTGCCCTTATGATCTGGTTTGCCCCGAGCCTCCAACCGTTGGGCTGGGTGCTGTTCGCCCTGAACGTGCTGGTTCCATTGGACATGGCGTGGATGAAGCGGATTGCTGGCAATAAGCAACCCCAACCTGCGTTCGGATGATGGATCAGGCCCAAAACGCTACCCAGATTGGGTAAGAAGTTACCCAATCTGGGTTTTCAATAAGCCTTCCGAAAACTACCCTGATAATCAAAAACCCGCTCCTGCACCTGCCAATAATGCTTATGCTTGCGAGCGATCACGAAATCCGGTGCCGGCAACAGAGCCTGACATTCAAGCACCGTATCCGCTGAGCTGAACACTTTCGGGGCCTGGCCATTGGCAAAACGACGCCCGAATATCCTGTTGAAGACGGTGCGCTGGCCCGATTTGCTGAAATCAAACGATTCGTTGAGTTCCTCCCCATCCTCGCCGTGATAGGTGATCCTCAACTTGCTCCCGTCAGCGCCCAGCGATATGCCGGCACATCGAATCACCATGGCATCCTTGAGCTTCAGGGCATCCCGGAGCTGATCGTCCGGGTCGATAATGGCTTTGTGGCATTGATGGCAGTTGCGGGCCGCAATGTCATTCTCGGCACCGCAGTGCGAGCACTCCTTGAAACGGAAACGGTAATCGCACTGTTGCGGGCGCTGGCTCTGGCCGGCGAAGCCATCATTGCCCGCGGGCTCCAGCAGGCCCTGACAACGACGCCCGTAATGCTCGATCACACCACCGTCACTGTCGGCCTTGCCCCAGAAGATATTGGCAAACCCGCAGCCCGGGCAAAACACCTGCACCGGCTCACTGTCGGGGTCCGGTTTCGGCTCACCCACTTCCGGGTGATGCAGGTTCACATGGTTGCCGGCGTAATCAATCACCAGACAATCCCGTTTGCCTTCGTCCAGCCGAAGACCACGGCCGACAATCTGCTGGTAAAGACTTACTGACTGTGTGGGCCGCAGTATGGCTATGAAGTCCACGTGGGGCGCATCAAAGCCCGTGGTCAGCACGGAAACATTCACCAGATACTTGAGCTCCCGCTGTTTGAAGCGTTGAATCAACAAGTCCCGGTCCTTCAGATCCGTCCCACCCGTCACCAAAGCAGCCTCATGCTCCGGCAGGTAACCGGTAATCTCCTCGGCATGGTCCACGGTGGCCGCAAAGATCATCACACCCTGGCGGTCCGCGGCCAGCTCCATCACCTGTTCAATGATCGCCCGTGTAACTCGCTTGTACTTGCTCAGCAACCGGTTCACGTCTTTCTCGGCATACTCGCCAAAGCGATCCTGCGGCAGCGCCGAGAAATCGTATTGCTCCACAGCTGCGTTCACGAGTTCGGGTTTGGTGAGATAACCGCGGTTGATCATGTAGCTCAACGGCAGCTCATAAATGCAGTGCTGAAAAGGCTTGTCGTCCTCACCACGAACAAAGCCCCGATAGTGGTAGCGATAGATCCAGCCCATCGCAAGACGATAAGGTGTGGCAGTCAGCCCGAGCACTTTCAGGGAATCATTCTGCTCGCGCAAGAGTTCAATGATGCGTTGATACTGACTGGTTTCCTCACCGCTGACCCGATGGCACTCATCAATGATCAAGAGAGAGTATTCATCCCGGAACTGATCGAGATTCGCCGACACTGACTGCACGCTGGCAAAAGTCACCTGATGGTGGCGTTCCTTCCGCTTCAGGCCTGCAGAGAAAACGCCGCCCTCCAGCCCATAACTCTCATATTTCGCGTGATTCTGCTCGACCAGCTCTTTCACATGGGTCAGCACCAGAATCTTCCGCCGGGCGAGACGAGCCAGCTCGGCAATCACCAGACTTTTGCCGGCGCCGGTTGGCAGCACGATAACGGCGGACTCATCGGACTTTCTGAAATGATTCAGCGTGGCCTCGACCGCGTCCTGCTGGTATGGGCGTAGTTTGAAAGGAGCATTCATGTTGCAGTATCTGGCCGTCTTCTGAACGAAAATTTGGCCATACTAGCAGATGCCATTACCTTTACCCTTGGGCCGACACGAGATCCGCCCCCTTTTCCTGAATGGCCAACTTGGACCGCCATGAACGACGCTGCGCCAGAGCTACCCATCACGCCCAATCCTGCTGAGAGCGGGCTTTCCAGCCAGCAGGCCAGTGCCCGGCTGGAGGAGTTCGGTTACAACCGGCTGCCTGCCCCTCCAATGCCAGGTGTTCTGGAGTTGTTTGCCAGGCAGTTCCTCAGCCCTTTCATTTACATCCTCCTGATCGCTTCCGGGGTTTCATTTGCCCTCGGCCAGACCCCGAGCGGGGTTTTCATTCTGATTGTTCTGCTGATAAACGCGATCATCGGCACCGTGCAGGAGTTTTCGGCTCAGAAGGCGGCGGCTGCGCTGAAGCAAATGATGAAAGGGACAGCCCACGTGCTACGGGACAGCCAGATTGTCACCGTTGACGTCGAGGAAATCATTCCGGGCGATATTGTTTTGCTGTCCTCCGGCGACAAGGTACCCGCTGATCTTCAGTTGCTCAGCGCCAGCAGCCTGGCAGCGGATGAGTCCATGTTGACGGGGGAATCCCTGGCGGTTGCCAAGAATGTCGATACTACAAGCGATGACAGTACGCCGCTGACTGAGCGCGCTGATCAGTGCTTTGCGGGCAGCATCATCACCCATGGGCGCGGGCGCGGCCGGGTGATCGCTACCGCCTCGGCGACCCAGCTTGGCAAGATTGCCCAGGGTGTTACCGGCAAAACCTCGGCCGAGCCGCCGCTGATGATCCGGATCCGCAAGTTCACCTATCAGGTCGCTTTCGGCATTCTGGCGGCTATTGCCGCCCTGGCAGGCCTGATGATCCTGGATGGCGGTTATTCCATCGAAGAGATGATCCTCATGACCATCGGCCTGGCGGTTTCGGTGATCCCCGAGGGCCTGCCTGCCGCACTCACCGTTGCCCTGGCCATTGGCATGTCCCGAATGGCAAAACGCAATGTCATTATTCGCAAGCTTGTCGCCGTGGAAGCACTGGGATCCTGCACTCTCATCTGCTCCGACAAGACCGGCACACTGACCGTCAACGAGCTCACCATTCGCAGGGTGATGCTGCCTGACGGGCGACAGTTCGAGGTTACTGGCGAGGGCGTGGCACCGGGAGGGGAAATCACAGGGCATGCCGGCACCGAGATGGATGCGACAGGCCAGGAAACACTCAGGGAACTCTGTGTTGCAGGCGTCCTCGCCAATGAAAGCCACCTGGACTACAGCGGCGGCGAGTGGGTTTCCCAGGGAGATATCGTAGACATCGCCTTTCTGGTGATGGCCAAGAAGCTGGGTATGTCCATCACGGACCTGCGAACCCGGCAGGAACAGGTGGCCCTTATCCCTTACGAGTCGGAAAAGGCCTATAGCGGCGTGGTCAACCGGGTTGGTGATCAAACCGTGATTTACGCCAAGGGCAGCCCTGAAAAGATGCTGGCCATGTGTGACCGGATGACCACCGCGGACGGCTCCATCGCAATTGATAAGGCAGCCCTCGAAGCTCAGTTCACCGAACTGGCCTCCCGGGGCTACCGGATTATTGCCCTTGCGAAGAGAACCTCCGCGCACGGCGACCATGAAATGGCCGGGATGGTCTTTCTCGGCATGGTTGCCATGATTGATCCACTTCGCCATGAAGCCTTCGACGCGATCGAAAAGTGTCGCACCGGCGGTATTGAGGTCGCCATGGTCACCGGAGACCACCCGGCGACCGCGAAATCAATCGCACAGGAACTGGGCCTGTGTGACGCAGACGCAACCGTCGTAACAGGCCCGATGCTGGATGAAGCCAGCGCTCGTGGCCAGGTGGCGGTGGACCAGCTCATTCGCCCCGCCCGGGTATTCGCCCGCATAGAACCCACCCGAAAAGCCCAGATCGTGGAGAGCTTCATGCGGGACGGCCATTTTGTAGCGGTTACCGGGGATGGTGTAAACGATGCCCCGGCCATGCGGCAGGCCCATGCCGGAATCGCCATGGGTAAGCGAGGCACCGATGTGGCCAAGGAAACGGCCGACCTGATCGTCACCGACGATAATTTTTCATCGATTGTCGCCGGAATCGAGCAGGGCCGGGTGGTATACAACAACATCCGCAAGGTCATCGGGCTTTTGGTGGCTACCGGTTTCTCCGCAATCCTGCTCTTTTTCCTCTGTGTCATGGCCGGTCTGCCAATGCCGATGATCGCGGTACAGCTCCTGTGGCTGAACCTGGTTGCCAACGGATTCCAGGACGTGGCCCTCGCCTTCGAGCCGAAGGAAGGCGGCGAACTGTCCGTAAAACCGCGCTCTCCCCACGAGCCCGTGTTCGATAAACACATTATTGAGCACGTTCTGGTGGTGGGCTCATGGATGGGCCTTGTTGCCTTCCTCAATTTCCAGTGGACGCTCGACCAGGGCCAAACCATTGAGGAAGCCCGCAACCTCACGCTGATGCTGATGGTGCTGTTCGGCAACATTCACGCGCTCAGCAGCCGCTCGGAATTCCGCTCGCTGTTCCGCATTCCTCTGCTCCGCAACCCGTTCCTGATGCTGGCGGTTCCCCTGGCCCAACTGGCACACATTGGTGCCATGTATGTGCCGGGGCTCTCCGATGTCCTGCAGATTCAACCCATATCCCTGGCGGAATGGCTGCAGTTGCTCGCACTTGCCATGAGTCTTGTCATTGTCGAGGAACTGCATAAGGTATTGATCAGGAAGCGGCGACAGTGAATCTGTGGTGAGATCCCGATAAGCTTGGAACAGGTTTTCTTCAGGACACTGAACACATGATCGATTTTCGCAGCGACACGGTCACCTGCCCTACCCCTGAAATGCGCGAGTCCATGGCCAGCGCAGAGGTGGGCGACGACGTTTATGGCGACGACCCCACCGTGAACAGCCTTCAGGCCTACGCCGCCGAACGGCTGGGCTTCGAGTCGGCCCTGTTTACCGCCACCGGCACCCAGGCCAACCTGCTGGCCATCATGAGCCACTGTGGCCGGGGCGATGAGTACCTCTGTGGTCAGTCGGCTCACAACTACCGCTACGAAGGCGGTGGCGCCGCCGTGCTGGGCAGCGTTCAACCGCAACCCATCGAGAACGAGCCGGACGGTAGCATAAGCCTTGGCAAAGCCAAAGCCGCCATCAAGCCCGACGATTTCCATTTCGCCCCTACCCGCCTGCTCTCGCTGGAAAACACCATCGGTGGCAAAGTACTGTCACTGGAATATCAGCGCGAGGCCCGCGCCTTTTGCGACGAAAACGGCTTGCTGCTGCACCTTGATGGCGCTCGGGTGTTCAACGCAGCCGTGAAATCCAACTGCGACATTACCGACATCACCAAGTACTACGATTCGGTAAGCGTGTGCCTTTCAAAAGGGCTGGGTGCACCTGTCGGTTCGCTGCTGCTGGGTTCGAAAGCTTTTATCGAGCGGGCAACACGGCTGCGTAAAATGGTCGGTGGCGGCATGCGTCAGGCCGGCATACTGGCAGCGGCCGGGCGCATCGCCCTGGAGAAAGGGCCGCTTCGGCTGATTGAAGATCACGAGAACGCCGAGTACCTGAGCGCGGGCCTGGCCGATATTCCGCAGCTGGAGATAAACCCCGCCAGCACCCAGACCAACATCGTCTACGCCCGCTGCACGTCCGGCAGAGCCGCGCAGCTGCGAGATTACCTGGCTGACCAGGGCATCCTGATCACGGCGGGAGACCCCATTCGCTTCGTGACGCACCTGGACGTCAACCGCCAGGATGTTGACCGGTTGCTGGATGCTATCCGGCAGTTCTACCAGGGTTGAAGGGGGCTCCATGGCAACACCCAAACGTATCTACCTCGCCGGACCGGAGGTCTTCTTCCCCGCCGAAGAACACCAGGCCATCGTGGCCGAGAAAAAACGACTGCTGCTGGAATACGGTTTGGAGGGCGTAGACCCGCTGGACAGCGAACTGGCCTCTTCCGACAGCGAGACGAAATTCAGACTTGGCCACCGGATCTACCGGGCCAACCGAGAACTGATGGACAGCTGCGATGCCATCATCGCCAACCTCACCCCGTTCCGGGGCATCAGTGCCGACCCGGGTACGGTCTTCGAAGTCGGCTACATGATCGGACAGGGCAAGCGAGCCTTCGGATTTACCCTGGATAACCGCTACTACCGTGAACGGGCAGGCGGCACCGAGCTGGACGATCTGGGACACAGCATTGAAGACTTTGAGATGAGCGACAACCTGATGATTGAGGGCGGCATCTACGGCTCAGGTGGCCAGCTCTTCGTGGCCGACCAGCCGGGCGAGCATCCCTTTTTCTCAGCGGAGCTTTTCCGTCGATGCGTGCAGTCGCTTGCAAGCGCCTGAGACTACCGGTTTTGCGAAGCATGTAACTGCGTGGATTGCTCGGCGATATCACGATACTGGCCCCGGAAATACAGCAATGGCCGGGAGGCTGTGGTTTCCTTCACATTCAACGCCCTCACTTCGCCAATCACGATCAGGTGATCCCCTGCCGCATGTTCAGCGTGGATTTCGCAATCCAGCCAGCGCAGGCTACCGGGGATGATCGGGTTGCCCAGTGGCGATGCCTGCCACTGAACGTCCTTCCATTTGTCGGCGCCCTGGCGGGCAAACAGATTGGAAATTGCTTCCTGCTCGGCGGAGAGGATATTGACGGCGAATCGACCGGCCCGGCGAATCCGCGGATAGCTGAAGGAGCTGGTCTTCACGCTGAATGACACCAGCGGCGGGTTCATCGACACGCTGTAGAACGACTGGCACGTAAAACCAACCGGTTCGCCCTCATCGAGAGATGAAATCACCGTGATACCCGAGGCGTAGTGCCCGAGCGCTTCGCGAAAGCGCGCGGGTTCGATAACGCTGCTGGTAGACGATAGGGTCATCAAATCCGCACTCATTGGAGACTTCCCGTCACCGAAAGCTCGCGCCTGACAATATCAGCGCCGGCACTCAGCGCTCGCAGCTTGCCGCTGGCCACACGGCGGGACAGAGGCGTCATGCCACAGTTGGTGCAGGGATAGAGCTTGTCGGCATCAACAAACCGGAGCGCCTTTCGGAGCGTCTCGGCCACCTCTTCCGGCGTTTCGATGGTATTGGTGGCGACATCAATCGCACCCACCATCACTTTCTTGCCCCGGATCAGCTCAATCAGCTCCATCGGCACGTGCGAATTCTGGCATTCCAGTGAAATCAGATCGATATTGGAGGTTTGCAGCCTGGGGAAAATCTCTTCGTACTGTCGCCACTCGGACCCAAGCGTTTTCTTCCAGTCGGTGTTGGCCTTGATCCCGTAGCCATAGCAGATGTGCACGGCGGTCTCACAGTTAAGCCCTTCAATGGCCTTTTCGAGGGCAGCGATGCCCCAGTCATTCACCTCATCGAAAAACACGTTAAAGGCGGGTTCATCGAACTGGATGATATCCACACCGGCCGCTTCCAGCTCCCTGGCTTCCTGGTTGAGTATCTTGGCGAACTCCCAGGCCAGCTTTTCGCGGCTTTTGTAATGGGCATCGTACAGCGTGTCGATCATCGTCATGGGGCCAGGCAGTGCCCACTTGATCGGTTGATCGGTCTGCTCACGCAAGAACCGGGCGTCGTCCACAAATACAGGCTTCTGGCGACTCACAGCACCGACCACCGTGGGCACGCTGGCATCGTAGCGATCACGAATTCGAACGGTCTCGCGCCTCTCGAAATCAACGCCGTCGAGGTGTTCGATGAAGGTGGTCACGAAGTGCTGGCGCGTTTGCTCGCCATCACTGACGATATCAACGCCAGCCAGTTGCTGGTCCTGCAATGACACCCGCAAGGCGTCCTGCTTGCCCTCAACGAGTTCCTCACCCTGCAGCTTCCAGGGCGACCAGAGTGTCTCGGGCTGAGCAAGCCAGGCCGGCTTTGGCAGACTGCCGGCGGTTGAAGTAGGTAACAGTTTTTTCACGATGGGTAACCTATGGGTTCTTGATGATCAAAGCGCGTAGTCAGGCAAGTAGTTCGCGGACCACTGCTCAAGGAGGGCTCGGTAAGGTTTGATGAGGCGCTCCTCGGCATATTTACCCTGCTCAACCGCCAGTTGGCTGCGCTCATCGCGATCGTATACAACGTCTGTGGGTGAGTGATCACGGTTTTTCAGATCCGGTTGATAACGCTCGCCTGCTGCTGAATGGGCGTTGTAGATCTCCGGTCGATAGATTCGCTGAAAGGTTTCCATGGCGGCGATGGTGCTGGCCAGCTCAAGATTGCTGTAGTCGTTCAGCAGATCACCGAAGAAATAAAACGCCAGAGGCGCGACGCTGCCGGCGGGCATGAAATACCGAACCTCCAGCCCCATCTTCCGGAAATACAACTCGGTTAAGGAGGAGTCGTTGGGCTGGTATTCAACACCCAGCACAGGGTGCCGATTGCCGGTGCGATGATAGGTTTTGCTGTCTGAAACGCTGAGGCAGATGACCGGCGGCTTGCCGAAATTCCGCGTGTAAGCTTTTGAATGCACGAAATGCTGAAAGAGCTTTCCATGCAGATCGCCAAAATCCTCGGGCACGCTGAATCCGGATTGATGCCGGTTGTGCTCCAGCAGCCGCACACTGAAGTCATAATCGCGCAGGTAGGAGGAGAAATTATTGCCGACGACGCCTTCAATGCGCTTGCCGGTTTTGCGATCAACGATGCTCGTTTGCAGCACTTCTATCGCCGGGAAGGTGTCGCTCTGGTGTTCAACACCCACGATCATGTCAACGGAAACGATATCAAGCTGGACTGAATAGCGGTTGCCTTCGGGGTTATCCCAGTGCGCCAGAGCGTTGAAACGATCATCAATCATCGTCAACGCGTTGTGCAAATTCTCCCGGCGCTTCTCTCCCCTGGCCAGATTGGCAAAGTTGGTGGTAATGCGCGTGTTCTGCGATGGACGGTAGTTTTCATCGAAACGAAGACGCTTGATGGCGAATGTGAACTCGTTGTTCATGACGACCCGGTATCCTGATTCCTGAGATAAAACCTGAATTCATTGGCTGTCTCCTGCCGTCGCCGTTCAGTCGGGTGCGGTTGAGACTGGAATCTATGCTAGGCGCATGAACCAATGATTAAAATTGATTTAATCTCATCTAACTATGAACCGTCGTCATATCTCGACTTTCAGATCCTCAAGTTTGAGCAATGCCGAGCCTGCAAAATACGCAGCTCGACACCCTCACGCACAATAATGTGCTGGTTCCGCGAATCCTGATTCTTACATCGAGGTTTTATCCCCGTCGGACATTTCATCTTTTTTCATGGTGTCTTTGTCCATATGGTCCTTCTTCATTCCCTCATCCATCATGCTATCGGCCTTCATTTCGTCGTGCATGGTATCGGTCTTCATTGAGTCCTTGGCCATGCCGTCATCTTTCATGTCGTCATGCATCATGGTCTCGTCCATCCCCTTGCTGTTCTTATCCATGTCGTCTGCGTGGGCCGGTGCCATCAAGGCCAAGGTGGTACCAAATGCCAAAAGAGTGGCTGTCAGCTTTTTCATTGTGCATTCTCCTTGCTGGAAACAATTTGTGTTCGACACTGCCCGGCTCCTGAGTCGGAGCCTGCAGCGCCAGAATGCAGGATAAAAAGGAACGCTTACGCGGCCGTCACGGCCCGGTCAAAAGTCGGTAAAGAAGAGGTCACAAAACCTTCACGGGGAGAACCAATCCAGCACGCAAGGCGTAATGGCCTGCAGCGTTCTAACCCAACGTGGATACGGTAATACCGCGTTAACACCAACAGCCTGCAACGGAGCTTTTTAATGAACTACGAACACGCAGTTGTGGAAGTGAAAGGAGACGTTTCCATCCTGCTCTGCAACGGCTGTGGCATTAAGATCGCAGAAGGCACCAGCCACGAGGACCGCGAGCATTACTGCACCATGTGCATGAGCGGTAACTGCAAAGCGAAATTCAAAAAGGGAGATTAATCCAGACTGGCGTAGTCTGGGCGAGCATCGATGAGAGCGCCCCATATCCTCAACACGGGTTGACGAGTGGTGATCGTGACCAGAATGCAGGCGTCATCAACGCATGCAGACAGGAAGAGGATGATCACTTTTTAAAGCTCCAGTTATCGTATATGATAACTATATGGAAGAGGAGCACCCATGGATTGGGATATAGAATTCTACAAGAACGTAGAAAAAGAGTTCGCCGACCTGCCGCCCAAGATTCAAGCTAGAATGATTCGCCTGATGGAATTGATGGAGAAACATGGTGCAAATCTAGGGGAGCCGCACACAAAGCCACTAGGAGAAGAACTCTTTGAAATCCGCGCAAAAGCCAAAGAAGGGATAGGGAGAGGTATTTTCTGCTACATGCAGGGAAAGCGAATCATCATCCTGCATGTTTTTGTAAAGAAGGATCAGAAAATCCCGAAAAAGGACCTGGAGCTCGCCAAAGAGCGGTTGAAGGAGGTCAGGAAATCATGAATTTCAAACAGTTTAAGCAGAAAGCACTTAAAAATCCTGAAGTCCGTCGGGAATACGACTTTCTTGAAGACGAATTCAGCCTGATCGATCAACTGATTACGATGAGAACCAAGGCTGGCCTAACCCAAGAAGAGGTTGCCAAGAAACTCGGAACCAACAAGAGCAACATCTCCAGGCTTGAGCGCGGCCGAAGCAACCCGAGCTGGGAAACACTCAACAACTATGCTGCTGCCTGTGGTTTTCGGGTGAAGCTAGAGGCTGTTGAAAACGGTTCGGTTTCGCCATAAACGGTCCGGAATCGTAAACAAAGAATCTACAATCCTCAGATTCTTTATTGTTTCTCAGAATCCTTCAAAGGCGAACCGGACCGGTAAGGCACCTTCCCCGCAGGCGTATATCTGGCCGCCGGCTCCAGATGCACATCCTGATCATCGAAAAAAATGTGCGCCTTGAACGCCTTGATGATCTTGGATTTATCCAGGCCACCCAGGAAAAAAATCTCATCCACATATACGCCCCAATGGCGCAGGGTTTTGATCACGCGCATCTCGGCCGGGCTGTTTCTTGCGGTGATAATGGCCACACGAACCGGTGAAAAGTCGACCTTGTGGGGCAGCCGGTCCTGCAAGCGCGAGAGCTTCCGAAGCAGCGTTGCGTAGGGGCCATCGTTCAGGGGATTGTCCTGTTCTCTGTCCTCCGCCGAATGGAATCCTTTCAGGCCCTCGGCCTTGTATACAATTTCACTCTCATCGCTGAACAGTACCGCATCGCCATCAAAGGCTATCCGTACCTGGCCATCTGGGATCGCTTCCATGTTGGCGGGCGGCTCTTTTACCAAAGCCACAGCACAGCTGTCGCTATCAATGACTCGCTGGGCGTCTTTGGTGTTGGTGGTCAGGAAGAGGTCGACATCGTAGGCATCCAGATAGTCCACCACCGACTCACCTCCGGTGAACGCAGAGCGGGTGATATTCAGACCGTATTCACGGATATTGTGAAACACCCGCACTCCGGTTTCCGGGCTGTTGCGAGACATTACCACCACTTCCACCAATGGGGTTTTGTCGCCGGACTGGAACTGGTTCAGGGAGAGAAGCGCCTTAACCAGGTAGAACCCAGTGCCGGGCTTCAGCGATTCAGACTCACGAGCGGCCATGTAATCACGGTACTCCTCGATGGCCTCTTCTCGATTGGATTCGAACTTACGCCGGAATACTGCATCCGCTTCGCTCAAATCAAACAGCGCAGTTGCTGTGATGCCAACCACCAGAGTATCCGACAAATCATAGGCCATAAGCAGTCCTTTCAAACCGGCAATTCGTTAATCTCGCCCACTACACCGTCTTCACTCACTTGTAACCTCCTCAATCGGTCGTCGCAACGAGCGCGGCATCTGCGGGCCATGGCCAATCCGCACAACCAGGTCTGGCCGCCGGTCGCCAATGCCAATGGCGCGGGCGAATTCCGGGCGCAGTGCCACCACTTCCACAGGCTGATTTATGAACGCCGTGCGTAAATCCAGGGCGGCGGCCTGAAGCGCCAGGCGCTGGTAACACCGACACACCTTCACCCTCGCCGGCACTCTGAAGCAACTCCAGCTCTTCGGGGGTAAGGGGCACACCGTCATACTCTGAGCGGCTGCACTGGCGCAGGGGAATTGCCTCGAAAAGCTCAGACCGCTCGGCCTCGGCTTCTTCAAAGTCGACCACCAACCCGGATTTGGATGCATCGAATCGGCAGTCCCCCTTCAGCCCGGCCGCCCGCGCTGCCAGCAGCAGATTCTCCGTTGCGCACCCGAGGCTGGCGTACAGATGGTGATCATCAGGATCGACGGCGGGACAGCGCCTCGACAGATCCGGAAGCACCTGTATCTGGTTGGATTCGAGCTTGAACCTCCAGGGCTGAGTGTTGTGACTGGAGGCCGCCAGAGTGGCATAGCGCACCAACTCTCTGTAAACGTGTGGAGAGCTGCCGAGCTCACGATGGCGCCAGGTTTCGCTGACCATTTCCGTATAGTTCATAGTGCCTCCAGGCTCCGATAATACACCTGTCGAGATTCTCGCCGCGTTATCGATATCTTCTGATCAACGTGTTCAGCTCTGATTGAAATTCCGGATTCTGCGTGACCGCGTTAACCTCATTGATCACGTCCATCGCGGCAGGAAGCTGCAGCGATACGCCAATGTGAAAAGGGATCCGGGAGTTCGGAATGAAATCAACCTGGCGAACTCTCAGCTTCTCCGAATAGCCAAGTTGTTGAGCGATGTATCGGGCGTCTTCGGCGGGCTGCACCATGAAATCGCCCGCCTCCCGCAGCATAAGAAGATGCATCATCGCTTTCATATCCCGGCCCGGCTCGCGTTCCAGATAGCCGGGAATATTGTCCTCTTCCCACCGGGAGCCCCTCTCGACGATCACCGTCAGACTGGACAAATCAGCAAAGCTGGTAGCCGATTCGATCAGGTCACTGTTGGGGTTGTCTGCCGAGTAAACCAAATGGCCAAAGTCCTGCGTGAAGAGTGGTTGGTCTGAAAAGACGGCGTATTCCTTTCGCTCCTCCGACGGATAGGTAAGAAGGCCATCGGCAAGGCCGAGTCGCACGTTGTACTGTGCCCTGGCCCAGGGCAGCACCACATGTTCCGTGGTGTAGCCGGGAATAAAACTGAAGGCGAGCTGCACCAAATCCGGAAATAGCCCGACGGCCCTGTCATCGAGCGAGGAGCTATAGGGCGGTGATTTGTCGCCGAACGCGAATGTCAGATTGCTACTTGCTAACGAGACACCGGGCAAAGCAAGCAAAACAACCATGAATGTGCGGCAAAGCGCCGCCGACAATCTTTCCAAACATTGCTTTTTCGCCAAGGTTACCTCTGAGGACATCTGCGCCTCTTATCAGGGATCCATGTAGACACCCGGTCGATATCATCGGCCCATTCTATGTCGTTCAATCCTCCGAGGAATAGGCCTACTGCCCCTAAAGCCGCTCAATGGCCTTAAGTAGCGAGCTGAAGGCTCTCGAAAAGCTGCGCTCAGCCATTCGATCCATCATCCTTCCAAGTAAGGGCACCTTCACAGAACCCTCGGAAATCCAGATCACACGTGTCTGTTCACCTTCGGGCTTCAAAACAATCTCCCCCTTCGTGTGCTGAACGCGAAACGGGCTGGATTTCTCGATGCGATAGTCCATACGGTTTGGCCTCTCAAACCGCGTAATTCGTTCAGTCAGTTCAAGCTTGCCGGCGCCGATCACCCGGAGCGCACCGGTGCCATTTTTTTCGTCTTTTCCCTCTTCAACCAGCAAAGACTTGCTCACCCCAGGGAACCGATCGTAACGAGCATGGTCAGCGATGGCCTCAAAGACCGTGTCGATATCCATCCCAAGCACACGCTCGACGTGAATGCGAAACATAGTTACTCCTCAAAAATGCGCTGAC
>LULX01000096.1_pt1 | contig 58121 bp, 44 predicted proteins | sample 729511 | NCBI WGS metagenome assembly LULX01 (sample SAMN03860278, study PRJNA289734) | marine metagenome | biome: seawater column; feature: ocean; material: water; isolation source: Red Sea water column Station 91 - depth 500m | place: Saudi Arabia: Red Sea | collected 2011-10-15 | depth 500 m
GGTAAACACCAGAGATGCATTCGGTGCCTTCTCCATAACCGGTATCAGCGCCTGAGTCATTGCAAACTGACCCGTCACATTGACCTGCATAATGTCATCCCAGCTGTCTTTTTCAATGTGAGTAAACGGCGATAAAATGCCAAGCAAGCCTGCGTTATGCAGTACACCGTCGAGCTGACCAAACTGTTCTTGAATAGTAGCAGCCATGTCTCGGTAATGAGACGGTGTGGCGCCTTTTAAGTCTAATGGGATAATAGCCGGCTGAGGGTATCCTGCTTCGACAATCGAGTCATAAACAGCCTCCAGTTTTTCAACAGTGCGACCGAGCAATATGACAGTAGCGCCGTGTTTAGCGAAGGTTATTGACGCCTCTTTACCAATGCCGTCGCCTGCGCCTGTGACTAAAATAACTTTGTCTTTTAGAAGGTCCGGGGCGGCTTTGTATTCGTGTACGGTTTTAATTTTCATAACTGTTTTTTAATACCATTGGACTGTGGTCGGGTGAGTAGGCTATTGTAACGATATTCGAATAACTTCTCAGCAAACGAACGAAAAATCGTTAAAAAGCCTTTAATCTTATTTAATACAGGTGTATAAATTTCGTTAAGAGAAGGTACAGAATAACAAAACATAAAAAAGGATTGGGGATACCTCATGAAGAAATTACTACTCCCATTGGCAATCGGTTCGGCTCTGAGCCTTGTAGGTTGCGGAAGCGGTGACGAAGCACCTATTACGGAAAACGAAGTGAATGTCGCTGCAACACGTGTTGTGTTCGACCCGTCAAACGGTGAAATACCAGCGCCGACGAATATTTTATTGAGCGGTAGTGTTGATGGCACGTTAAATATTCCGGTCGCTGACCCAAGTGATACAGCTAACCCGCAGGTTGCTATTAACGGTTTAGACGGTTGGGGAACACACTCAACTCTGGCGTTTAATTTTTCTTTACCTGTTGATCAAAACGGCGAGCAGGTATCTGTTGATCCAGCCAGTGTGGAAGCCCAGGGAGCTGTTCGGGTATTCAAAACGGTTCAAGGTGGAACGCCCGTCTCTGAAGGTTGCGCTGCAGCTAATCCAGCCGCTGTTTGTGCGGTAACTGAAGAGTTACAGCACGGTACTGACTTCACGGTTAAAGCGACCGGTGCAGGCAGCCTAGCGGTATTGCCTCTTCGTCCTTTGGAGTCGGCGACCGGTTATTTAGTTGTTTTAACGGATAACATTCAAGACTCTTTAGGTCGTCGTGTTAAAGCGTCACAGACCTACACGCTAATGAAAGCACCAGTTGATGAAGCTCCAGCTTCTGATACGGAGTCGGGCAGAAGCTTGCAAGCGCTGGTTAATAGTTATGAAGGCGCGTTGGCACAGTTCGGTGTAGACCCTGAAGACGTCATTTACAGCTCAAACTTTACGACTCAGTCTGTCGGTGATGTTTTGGGTGCTGTAAAACTACAGATAGCAGGTCAATATACCCCGAGTTTAAGTTTGGCTAACTCAGGTAATACAGTTGCTGACACTATGACGGCAGGCGGGACAACTCCACCACCGTCAGCTGCTCTAGCTGATTTTTACGCTGGGAGTGTAACGGTACCATATTACTCAGCACACCCAGATTCGAGCACAAACCCTGACCCAACGACGGGTCGTTGGGTAGCAGCTTGTGATAGCCCTGCTGCGATATTAAATGCTATACAGGCTGAAGACGAGAACGATCAATTAAGTAATACGGATTTGGCGAGCTTACCGTCAGGGTTTGCAGAAGATCCTTCGCTACTTTTACCGCCTAATAACTGTTTCGACTTTGACACAGTTGGTGGTGATCCTGTTGATCCGGATCGCTTCGTAACGAAATATAATCCAGTAGCAGCTCCTAGTACTTTAGAATCTGTTTCAGTTTGGGCATCGGTACCTAACAGCGGAACTATGCCAACAAATGGATGGCCTGTTGTAATTTTCCAACATGGTATTACAGCTGATAAGAGTTCGTTTTTTGGTATAGCAGGAACCTTAGCATCTGCGGGAATCGCAACCGTTGCTATCGATCATCCGCTTCATGGTGGCCGAGGCTTTGACTTAGATGATGATGGAACTGCTGAGTATGTAGCAAGCGGTGACAATGGTTCAGCAACGGCATACATGAACTTAGCAAGCTTGTTGACGACAAAAAGTAATTTGAAGCAGTCAATTTCGGATTTACTAAGCCTGCGCTTCTCTCTAAATAACGTAACTGGGGCGCAATTTGATCCTACAAATGTGCATTTCATTGGTCATTCGTTAGGTGCGATTGCGGGGACAAGCTTTACTAAAATTGCGAACGAAGAAGTTGAAGACGCGAGTTTACAAGCTGCGTTTAATGTAAAAGCGTCAGTACTTGGTATGCCTGGCGGAAGCATAGCTAATTTCTTGTTAGAATCAGGTAGCTTTGGTCCTGTTATTAAGAGCAACTTGATGTACGGTCGTGATGGCTTTGATGAGTTTACTCAGTTAGTCAATGGTCAAGCTGAACAATTAGGAGTACCTCCTGAGGTTGCGATTTCGAAACCAGACGTGGCCGCTGAATTGGTTGCAGGGTTTAAAGAGGCGGCAGGTGAAGAAGCATGGGCTTCCATTAATATGGAATTGTTCGAAGCGTTTGCTTTTGCCGCACAAGCGGTTGTAGATTCAGCTGACCCTGTGAACTATGCGTCTGATTTGTCAGGAAATACGCCGGTATTTTTAATCGAAGCGGATGGTGACACTGTTATTCCGAATGCAGTAGAAGGGAAGCCTTTAGCTGGTACTCAGCCGTTAGCTGCTTTAATGCAGTTAGCAACAGTGCCAGTTGAGTCTGATGATGGTTCGGCCGTATCAGGATACGCAAGTTTTGTCGGAGGCGGTCATTCCTCATTACTGGACCCAACTCCAGAAGGCCTTGACCCTGCTGTATCTTCTGCAGTAACAACGGAAATGCAGACACAAATCCTGCATTGGTTCGGGACTGGTTTAACTCAAATAGAAGTATCAAACGAAGAAGTGGTAGAATAACCTCAGGTTATTGAAAACTCGTTATTCAAAGGCCGGCAGTTATGCTGGCCTTTTTCGTATTGGAGAAGTATATGGAGTTTCTGGTAGATATTGGTTCGTTTTTATTAAAGGCGGCCATTATTGTTATTGCTGTAGGTTTTATTATTGGCTTGCTGGCACAAGCGGCTCAAAAGCAAAAGAAAAGTAAAGGTGACTTGCAGGTAACAGACCTGTCGAAAGAGCTAAAGGAGCTTAGCGAGCATCTAAAGTTAGAGTTAATGGACAAAAAAGCTCGCAAGAAAGCAATGAAGGCGCTGAAGAAGAAAAAGCCAGCAGACGACAAAAAGCGGCGCCTTTTTGTGCTGGACTTTAAAGGCAGCATGGACGCTAAAGAAGTCGATAACTTGCGTCAGGAAGTGAATGCCATTTTGCAGTTAGCAACCGAGAAAGATGAAGTTCTCGTCCGTTTAGAAAGCGGAGGTGGGGTTGTTAATGGTTACGGGTTGGCTGCTGCGCAGTTGCAACGCATTAAATCTAAAGGGCTTACGCTTAACGTTGCCATTGATAAAGTGGCTGCCAGTGGTGGTTACATGATGGCTTGTGTCGGTCACAAGCTTTTAGCCGCGCCGTTTTCCTTTATTGGCTCTATTGGTGTGGTGGCACAAATACCGAACTTCCACCGTTTCCTGAAAAAGCATGATGTCGATTTTGAGCAATTAACAGCCGGTGAATATAAGCGCACCTTGACGTTATTTGGTGAGAACACCGACGAAGGCCGCCGTAAATTTAAGCAAGACTTAGAGGCTATCCATCGCCAGTTTAAGGCATTCGTTCAGGAGAACCGTCCGGAGCTCGATATTGATAAAGTTGCCACGGGTGAAGTTTGGTCAGGTCAGGAAGCAAAAGAGCTTGGCTTGGTGGATGAGGTGACCACGAGCGACTCGTGGTTACTTGAGCAACATAAAACGTTCAACGTATTGCAACTTAATTATGTGGTGCGTAAACCCATGAGTGAACGTTTCGCAAAAGGCCTTTCAACGGTCATTCAGACGTTAAAGTCGTCGTTGACGCGTTCAGATATCGCACAATAAGAGCCGTTAAACGCCGCTTACAATAACAAAGCTGCGCAGCTAACAACTTTTTGGTAGTCTAACGCAGTTTTTAAGAATGAATAATAAAGGACGCTTATGAGCGAAAAGAAAAAACTCAGCCTGACAAGCCGCATTGTTATCGGCATGGTCGCTGGGATCATTCTCGGCACAATCATTCGTTACGTGGCCGGCGACAATGCTTGGGTGTCACTGTATTTAACCAATGGCTTATTCGATGTTGTCGGCCAAATATTTATCACGTCACTGAAAATGTTGGTCGTGCCATTAGTGTTTGTCTCACTTGTGGTGGGAACTTGCTCGTTGAGCGACCCGAGTAAACTTGGGCGCTTAGGCGGTAAAGCCGTGGGCATGTACATGATAACGACCGCTATCGCCATAAGCTTTGCCATATTCTCGGCGGTGGTAGTGCAGCCGGGCTCTGGTATTGAGCGCTCTTCAGAGGCGTCTTTTGAAGCCAATGAAGCGCCATCTATTAGTGAAGTGATTATTAATCTATTCCCGGATAACCCAATTAATGCCATGGCAGAAGGTAACATGCTGCAAATTATTGTATGGTGTGTTTGCGCTAATGGCGAAGCTATTCACCGAAATTGGCGTAGAAATGATAGGCAGTCTGGCCAAATACTTCCTGTTAGTACTCTTTGTGCTGATTGCTCATGGCCTTATTGTATACCCACTGTTTATGCGTGTACTGGCTCGTGTCAAACCGGGTATATTCCTTAAGAAAATGCGCGATGCACAACTGTTTGGTTTTAGTACAGCTAGCAGTAATGCGACTATGCCGATTACGCTGGAAACAGTGACCCGCCGTTTAGGTGTCAGCAATAGCGTTGGGTCGTTTACTGTGCCATTAGGTGCCACCATTAACATGGATGGTACTGCGATAATGCAAGGCGTGGCGACAGTATTCATTGCTCAGGTCTACGGTTTAGACTTAGGTATTGCAGAGTACTTAATGGTTATTATGACGGCGACTCTGGCGTCTGTTGGTACCGCTGGTGTACCGGGTGTTGGCTTAATTATGCTGGCTATGGTGCTACAGCAAGTTGGCCTGCCGGTAGAGGGTATTGGCTTAATTATCGGTGTTGATCGCCTACTTGATATGACCCGAACTGCGGTTAACGTCACTGGTGACGCAATGGTCAGTACCGTTGTTGCTCGCTCAGAAGGGGACTTTGATGAAGAAGTCTACTATGACGAGAATGCCGGTAAGAAATTAGAAGAGCTTTAAGTAAAGCCGGCGTGCGCATTAGGCGTACGCCGGAACTCCTGAATGGAAGCGTAACTCAGCGTCTTTCGAACGAATCAACTCAGCCTCCCACTCTCTGAACTGGTTAACTCTGTCACTAATATCGGTTTCACTGAGCTTTTGTGCAAGCTCCAGGTAGTCTTGATAGTGGCGAGCTTCTGAACGCAGTAATGACACGTAAAAACGGGCTATGTCTTCGTCCAGGTAAGGTGCCAAGGCCGCAAAGCGCTCACAAGAGCGAGCCTCAATGAGTGCACCGATAATCAGCTTGTCAATAAGTGCTTCAGGCTCGTAAGTTCTAACCTTTTGCAGCAACTGTTTTGCATAGCGTGATGCCGTGAGCTTCTGCAATGGAATGTTCCGCGCTTCCATAATTTCATAAACTTGCAGAAAGTGATGAAGCTCCTCACGTATTAAACGCGACATGCGATCAATAATGTCGTCAGCAAAAGGTTGTGACTCTGCCGCTTTTAACGCATGAGATAACTGCTTGCTTTTCTGTACATCGTTTAAGTTACCAATACCTCTGTAGACGAGATCTTCATATGGCTGTAGTGCATCCAGAAGCAACTGTCCATGACTGTCTGACACCGCATAGCGTCGCAATAACAAAGCGGCGCTCTGAGCTGCTTTTAGCTCACAATGGAGGTGATCGAGCAAAATGATGGGCAAGTTTTCTGCTTTCGCAGCTTCTTGTATCCACTCATCGGGAGTTGTGCATAGTAAAAACTCATTAATGGGTTCAAGAAGCGGTAAATAGGGCGAAACAACAGCGGTATTCAAAACGGACATTCCCCAGTTAAATTGATTAAAAATTTTAACAAAAGTGAACTAAACTTATATCAAAAGTACTTGACAGTGTTAGTTTAGTGCTGAATATTAGTCGTATGGGTGAATTTTTCAGCAGTACCTGAATCTAATAATTATAACGTATTTACGAATTGGGCGGTATGACCGCGTGTTACGGGGAAGGTGAAGTTATGATACTGAATCATATTTGGGGTTTGTACGCACACCCGGTTCAAGAGTGGAAGACAATAGACAGTAAACGCGAAAGCTTTATGTATTCGTGTTCACATACTCTGTTAGTGGCTATATTGCCATGCCTGGCTGCGTTTTATGCCTCGGCAAAAATTGGTTGGAGCGTGGGAGCTCGAGAGTCTATTTACCTTGCCGAAAACAGTGCGGTAATGCTCGCTGTCGCAATGTATGTAGGCATTATTGCTGCAACTTTTGCATTAGCGTATTTAATTTACTGGATGGCAAAAACCTTTGGAGCGGATCCTAGCTATACCAAGTCGCTGGAGCTTGCCGCTTATGCAGCAACACCGGTTATTATGTCGGGGGTTGCAGCACTGTACCCTGAACTTTGGTTTGTGGCCTTGGTGTTCCTGGGTGGTGTCGCGTATTCAGTTTATCTACTTTATTCAGGTTTGCCGGTTATTATGCATATTCCTGAAGAGCGCGGCTTTATATACGCGAGTTCAGTCGTTACTGCCGGCTTAATTGCCATGGTGGTACTGATGGTAACAACCGCTATTCTCTGGACAAATGGCTTCGGGCCGGAGTTTGTGTCAGGTTAATAGAAGCATTTAAGTTCAATAAAAAGCTCGGATACCATGAAGCATGGTCCGAGCTTTTTTGTATTTAAAGATAGCTTGTTATTTTTTAAGGTAATGGCCAGCCAGACAAGTTACCGGTGCCGCAGTTGGCTTACCGTGTTGCCAGTCACCACCTTCAACACCGCTGCCGGCAATGTCGATATGGATATAACTAAGCGGACGTGAGCTATCAATGCCGTGGTTATCGAGGCCGGAAACACCAACCAGAAATGCCATTGGGAACTGGTGGCCTCGTGGCGTTGTTGCTGACGGGCCATTATTGGATGACAGCAAGTCATCGCACAAGGTACGTCCTTTCACAAAATCGAAGTCTTCACGGCGTGACCAGGAAATTTCAGTTGGATCGCCATAGGTTTCACCGGCGTCAAATAACGCGTCCGGTAATTTTTGACGACGAGCGTGACCATTAGGAACCAGTGCGCTGTACGGGCCTTTCGCTAATGCGGCATGCCCGGTTAATGTCGCCACAGTATAGAGTTCGTGCTCACCGTCAGCCTGTGCGGCCTCTTCACGTAGATGAGACAGCAGGTCAGCCATTATTAAGCGACCTTCAGCGTCAGTATTACCGATACGAACACGTTTGCCGCTGTGGCCGGTAATAATTTCGTCGGCGACAAAAGCGTCAGAGCCAATGCTATTGCGAACAGCACCAATCTCGGCGACGACATTCAAATGCTCAGGCTGCAACTCGGCAACGGTTTTCATAAAACCGGCGACACCCGCAGCACCGCCTTTGTCACGACTCATACCTGCCATGTGACCACCGGTTTTTAAGTCTGCACCACCGGTGTCATAGACAATGCCTTTACCGGCAAACATAACGGTGCGTTCAGGTTGGCTGCCATGATATTCCAAACGAATGACGCAGGGACGATGGCGCTCAACAGCCATCGATGAACGGCCAACAGCTGCCAGTAACGGGTACTCATGTTGTAACTGCTGAGAGTCGTCGATAACGCTGACTTTTACAGGGGTATGCGCGAAAGCCTGACGGCAGTATTCTGCAAAGCGTGGTGGCGCCATGCGCTCAGGCTCGGTACCTGCTAAGTCGCGGGCAACACGCTTGCCTGCTTCAACTGCCATTGCCCAGTCTGCATCGAGTTCACCAACCAAAGTCACGTTTTCTGTTGGCTCAATCGCTTCTTCGCCATGTGCTTCACGCGCTTCTAACGGTTGATACAGTGACTGACCGACACCTAAGTAGGCGGCTAAGAAAGCCTGCTGGTAGCGGGTATCATTGATATCAACATTATTTAAGGCAATAACCGGATGGCGAGCACCGGCGTCTTGAGCAATTTTTGCCGCTTTATGTGCCGCATCGAAGACTTGGCGAACGTCGTCGAAGTCTCGGTTAAGTGGGCCTGTTGGCGCCGTTACTAAGCGTTGGCCAGGAACACCTTCAGCCTGGAGCAATAATACATCGCTACCAACGCGCTGATCGGTTGTTTTCGCTTGTTGAATTTTTTCAGCTAATGCTGAGTCATCAATAGTGTCAAAGTGACCAATGACAATCAGTGCATCAGTGCCGTCTTTTGAATAAGCGTCAGCAAGTGAGCTGACTACGTCTAATTTTGGAAATGCCATAAATACCTCATTTCTAAATGGTTAAGCGCGACGCCAGCGAGTGCCTTCAGGACCGTCTTCTAATTCAATACCCATGGCAGTTAGCTCGTCACGAGCTTCGTCTGCTACGGCCCAGTTTTTTTCTGCACGCGCATTGTTTCGCTTGGCGATAAGCGCTTCAATTTTGGCAACGTCGTCATCGTCGCCTTGAAGAAACTGGTTTGGGTCACGTTGCAGTAATCCCATAACCTCTGCAAATTCTTTTAAAATGTACGCAAGCTGTGCTGTTTTTTCTGAGTCACTGTCGCGATGACGGTTAATGTCACGAGCAATGTCAAATAGCACACTCATGGCTTCCGGCGCATTAAAGTCATCATCCATTGCCTTTTGGAACTGTTCCCAGTACCCGCTGCGTAGATCATCTGAAGCCTCTTTCGGCTCAATATCCCGCAATGCGGTATACAAACGCTCAAGTGCCGAGTGCGCTTGGTTCAGATTCTCTTCGGTATAATTCAATTGTGAACGGTAGTGGCTCGACAGAAGGAAATAACGCACAGTTTCCGCATCATAGGCTTTTAATACTTCGCGGATAGTGAAGAAATTGCCTAAAGATTTCGACATTTTTTCGTCGTTCACCTGCACCATACCGCTATGCATCCAGTACTTCACATAGTCCGAATGGTTGGCGCAGCAGCTTTGCGCAATTTCATTTTCGTGGTGAGGAAAGGCCAAGTCTGACCCGCCACCATGAATATCGAAGGTGGTGCCAAGGTGTTTTTTGTTCATGGCCGAACACTCAATATGCCAACCCGGACGACCCTCACCCCAGGGCGATGACCAAGCAGGTTCGCCGGCTTTCGCTGCTTTCCACAAGACAAAGTCAAGCGGGTCGTCTTTTTCTTCATCGACATCGACTCGTGCACCAGACTGCAGTTGCTCTAAGTCCTGGCGACTGAGTTTTCCGTACTCATTAAAAGTAGACACATCAAACAAAACGTCGCCGCTGTTGGTTTTATAGGCGTTTCCACTGTCGATAAGATCCTGAATCATTTTTAGAATCTCATCCATGTGCTCAGTCACTTTGGGTTCAATGTCCGGACGCAGCAGATTTAACGCATCGAAGTCTTCATGCATCGCATCGATAAAGCGTGATGTTAATGCGTGAAAGTCTTCGCCGTTCTCTGCTGCCCGTTTTAAGATTTTGTCGTCGAGATCAGTAATGTTACGGACATAGCTAACGTTATAACCCAGTTTACGCAAGTAGCGCACAACAATATCAAAAGCAACGTAAGTACGGGCGTGACCAATATGGCAATAATCGTACGTTGTGACCCCGCAGACATACATGCCAACGTGCCCCGGCTGAATAGGCTCGAATGACTCTTTCTTGCGTGTCAGGGTATTAAAAAGGGTGATTGCCATAATGAAATCTCTTAATTCTCTGCCGATACGAATGAAAATAAAGCGCCTATGATACCACCGATGCCTTGGCTCTGGTACACTATCGGCTGGTTTGTTACAGGAAACAGGTAGAAAAAATGCAGGTCATTTTACACACAAATTTTGGCGATATTACCTTAGCAATGCATGAAGATACGGCTCCAAAAACAGTCGATAACTTTTTGCAATACGCGCGTGACGGTTTTTACGACGGCACCATTTTCCATCGAGTGATTAATAACTTCATGGTGCAGGGCGGTGGTTTTGAGCCGGGTATGAAACAAAAAGACACTCGCGACAATATTGAGAACGAAGCACCAACTGCAAAACCTAACGTTGTTGGCTCGGTGGCAATGGCCCGCACGCCAGATCCTCACTCTGCGTCTTCGCAATTCTTCATTAACGTGAATAACAACGACTTTTTGAACTTCCAGAATGAAACACCAAACGGTTATGGCTATTGCGTGTTTGCCGAAGTTACTGACGGTATGGATGTTGTAAATACCATTAAAGATGTGAAAACAGGCTCGGCAGGTTTCCATCAGGACGTGCCGGTTGAAGACGTTGTTATCGAAAAAGTCTCTGTTAACGACTAATAATGACAACTGCGTTCATCGCTGACTTACATTTAAGTCCTGGGCGTCCGGACATTCTGGACGCCTTCGCGAACTTTTGTGAGCAAAGCACTGGTTTAGATGCTCTCTATATTCTGGGGGACTTGTTCGATGCCTGGCTTGGCGATGATGACAGCAGTGATTTTGCCTTTCAAATAAAGTCTCAAATTAAGCGTCTCAGTGACTCGGGTGTAAAAATCTATTTCATGGCAGGCAATAGAGACTTTATGGTTGGCGAGCGATTTGCCACTGAAACCGGTATCACCTTACTGCCAGACGAAACCGTTATTAACCTTTATGGTGAACGGGTTTTACTGATGCACGGTGATACGCTGTGTACCTTAGATAAAGGCTATTTGCGTTACCGGCGAGTCATTCAAAACCCGGTAGTTACCGGAGTTTTACGAAACTTACCGTTGTCATGGCGTATGCGTATTGCCAATAAACTAAGGCAAAGCTCAAACAGCCAGCGGCCTCAATTAACGTCTGAGCAGCTGTATCAGATGGATGCTCAACACCCCGCGGTGCTGCAGGTGATGGAAAAACACCAGGTGAATCAACTTATCCACGGACATACCCACCGACCTGCCATACATTGTTTTAAGTTGAGTGACGGCACACCGGCAAAACGTGTTGTTCTGGGCGACTGGTATACTCAGGCCAGTGTTTATCGAGCTTCTAAATAGCGTTTTCGCTTTTTCTCTTTCAATTTATGTATGTCTACTAGAACAAGTCCGTCTATGGAATTATTAAAGTCCGGGTCAATACCAAAGGTCAAAAACTGAACCCCACCTTTTTCACATAATTCAGAGTACTGCTTGTACATCGTAGGTATGGAAACCCCGATATTCGCCAAGTACGTTTTGAGTTGTGAAAACTCTTCTGAATAGTTGGAGCCAGAGAACGTGGGCGTTGTTGACTCCTGAGTTGACTGATAAGGGAGGTTGGCTGTTGCTAATGGCTTAACTGGAGGAAAGTGTGCCGAGTAGAACTGAACCAAAGCCGCTTGGGCATCTTTAGGTAGCGCATTACTGATACTAACCGAGCCAAACAGGTAACGATAATGAGGGTGATTGCGAAGCAGGGCGCCTATACCAACCCATAAGTATTCTAAGCTGCGCTTGCCCCAGTAGCGAGGCTGAACAAAGGAGCGCCCTAGCTCTAGCCCCTCTTCGAAAATAGATTTTATACTCTCTTCAAAACGATAAAAGCTATTGGTGTATAAGCCGTCACGACCTTTACTTTGAATGATCTTCCGACAGTCACCAAGACGATAAGCCCCGGCAATTTCTAAATCATCTGGATCCCATAAGATTAAATGCATGTACCAAGTGTCGTATTCATCAAGATCGCGTCGACTCCAGGTGCCCTCGCCAACGGTTCGAAAAGCAAATTCTCGTAAACGACCTATTTCTCTCAAAATGGGAGAGCTACCGTTGAATTCATATAAGTAAATCTTTTTCCCGCAGTGGGTTTCGCCTAAAAGCTCACATGATTCAATCGCCGCTTTTAGTGGCTGTCTTGGTTCCGGCCGTGAGATTGCAGTTTGAGTGGGGTAAATAGACGGTTTTTCAGAGCCGAGACGGTAAAGGTGTTTTTTGAATAATTTTACTTGCTGATTCAAGTTTATATTTGGCTGATTAAAAGCGGAGAGAGGAATTCTTTCTCCAATGTCACAATGAACCTGCTTTTTTTGTTGCCGGAACATTTCTTTAACTAACAAGGCTGTTGCCAGTGGTTTATAAACCATAGAGGCTGTATAAAACCAGGCTGAGTTATGAGCATTTAAACGAATCGGTAAAATATCACTTTGTGTTGACTTAGCTATTTTGAGAAAGCCTGTGGCCCAACGAGTGTCTCTGATGCCGTTAGGTCTCATACGCGACACCTCACCAGCGGGAAAAATAATAACACAGCCTTCGTTATGCAAGTGTTCACGAATATTTCTAAGATCACTGGGTTTTGGCTTTTCGCTAAATACGTTGACCGGCAGTAACATAGGCTTGAGAGGTTCAAGTTCTGTTAACCAGTCGTTCGCCACAATTTTTACGTCGCCACGTACCTCACTAACCAGCTTTAACAGTGCCAGACCGTCAAGAGAGCCAATAGGGTGATTGGCGATAATGACGAGGCGACCCATAGAGGGAATGTTGTCGAGATCTTTCGAGGCATAAGAATAGCTAAAATTAAAATAGTCGAGTACGTGCTCAACAAAGTCGATACCGTCGAGAGGCGGTAGACTATTAGCGAACTGCTGTATGTCTTTTTCATGTAATAGGTGGCGTAACAACCAAGTTGCTGGCTTTTCTAGCCAAGGCGTTTTTTTTAGCTGGGGGAGTTTATTATTGACAACCTGTTCGACGGATAACATAGCAAGCTCCAAGTATTACCTGTAAGCCTGACTGTAAATTGGTTGAGTGACAGTTTTGTGAATTCTAAAAAGAAAAGGGAGCTAAATAGCTCCCTCTTACCTATCACTTGAAAAATATTAGTCGTTAAACTGCTTTCCAAAGAAAGAATCTTCCAACCACTGTGGGCGTTGCGCTGCGTTCGCAATTTCTTCGCCAATAGCGAAGTTGATATTAGTAAAGCGCGCACCTGCTTCATAGTTAATATCGAGGTTAAGTCCGTCACTCGGCTTATGGTAATGTTCAGCGAAGAACGTACCCCAAACTTCGCCGCCGTCTTCACCCTCGGTACGAGAGTTAAAGCCAGTCATTAAGAATACGGCAGGTATGCCTTTCTTAACCAATGTGTAGTGATCTGACCGGGTAAAAATAGCTTGCTCTGGCATAGGGTCCGGGCTTTGCGCAGTATCGTATTTTTTAGCCGCTTTGCTAACTGTTTCTCCAAGCGTTGAATGCGATGCACCAAAGGCAACAACGTCAGCAAAGTCATAAAGCAATACCGGCATATCCAGGTTCACGTTAGCGACGATGCTGTTTAACGGAACGGTTGGATTATTTGCGAAATAATCAGCGCCTAATAAGCCTTTTTCTTCAGCAGTTACTGACAAGAACATAATAGAACGTTTGAACTCTTTGTCTGACTCGACGAATAAACGGGCTGTTTCGAGCATGACAGACACGCCACTGGCGTTATCCATAGCACCGTTATTAATGTTGTCTTCGCGGCTCATGTCTTTAATGACACCAATATGATCGGAGTGGGCAGTGTAAACAACATACTCGTCTTTAAGCTTTTCATCAGAGCCTGGTAAAACAGCGGCAACGTTCGGGCTGCTAATTTCTTCATGGCGAGATTCACGTTTTAGAGTCACTTTCCCGTCTAATTCAAAACCTTTTGGTGAAAAGTCCGGGTCTTCCTGAATCTTTGTGAAAATAGCATCTAATTCTGTTGGCGCGTTCGCAAACAAACGTTTGGCTGGCTCGTCATCTAAATAAGCAGACCCACTAATTTGCTGCTCCTGACCTTTAGGAAGTCCGTTTGGTCCTAGCCAGGTCATACGAGGTGTTTTCGTATAATAAACACTGGTTTCGTATTTGCGGACTTCTTCGCGCACAGGCGTATGCAAGGTAATAATACCGATAGCGCCTTTTTCGCGAGCGATGTCAGACTTAATATTAGACAGGTGAGCGCCTTCTTCACTGGGTAAAAATTCAGGGCGTCCTGTTAACATGACGACAATTTTGCCTTCAACGTTTAAGCCTTCGTAATCGTTAAGACCAAACTCTGGCGCTTCCATACCATAACCAACGAATACCAAAGGTGCAGATACTTGGTCTTGCTCGCTGTAATGGCTTGGCCCGGTAATAAACTCTTTCGGGAATTCGAATTCGACGGCTTCACCATTTACTTCGTAAGTCATTGACGCACTATTTTCTTTTAAGGTGCTTTTACGAAAGGGAATACGCTGATAGTAAGTGCCGTCATCGCCGGCAGGCTCTAAACCCAGGCGTTTGAATTCAGAAACGATATAGTTCGATGCAATTTCATGACCTTCGCTGCCGGTTTGGCGACCTTTAAGATCATCGTCAGCTAAAAACTCAAGGTGTGAGCGAATGTTGGCTTCTTTAGCACTGACACTAACTGTCTGAGACTGAGTCTCAGGTGCACCACAAGCGGCAACGAATACGCTGAGCGCTACTGGTGCAAGGATACGAGAGAATTTCATGAGTTGTCCTCTGGTTTTAATTGTTCTCGAGAATCTAGTCGATTGTACCTGAGCCAACAGCATTCAACCATAGATTCTCAGCAAAAGAGTGTTGCAAAATGTTCCTGATTTACGTAATGTTATAATATAACATAATCAAGAAGGGCGATTTGTCATGAAGCTGAATACATTAACTTTAGCTATTCTCGCTGTTTCATCGACGGCATTAGCGCAAGACCAGGAGCATGAGCACCCGGATCCCACCGAGGTTATCACCATAACAGCTAACCCGTTGGGAAAAACGGCATTAGAGTCGACTCAGCCGGTCAGTATTATTTCTGGTGATGAGCTCAAGCAAAAACATTCGCACAGCTTAGGGGAGACCTTATCTTCTGAGCCAGGAATTAATAACACGCACTTTGCTAATGTGGCGGGTAGCCCTATCGTGCGTGGGCTTGGTGGTCCACGCGTCAAAATAACGCAAAACGGTTTAGATACCGGTGATGTCTCGCGCGGAAGCCCCGACCACGCAGTGACAACCGAAACCAGTACTGCGGAGCAAATAGAGGTTCTGCGTGGCCCGGCAACACTTCTATACGGTAGTGGTGCTATTGGCGGGGTTATCAACGTTGTCGATAATCGTATTCCGAGCGAACCGGTTTATGGGCTGCAAGGTAATGTGAATGGCTCACTGTCGTCAAATAACGACAACAAAGAAGCATCGTACGACCTACAAGTAGGTAATGGCACCTGGGCATTATATACCGATGCATTTATTAGAGACGCCGAAGACTATGAAACGGCCTCGTTTATTAATGATGAAGGCGAACGTGTTGACTCCATTGAAAACAGTTTCGTTGAGGCACAGGGCGGCACCTTGGGTGTGAGCTATCAGTTTGATAATGGCTTTGTTGGACTGTCTTATCAAGGACTGTCGCAGGACTATGGTATTCCGGGACATGGTCATCATGAGGAAGGGGACGAAGAAGAGCACTCTGATGAAGTTCATGAAGAAGAGTCTCACGAAGCTCATGGTCCTTATGCAAATTTAGAGCAGGATCGCATTCAGCTTGCGGGTCAATGGAGAAGTCCTTTCAGCGGTATTGAGCAAGTGGATTTCCGAGGCGCTATTACCGACTATCAACACCAGGAAATCGAAGAAAATTTCGTCGCAACCCAGTTTGAAAATCAGCAAAAAGAAGTTCGCTTAACGGCACGTCACCAAGAATTAGCGGGCTGGTCTGGTGCTATTGGTTGGCAGTGGGACATTAATGACAAGTCAGCGATTGGTGAAGAAGCCTTCACACCGGATACTTCCCGCAGAACGCAAGGGCTTTTCTGGGTGGTTGAGCAGGAATTTGGTGATCATCATGTTGACTTAGGTGCACGTTATGAACGTACGTCGTTAGCCAGTGACGACTGGAAGCTCAATACCTTCAGCGCGGTTTCGGCATCGGCGGGCTACTTGTACCACTTTGATAAGCATACGTCCGTATCCGTTAATTTAAGTCACGCTGAACGGGCACCCAGTGGCACTGAAGTGTTTTCCAATGGTAACCACTTTGCGACTCGAACCTATGAGTTAGGACTTGGCTATGAACTGCATAAAGAAGAGTCGGGTGAGTATCATATAGAAGCCGCTGAACATCGTATCGAAACCGAGCGTTCAAACAACCTGGACCTTGGTGTGCATTATGAAACAGATACATTCCATGCGAATTTTAATGTGTTCTATAACCGTGTTGATGACTTTATTTATGATGACTTTGTTGGCATAACTAGTGAGCAGATTCATGGCGATGACGATCACGATGAACATCAGGGAGAAGAACACTCTGAAGAAGATCACGCTCATGCCGAAGCCTTACAGGTAGTTCAGTTTAATCAGTTAGATGCGGAGCTTTACGGTTATGAGCTTGAGCTAGATTGGCAATTAAGTGACGCTTGGTCAGTCCATAGTTTCAGTGACTACACACGTGCGAAACAGCGTGACGGTGGTAATTTAGCTCGAATTCCGGCTCAACGTCTGGGAGCTGAAGTGCGGTATCAGGCACAAAGTTGGGATGGCTCTTTAGGTTATACCCGCTACTTTTCTCAGGACAATGTGGCTATAAATGAATCAGAAACGGATGCTTACGGGCTGTTAAATGCACGCGTAAATATGTATCCAAACTGGTTAGCGAATTACGGTGCAACCCTTTACTTGAAAGGTGAAAATTTAACGAATCAGCTTGGTTTAGTGCACAGCTCATACTTGAAAGAAGACGCACCGGTAATGGGACGTCGGTTCCAAGCTGGCGTATCTATTACATTTTAATGAAAGCAATAGACCGTCACTGATATTCAGTGGCGGTGTTTTCCCGTCAATTCATCGCACAGTCACCGACATTTTATAGTGAGTTTGCTATCATTGTTAACAGTTGTTTAACAAACCACTTTAAGGTAGCTGTTTTGTCTCTCGCATCTCGTTTTCTCACCACTTTTGTTGGTGCCTGTATTGTTGTCTTTAGTTCGTCTGTGTACGCAGAAAAGTTAACCATAGAGCGCTTGTTTAGCGCGCCGTCGTTGGTTGGTGAAAAGCCGCGGTCATTGCGTTTTGCGCCTGGCGACAATTACTTGTCGTACTTAAAGGGCAGTGAAGCGAACCCGGACCGTTATGACTTGTGGCTATACGACATTAAAAAAGCAGAGCACACACGACTGGTTGCGGCGGACGATCTCAATTCCAGCTCACAGGAGTTATCGGAAGAAGAGAAAGCACGTAGAGAGCGTCAGCGTATTAGCGGATCCGGTATTATTGAGTACAGTTGGTCAAAAAGTGGTGATGCCATATTGTTTCCTTACAACGGCGATATTTTCTATTATTCAGTAAAAAATACTGAAGTGACTCAGTTGACTGAAACGGAAGCTTTTGAAACCGATGCCCGTTTGTCCCCAAAAGGGAACTTTGTTTCTTTTATTAGAAATCAAAATCTTTTCTATATCGACTTAGCTACTGGAGAAGAGACGGCAGTAACTACTGCTGGTGGTGGGTTAGTTAAATACGGCATGGCGGAGTTTGTTGCGCAGGAAGAGATGAAGCGCATGACCGGTTACTGGTGGGCGCCCGACGAGTCAGCGATTGCTTTAACGCGTGTTGACGAAAGCCCTGTGCCAGTAGCGACCCGAACTGAAATATACGCTGATACCGTTAAGGTGATTAAACAGCGTTATCCGTTTGCCGGTGCAGAGAACGTCAATATTGATTTGGGAGTGTACCAACTTGCCGATGCTTCCACGCAATGGCTTGGTTTAGATGAATTGGGTGACGGGTATTTAACCCGGGTCAATTGGCTGAATGACAGCGAGAGATTGAGTTACCAGTGGCAAAGTCGAGATCAGCAACGTCTGGACTTACGTCTTTTTAATGTGGATACCGAACAGCAACAGATCTTGGTTGAAGAAACCTCGGATACCTGGATAAACCTTCATAATGACCTCTACTTCCTGGAAGACAATAACCATTTTATTTGGGCGTCAGAGCGCAGTGGATACAAGCATTTGTACCTTTATAGACTCGATGGCTCATTAATTCGCCAACTAACATCAGGTGACTGGATGGTCGACGAGCTGGAAGCCGTTGACGAGAGTACCGGTATTTTGTATTTCACTGCTCGTCGCAAAAGTCCGCTTGAACGTCATTTATATCGTGCTCAGTTAAATAGTGGCTCAAGTAACAACCCAACGCAGATCACGCAACGTGAGGGTATGCACGATGTTGAGTTCTCCTCGACGTTCCACCGCTATATCGACACATTTTCATCGCCAGAGCAGCCCGTACAAGTCAGTCTGCATGGGCCTACGGGCGAACGACAGGCTTGGCTACTGGAAAATAAAATTGATAAAGGCCATCCGCTTGCTAACTACCTGCGCGACTGGAATTATCCAGAATTTGGTCAGTTAACCGCTGAAGATGGACAGACGTTATATTACAAAATGACCAAGCCGTCGGACTTTGATAAAGCCAAGAAATACCCCGTTATGGTGTACGTTTATGGTGGTCCCGGGGCGCAGCGTGTAACCAAAAGTTGGGGAAACCATTTTGTTCAATACATGACACAACAGGGCTTTATTGTTTTTACGTTAGACAATAGAGGGTCTGATAACCGTGGAAAAGCGTTTGAAGCGCCTATTTATAAAAACATGGGCTCGCCGGAAGTAACAGATCAGGTAACGGGAGCGACGTTCCTTAAGTCTCTGCCTTACGTTGATGAGGATCGCATTGGCATTTATGGTCACAGCTATGGCGGCTACATGACGTTGATGGCGATGTTTAAAGCACCGGAGCACTTTAAAGCGGGCGTTTCAGGAGCGCCGGTAACAGACTGGCGCTTGTACGATACCCATTACACTGAGCGTTTTATGGGCATGCCTGATGAAGGTGAAAACTATGAGGCTGCGTCGGTGTTTCCATACGCAGATGGTCTTAAAGGTGACTTGTTGATGTACCACGGAATGGCCGATGACAATGTATTATTCACGCACAGCACCAAACTCTATAAGCAATTGCAGGACAATGAGCAGCCATTTGAAATGATGAACTACCCGGGCAAAAAGCACTCCATTAACGGACGTCATACAAAAATTCATCTCTACTCGATGATCGCCCAATTTTTTCAACAAACCATTGGCGAACAATAGGTTATAATATGCGCATATCCTTCTCGAAAGAGTTCTCAACAAAGGAGTGGTTATGCGCTTTTTATCTCGCCGTTTAGTAATGCCTAATGATCTTAACTTCGCAGGTTCGCTGTTTGGTGGCCGTATTCTGGAGTGGATTGACGAAGAGGCTTACATTTTTGCCAGCTGCCAGTTAGGCGCTAAAAGCCTGGTAACGAAACACATTGGTGCTATTACTTTTGAAACTTCAGCATTTCAGGGCGACGTCGTTGAGTTTGGTCTGGAAGTGAAAACGGTAGGGCGCACTTCGTTAGCCATTACTTGCTTAGTGCGTAACAAGCATACCAAGCAAAATATCTGTACAGCTGACGATATTGTCTTTGTTCATATTGACCCTGAGACTCGTAAACCAACGGCTCACGGTAAAACGAAGGACGAACTGGACGATTTTGCAGGGTCGCTATAAGCAACCCTGCAAGTTATTAATTAGATAGGTGAGCCTGGAGGAAGTGCTTCAGGCTCATAGTTTTTCGGCCATTCACCATCTTCTATAAAACCGTCAATATCGGCCGCAAGTTGTTTCGCAAAGTTGTTATTGCTGGCAGCTAGCGTGTCTTTCATACGCTGTATTTCCGACATCATCGGTAAACGGCTTTCGGGCGCTAATTCTGCGCGCTGAACTGCCTTAATAAGCGCATTCACTGCTGTGGCTACCAGTCGCTGGTGCAGTGGGCTGGCATTGTTTTCATTCCAGTCGTTAAAGACCTGCTTAAAAATTTGCGAGCTCAACTGCGCTGGTGAAGGCACATTAGCATCAGCGTTATGTTGCTGCGCTAAACGGTTTAAACGCTGAGGGTTTAGCATTAATTGCAGTGAGTGGTTCGCGGCACTGGCGGCCATGCTGACAGGGTCAGGAATTAACCCTGTGTTGCCGTTAAAACGCTCGCGTGAGCCGCTCTCACCATAGGCCAGAGGTACTAACCATTGTTGTACCTGCGTCGGTACTTCCAACGTTTTTGCACTGATGGTTCTGAGTAACTGAGATAAAGCAGATTGCTGGTGCGAGCCGCCAATTGCTTTGTACCCGTCCGTATTATCACTGGCCAGGTAATACTCATAATTGACACCGCCAAGCCATTTGACCGCCGCTTCTGCCTGATAACGATGCAGCAGATAAACCGGAACGAAATACTCGTGCAGTCGGCTCAGCGGTTCATTGTCATTTAAAAAGGCTTTGCTGAAGTTATTCAGAACTTGTTCTCTAACAGTCAGCAAACGCTCCAGCTCGGTAACAGGGTTACTGCCGTTATCCCATAAATGTGCTGTTGGGTGTGCACCGCCGACGGGTCGCGCATCTCTGTCAGAAATGAAGCTTAATCCTAAGGAGTCGTTTTTATCCAAAATGCGAGCTAACTGGTCAGTCGCTGATGGCATACCACCAAAGTCGCTATAACCATAAGCAATGACTTGCTTATCCCACACTCCCAAACCGACATCGTAGGCGTCGTTGAGTGTCAGCGTGCCGTCGGTGGTTAAGTTGACCAATGGGTGAGGGTAGTCCATAACGGACGCACGGTCAGAAGGGCTTGCTGCAAAGTTATGGGCAATACCCAGTGTATGACCAATTTCATGAGCGCTTAACTGGCGAATACGAGCTAACGCCATTTTCTGAACAGCGGTTTTTAACTCTTGTTTGTCGTCGACGAAAGGCGTTAATAAGGCCGTCGCAATTTTCATATCCTGACGCACACGCAGTGAGCCTAAGGTGACGTGACCTTTAATAATTTCACCGGTGCGTGGGTCAATAACAGAAGAGCCATAAGACCAACCGCGGGTAGCACGGTGAACCCATTGAATGACGTTGTAGCGAACATCCATAGGGTCTGCGTCCGCTGGCAACATTTTCACTTGAAACGCATTGTCATAACCAATGGCTTCAAAACCTTCCTGCCACCACTTTGCGCCTTCTAATAAAGCAGAGCGAACTGGCTCGGGCGCACCCGGGTCCAGATAGTAAATAATTGGCTGGCGCGCCTCACTCTCAGAAGCTATCGGGTCTTTCTTCTGTAAGCGGTGACGCGGTATGTATTGCACCGTCATAGGCTCGCCAAGCGGGGCCGCATAGTCTTTAAAACTGTGTGACCAGAAGCCACTGTTGGTATGAAACTCTCTTGGTAAGTAGCCGGCATCCGGAAGTTGAATAAAAGAGTGGTGCAAGTGCAAGGTTAAAGCGTCTGCATTTGCAGCGGTTTCGCGTACCCAGCGACCTTTACCTTCACCAACAAAGGTTACTTTTGCTTCCAGTTCGGTGTTTTCAGGAAAGGCTTTGCTGCGCTCTGGGTAAACGACAGAGCGTTGAGTATCGACTTTAAACTGCCCTTGTTCGGTGCCCGCCAAGCGTTGGGTTACGCCGTGTACGTCGCTGAATAAGTAGGGTGTGTAGTCGATGAGCACATGCGAGTCACTGCTGGCAACAATGTTAAAACCGTAAAGAACCGCGTCTGCGAAAGCTTCATTTACACTTTGACGTTCCGCGATGTTCTCGGTTTGCGCACGATAATTGGTGTTGTGCTGCATCAGTAACGCTTTGTCGCCTTCAATATGAAAAGACGATAAGCGGGTTTCGCCTAACTGACCTCTGTCCAAACCGATGTCGTTAGAGCCCAACCCCCAGGGAAGACTGGTTTGGAATATAAACTGCTGGCCATTCTTAGGCACTTGCAGGTAGTAATCGCCGTTTGTCTGATCATGATAAAACGTAAAAAAACCGTCCTGTTTCGAAAAGGACTCGGTAAAAGCGTCAATGGTTGCCGGAGGCTTCTGTTCAGCCGCATGGCTGAACGAGGTAAAGCTGCTTAATACAAGCAGGCAAATTAAGAGTATATGTCGCATGGTTTATCCCAGTTGTTCTGCTATTTCTTCTAATATTTGTGTTGTCCACTGTTCAATACGTTCATCAGATAACTCATATTGTGAGTCTTCATCTAGTGATAAGCCGACGAACTGCGAGTTATCTGCGGTTAATGCTTTAGAAGCGGCGAAGTCGTAACCTTGGTTGGGCCAAAAGCCAATGCGTTTACAACCATGATCAGCAATAGCGTCATGCAGCATTCCGAGTGCGTCCTGAAACCAGTCGGTATAGCCTTCCTGGTCTCCCATACCGTAAAGTGCAACGATTTTTCCGCTGAGGTCAACATCGTTAATATCATCCCAGTGACTTTCCCAGTCTTCCTGTAGCTCGCCAAAGTCCCAGGTGGAAATACCGAAAATAAGAATGTCGAACTGTTCGGCGTCTTTAAGGGGAGTGTCCTGAATATTAAACAACGTTACGATGTCTTCGCCAATGGCTTGCTGTATTTTCTCGGCAGCTATTTCCGTGTAGCAGGTGGTAGAACCGTAAAACAAACCAATTTGCAGTGACATAGATTACACCTTGACCTTCAGTTAACGATTGGATGTGGATGCATTGTACCAAAAAGACCGATAGAATGACCCACCTTTGTGACGCAGTATGAATCAAGAAGAGGGCAGTATGGACTTTGATCAACAGGTCGAGCAACTTGAAACGGTGTTCGATGAGGCCGTGGTTTCAGGTAATGACGATGAGTTATTTGCCAGCGGTTATTTGCGTGGTCACTTCGACTTGGTGGTAGCACAGTTGGAAATGTCCGGAAATGCTGATACCGACAAGCTAATGCCGTCGCTCGAGCAGGCGGTTCATGACACACGCCATGAACTTGCACCTGCTGATCAAGCGCACATTAAAAACTTAATGGATAAGTTAGCGGCGAAAGCGGGCGGGAGATAATCTCGCCAGAGCATCGTCGGTCAGCGGTAGGGTATCGTTGCTTATTAGTCCCGCCAGAATTTCGCCTAGCAAAGGCGCCGACGTAAAACCTCTGGAACCCAACCCGGTTATTCCGTAAAGCCCTGAGCACAGTTGACCGACAACAGGTTGATGGTCTGGTGTGGTAGCCCTTACCGACGCTCGTTGTGTATGGACATCAAGCCCATTTGCCCAGGGTTGCTTTGCGTTGTCGCAGAGTTTCTTAAGGTTGTCTTCGTTATCTTCCAAGCGTGTCGCTAAATCTTTTTCACCACGATTAAACGTAGCCCCCAGACAATGTATGCCTTCAGATTCAGGCACTAAATAGCCTTTATAGCAGAGCACCATTTTTAAAGGAGCGAGGCTTTTGGTCGTTTTAACTTGAGTTATTTGCCCGCGCACCGGCTTTATCGGCAAAGGTTCAACGTTTGCTGGTAGCAGCTCATTAAAGTTATGACCCGTGGCGAGCACCACACGCTTAGCCTGAATACTTTCTCCGTTGCTCAGTGAAACACGCCAATCACCGTCGGTCGTTCGGCTAATGCTTTGTACTTTACGGTTGAGGACGTCGCTACCGGCTTTCCGGAATAACGACTTAACGACTGGCTCAGGTTTTAACCAGCCCGCTTGAGGATAAAACAGAGCAGGGGTATCGATAGCAATTCCAGCGGCTTTGTTCGTCTCTTCCGCGTTTAAATAGCGAACCGTTGTTTCGTTATATAAGTCACTAGCTACTTTTTGAAAGCGCTGCTCTCGTTGTTCATTGAATGCGGGTTGCAAAACGCCGCTGGCTTGCCAGTGCTCGGGCACGTATTGACGGTAAGTATTCAGCGCAGTGCTAAACGCTTGCCAGTAAAAGCGACTAAGGGGAGTATGCTCAGCGTGCAGTAAAGGGTAAACGGCCCCTTGCGGATTGCCTGATGCGCCGTCGGCTAAATTTGGCGCAATTACCTTAGTGGTAACGCCGCGTTTATGTAACGAAACGGCACAGCAAGCTGCGCTTATTCCGCCGCCAATAATAACGACGCTATCGGCCTGTGGGTCGGTGCTCTGTGTTTCGGGCTTAACGACTTGCCCTTGATACTGACCACACACCATTTCCCGTTTGCGGCCGTAGCCGGGAACTTTGTGAACCGCAAACCCTGCGTCGTTAAGTCCGCGACGAACCACTCCGGCGGCCGTAAACGTGGCATAAGTCGTTCCTTCATGAGCAGTCATCGCCATGGTTTCGAATAGCTGATTTTGCCACATATCCGGATTTTTGGATGGGGCAAAGCCATCTAAAAACCATGCGTCTACTTTATGTTCGGCCTGCGTCTGCCATTGAGGAAAAAGTTCGTTAACGTCGCCTATCCACAAATCTAGTGTAACTTTTCCCTCTGCAAAGGTAAGGCGGTGGCACCCGGGCTCGGGTGACGGGTAATGAGATAGAAACTGCGAGCTGATACTCTCCACCTCTGGTAGTAAGGCGTAAGCTTGTTGCAGTTGCTGAACAGTTAAGGGAAACTTTTCAAAGCTGATAAAGTGCAGGCGAGCGTTAGCTGGCGCATGCTCAAGAAACTGTTGCCAGGCCAGTAAAAAGTTAAGGCCGGTACCAAAACCTGTTTCTGCAATGGTAAAGCATTCTTGTTTTTTAAGGTTCTGCCAACGCTCAGGTAATCCGTTGTGCTTAAGAAATACGTATTGGCTTTCGTCAATGCCACTTTCTATTGAAAAATAAATATCATCGAAAGTGGTGGAAACAGGTACGCCATACTCGTTAAACTTGACCGACGCTTTAGAATTCAAGTGTTTGCCCCATGATTTATTGGCAGATGCTCGCTATAATAACAAGATTACTAAAAACAGTGCACAAAGCAGACCACATTCATAGAACACGTTAGTTACTATACCGACGTATAAATGTCAGACAGGATTTTAGAATGAGAAGAGCAGTGATAACCGGCCTTGGTATCGTATCAAGCATCGGTAACAATCAAGAAGAAGTACTGGACAGCTTGCGTCAGGGCAAGTCAGGCATTAGCCGCTCTGAATCTTTTGCGGAGATGGGACTTCGCTGTCAGGTTTGGGGGCCGGTAAAGCTTGACCCTAAAGACCATATCGATCGTAAAGCATTGCGCTTTATGGGTGACTCAGCGGCTTATGCTTATATTGCTATGTCTCAGGCAATTGAAGACGCAGGCTTAAGCGAAGATGAAATTTCTAACCCGCGTACAGGCTTGGTTGTTGGCTCTGGTGGCGCTTCTGGTGAGCATCAAGTTGCTGCGGCAGATATTCTGCGTGAGCGCGGTGTGAAGCGCGTAGGGCCTTATATGGTACCTCGTTGCATGGCATCCACGACATCAGCGTGTCTTGCGACGCCTTTCAAAATAAAAGGCGTGAACTATTCAATTAGTTCAGCGTGTGCGACGTCAGCGCACTGTATTGGTCACGCTCTAGAGCTTATTCAATTTGGTAAGCAAGACCGTGTCTTTGCCGGTGGTGGTGAAGAGCTTCACTGGACTTTGGGCATGGAGTTCGACGCCATGGGCGCGTTAAGTACCAAATACAATGATACGCCTGAGAAAGCATCGCGTACCTATGACCAGGATCGCGATGGTTTTGTACCAGCTGGTGGTGGCGGTATCTTGGTTATTGAAGAGCTAGAAGCGGCTAAAGCACGTGGCGCGAAAATTTACGGCGAAATTGTTGGCTACGGCGCTACCTCAGACGGCTATGACATGGTTGCACCGTCAGGTGAAGGTGCGGTTCGTTGCATGAAAATGGCAATGGAAACTGTCGACAGCCCAATCGACTATCTGAATACTCACGGAACCAGCACGCCAGTGGGCGATGTGAAAGAACTAGAGGCTATTCGTGAGGTGTTCCCTGAAAATACACCAATGATTAGCGCAACTAAAGCTATGACCGGTCATGCGCTAGGCGCGGCTGGTGTGCATGAAGCGATTTATTCACTGCTTATGTTGAAGCATGGGTTTGTAACGCCGTCTATCAACATTGAAAAGCTGGATGAACAAGCTGATGGTATGAATATCATCCGTCAAACAACCGATGCACCATTACGTACGGTTATGTCTAATAGCTTTGGTTTTGGTGGCACAAACGCGTCATTGGTTATGCGCCAATACGCAGAGTAAACCGTGTCATCGGTTGGTACGATGAATATCGTCGCCGATAGAAACATTCCTGCGCTGTCGACATTGTTGTCAGGCGCAGGAAACCTTCACTTTTTCTCAGAAAGAGAACCTCCCTCCGAGTTACTGGCAAATGCGGATGCATTGCTGGTTCGCTCTATTACTCAAGTCAATAAAGAGCTATTGGAAAAAGCCCCAAAGTTAACCTTTGTGGCCTCTGCAACTATTGGTACCGAGCACATCGACTCACAAGCCCTGGCTGAAAAAGGTATTGCCTTTGCCCATGCTCCGGGGGCTAACGCTGCCTCTGTCGGTGAGTATGTACTATGTGCTGTTTTGCAGTGGTTAAACGGACAAAACATTGATTCGCTAGCTGACTTAGACGTTGCTATTGTTGGTGCTGGCCATACTGGACAAGCTGCGGGCCAACGCTTACAAGCGCTTGGCATGAACGTGCATTATTACGACCCGCCATTGAGTAAAAAAGGCGAAAAGGCAGTTCACGACCACTGGCAACGTGTTATCACAGCCGATATTATTTCCTGCCATGTCCCGTTGACGCGGGGCGGCGAGTACCCGACTCACCATTTGTTTGAGCATACGGCACTACAGTCGCTACATGAAAACCAGTTGCTGATTAATGCCAGCCGTGGCTCGGTGATAGATAACGTCGCATTGCTGGAAAGAGCTCAGCAGGGTGAAAGACCTTTTATTGTGCTCGATGTGTGGGAAGGAGAGCCTGAGGTTTTAAAGCCTTTGGTTGACTACGTTGACATTGCCACTCCGCATATCGCCGGTCATAGCCTGGAAGGTAAAGTGGGTGGTGCCATAATGGTTGCTAATGCTCTGTTGCAGCACTTTCAGCTTGAAACTAATTATGACAAAAGCGCGGTGTTGCCTAACCCTACATGGCCTGCGCTGAACGCAAAACAACTATGGCCATTAAGTTCGCTGTCACATTGGGTCAAGCAGCACTACGACATTATGGAAGACGATGCGCTTTTCCGCCGTGATGCACAGACACAGGAAGGCTTTGATACTTTACGAAAAAAATATCGCAAAGAAAGCCCTCGCAGAGAGTTCATAAACCAGGGTGTTACATGCCATAATAGCGAGCAATATATCCAATTTTTACAGTTGGGCTTTAGTGCCCGACAAGTCAACCGTTAAGGAGTACTTATGGCAGACGGGTTTCGCATAGCAGTTCTTGGTGCAACAGGCTTAGTGGGTCAACAAATGATTGATATTCTAGCTGAGCGAAAATTTCCGGTTGCCGAACTATACCCGTTAGCAAGCGCCCGTTCAGCAGGGGCGACAGTCAACTTTAACGGTGAAGAAACAGAAGTCTTAGTGGCCGATGACTTTGACTGGTCAAATGCAGATATTGCCTTCTTTTCTGCCGGCGGCTCCATTTCACGGGAGTTTGCACCTAAAGCAGCTGAAGCGGGTTGTGTGGTTATTGATAACACGTCGGAGTTTCGTTATGAACCTGACATTCCTTTGGTTGTGCCAGAGGTCAATGCCTGGGCTCTGGCTGATTTTCGTAACCGAAATATTATTGCGAACCCGAACTGCTCAACTATTCAAATGCTGGTTGCGCTAAAGCCGATACATGATGCTGTGGGTATTGAGCGCATTAACGTTGCCACTTATCAGTCGGTGTCTGGTGCGGGCAAAGAAGCAATGGAAGAATTGGCAAAGCAGACAGCCGAACTGTTGAATGCAAAGCAGCCAACGGTTGAAAACTTCAGTCGTCAAATTGCGTTTAACTGCATTCCGCAAATCGATGTGTTCCAGGATAACGACTACACCAAAGAAGAAATGAAAATGGTGTGGGAAACGCAAAAAATATTTAATGATCCGAGCGTGCGCGTTAATGCGACAGCGGTGCGTGTGCCGGTTTTTTATGGTCACGCTGAAGCCATACATATTGAAACTCGTCAGCCAATAACAGCAGAGCATGCCAAGCAGTTATTAAGCGAAGCACCTGGCGTAACGCTTATGGAACAACGTGAAGAGTTCCCTACGCAAGTAAGCGATGCTGCCGGTAAAGACGACGTGTTCGTCGGGCGTGTACGTGAAGATATTAGTCACCCTCAAGGTTTAAATTTATGGGTGGTGTCTGACAACATTCGCAAAGGTGCCGCAACCAACAGTATTCAAATTGCAGAAACTTTAATTCGCGAATACTGGTAATTTAAGCGGCTGTATGTCATAAAGTTTTTATTACTGACGCCGTTAAAGATAAGAGCAAAGCGCGGGCAGAGAACAAGGGATGAAAAAAACGATTACAGGGCAAGTGTATAAACATCTTTCATTGGCAGCACTGTTACTGGTGAGCATCAGTAGTAGTGCTTTGCCGTGGCAGGATGGCACGGTTATTAAAGGCCCTAAAGGTTCTGAAGCTGAAGACGTTCGTATTGGTCAGGAGCGTTATGGACCTATCACCGCTAGCGATACCCTGTGGGACATTGCCCGCCGCTACAAGCCGCACTCCAGTGTGACTCAGTATCAAACGATGGTTGCCATTGTTCAGGCAAATGATGACGCCTTTGTCGATGGCAATATGAACCGTATGCTTGACGGTTTTTACCTGCGCATACCGTCATTGCAGGAAATTCAAATGGTTAACCCTGAGGCTGCACGTCGACAGGTAGTGGTTGACGGTCAGTTAAAGGAAAAATCACAACAGCTCTCTGAAGTAGAACAAAGCACTCAACGAACACGAGAAGAGCAAACGCAGCTGCTTGAAGAAGCGAAAACGCGTGCAGAACAGGCTGTGCAAGAGGTTGAACAACGTCAGGAACAGAACTTTGAAGACCTGCGCAATGAAGTTCGCAATTCCATGCAAACGGTTCAGCAAATGTATGACGAGAATCAGTCGTTGCAGCAACGAATTGATGCTTTAGCCGAGCGCCTGGATAAGCTGGCGCAAAGTGCAACGAAAACTGATGAATTGGAAACTCAGTTTCAACAAGTATTAGCGCAACAAAGAGAATTGATAGAACAGCAAGCTGCCATGCGAGAGGAAGCGAATTCAGGCTTTATCGACTGGTTGCAAAACCCCATTAATATGCTGTTAGTTTCAGTATTGCCTGCGTTACTGATTATCGGCGGTGTTGTTTTACTCTTAATGAAGCGCTCTTCGAAGAATAAAGATGAAGAGCCAGAAGTCGCTAGTAAAAAAGAGTTAAGTGAGGAAGAAGCCGCCGCAGAACTCGACAAAGAGTTAATGGGGGGCGCTCCGCAAAATGATACCGGTGACGGTATTTTTGATATCGATGACAGCCAACAAGCCGAAGACGATGAAGAAGATGAGGGTGACGATTTAAGTGCTCTAGAGGCTGAGCTTAGTGGCTCAGGCAAAGCCGAACCGGAAGAAGACTTCAGTATACAGCTGGACGATGATGAAGATGACAAGTCAAGTCAGCAGGAAGCGCTGTCAGCCACTGATGCTGCTGCTGATGATATTGATGAAGACGACAAAGCCGTGTTACCTGACGACGATGACGATGCAGGGGAGTTGTCTCAGGAAGAGCTGGATAGACTATTTGGCGAGTCGAACGATGATGAAGAAGCCATAGACTTGTCTGTTGGTGACGATGAAGTCACTGATGACGAGCCAGCTGCAGATAGCTCAGATACAGAGAGCTCAGACGAAGAGTTAGACTCTGAGGCGCAGCCACAAAATGATGAAGACAATGAAGTGCCTGAGGAAGCCGAATCTGAGTCTTCAGAGAGTGAAGGCGAAACTTCTGAAGATGATCAAGTAGAGGAGCCTCAGGAGGAGAATGCCGAGGAAAGTACCGAGGAGAGTGCCGAGGCGTCTGATGAAGAAGCCGAAAATGACAAGGACGAGTCGGATGACTTACTCCCGGATGACTTTGACGACAGTGAAGTCGATGATGTGCTGGCAGATTTAGGGCTAGGTGACGAATTAGAAGCTGATGAAAGCACCGAAGAAGCATCGAGCGAGGACGTATTAGAAGACACCCCAAGCTCTGACGAGGCGCCTTCTGAAGCGAGCGAGACAGAAGAAGCGGTAGATCCGGATGACATTCTCGCCCAGTTCGAAGAAAGTACCACTGATGACACTGAGAACGTTGCTGAGACTGAAGTTGAGAGCGGTGATGACTCCGAACATGATGAAACTCTTGAAGGCGAAGAGGAGAGTGATGATCTTGAGCAACTTCTGAAAGAATCGGATGAAGTGACTCAGGCGCTTGATGACTTTGATGATATTGAAGAAGAAGTTCCGGAAGACGATGAAGCGTTAGATGAAGCAGAAAGTCAGGCCGATGAAGATTTAGAATCACTGTTTGGCGGTGCGCCGGAGACGGACGAAGAATCGCCCGAAACGGAAGAAACGTCTACTGAGGCTGAAACTGAAGCAGAAAGCCAAGATGATGAAGATTCATTTACGGCAAACGATGACGAAGATTACGTCGATATCGATTCGCTGATGGCGGAAGCTGACGAAGAAGACGAAGATGATGACCGCTACGAGTCGTCAGCAGTCAAAGACGTATTGCCGGACGAAGATGCGGGCCAGGAAGGCGATGCGCCGGCGGATGATGATCCAGCCGGGCAGCTCGATTTAGCTCGCGCTTATATTGAGATGGACGAGAAAGATGAAGCGCGGGAAATTCTTCAACAGCTGATTGATGGCGACGACGAAGCGCTTGCTGAAGAAGCAAAAACTCTTAAAAACCGTTTAGATTCGTAAGGTTAAGTAGTATGCGAATAGCTCTGGGGCTAGAGTATGACGGCAGTCAGTACTATGGCTGGCAGCGACAACGTGAAGTCATTAGTGTCCAGCAACACCTGGAAGAGGCATTAAGTAAAGTCGCCAATGAAACCGTTGAAGTCGCGGCCTGGACGCTCGGTGTTAATAGTAACCTGCCCGATGGAATAGCAGTACGCTGGGCAAAGCCTGTAGCAAATGACTTCAGCGCGCGGTTCAGCGCAATAGCCAGACGCTATCGCTACATTATTGCCAATACGCGCTTAAGACCTGGTATACATTCATCTGGCGTAAGTCATTATCACCAACCCTTGAATGAGCGTCTGATGCATGAAGCCGCTCAAGCGTTAATTGGAGAGCATGACTTTACCTCCTTTCGGGCAGCTCAGTGCCAGTCACATTCGGCTAACCGTAATGTCACTCGGTTAGAGGTAACGCGCAAAGGTGACTTTGTTATTGTCGATATTAGCGCCAACGCATTCCTTCACCACATGGTGCGAAATATTGTCGGTAGTCTTATTGTTATAGGGCAGGAGCAACAGCCTACATCCTGGCTCAAAGAGTTACTCGAATTAAAAGATAGGACGCAGGCCGCAGCAACAGCTAAGCCAGGCGGTTTATATTTGGTTGCGGTGACTTATCCTGACGACTATGAAATTCCTGTGGTAACGCCAGGGCCACTCTGGTTAGAGTGACTGTTATGACCTCTTTTCTTGATTGAATTGTGCTACCATGTAAGCTATTCCAATAAACTTATTAGAGCTGTAAGCCGAATATTATGAGCTGGATTGAAAGAATTCTCGCAAAGCCAAAAATAAACAAGAGACGCGGTGTTCCTGAAGGGGTTTGGAGCAAATGTACCTCTTGTGACAACATTATTTATCGTGCTGACTTAGAGCGCAGTCTGGATGTTTGTCCTAAATGCGATCATCACATGCGTGTGACCGGTCGACGCCGGCTGGATATCTTTTTAGATGAAGGTAACCGAGAGGAAATAGGTACCGACCTTGAGCCGAAAGATGTCCTAAAGTTTAAAGACTCTAAAAAGTATAAAGACCGTATTGCTGCGGCGCAGAAAAGTACCGGTGAAAATGACGCGCTTATTGCGCAAAAAGGTACGGTAAAAGGTGTTCCCCTGGTCGCCGTTGCTTTTGATTTTAATTTTATGGGCGGGTCAATGGCCTCAGTGGTTGGCGCTAAGTTTGTAAAAGCCGCTGAAGTTTGCCTGGAAAAACGCATACCTCTGGTTTGCTTCTCAGCATCGGGCGGCGCTCGTATGCAGGAAGCCTTAATGTCATTGATGCAAATGGCTAAAACGTCTGCGGCGCTGGCTCGTATGAGTGAAGAAGGTATTCCGTTTATTTCTGTATTGACTGACCCGACCATGGGTGGGGTATCGGCCAGTTTAGCAATGCTCGGTGATATCCATATTGCTGAACCTAAAGCGCTTATTGGCTTTGCCGGTCCTCGAGTTATTGAGCAAACTGTGCGTCAGACTCTTCCGGAAGGCTTCCAACGTGCTGAGTTTTTGCTTGAGCACGGTGCTATCGACATGATCGTGGACAGACGGGACATGCGTGACACAGTGGCGCGCTTGCTGGCAAAAATGCAACACCTGCCTTCCCCCGAAACGGCTGTTGATACCCAACCTGAAACAGAATGAGTGACACTCCTTCATACATACCTGTCGCTTCTGACAAGCTGCAGGTATGGCTCGACTATCTGGAAAAGCTTCACCCTACCGAGATTGATATGGGGTTGGAGCGTGTGTCTCAGGTAGCTGCAAATGCAGGTGTATTGACACCTGCACCATACGTCATCACGGTTGGCGGAACTAATGGAAAAGGCTCGACAGTTTGTTACTTAGAAGAAATGTTGTCGGCCGCTGGCTATAAAACCGCAGTGTATACTTCTCCGCATATCGTCAAATATGAAGAGAGGGTACGTATTAACCGAAAAATGCTGCCTGAACAAAGTCATGCGAAAGCGTTTTCGGTTATCAATGAGGCGCGGCAGCAAACTTCCCTTACCTATTTTGAATTTGGTACTTTGGCTGCTTTACATCTTATTAAGCAGGCAGACGTTGACGTAGCCATACTTGAAGTAGGCTTAGGAGGGCGGCTCGATGCAGTTAACTGTGTTGAACCTGATGTGTCAGTCATTACCAGTGTCGGTATTGACCATATCGCTTTCCTTGGTGATAACCGCGAACAAATAGGTCGCGAAAAAGCGGGCATAGCGCGTAATAACAAACCGCTGATTTGTGGTGATGAAAATGCGCCTGAGTCAATAAAGGAGTCGGCTGATACTATTGGCGCCAAACTTATCCAAGTAGGGAAAGACTTTTTCAGAAAAGAGCTTGAAAAGGACTGGGAATATCGCAGCCATAGGGTCTATGCTCGCCACCTCCCCAAACCTAAGTTGCCGCTCATTAACGCATCAACAGCTATTGCGGCTATTGAGCATCTGCCACTTCCTGTTAGCCTCGACGCGATTAAAATGGGCTTAATTTCCGCTGCTTTGCCAGGTCGAATGCAGGTCGCGCAGTATAATAATGTCGACGTGCTCTTAGATGTTGCTCATAATCCTCAGGCCGCTGCTTATGCTTCAAGGTACATTGCATCGAGCTACAAGAATAGGCCGATTTATGCTGTTATTGGCATGCTGTCGGATAAAGATCATGTCGGGGTCAAAGCGGCGTTACAGCAAATCATTACACAGTGGTTTGTCGGTACGTTAAAAGAGCCTCGCGGTGAGCAAGCCGACAAATTAGCGGAAGTTATGGCACTGACAGATAACTATCGAACCTTTGACAGTGTGAACGCGGCTTTTGAGAGTGCAATAGAAAAAGCCAGTCAATGTGACGAGAAGCCACTGGTTTTCGTGTTCGGCTCGTTTTACACTGTGTCCAGCGTTAATCAATTAATAGTGGGAGCGTGACCTTGGCCAGTCCTTTGCAAAACCGTCTTGTCGGTACCTTAATACTTGTCGCTTTAGCGGTAATTATTATTCCTGAAGTACTGGATGGTAAAAAAGAGCAGCCGGTCGACCCCATCGAAACCATACCTTTGAAGCCTGAGTCTGAAGAGGCTTTGAAGCAGCCTAACGCAATGTCTGACGACTTGATTGCGGAACCTGTAGAAGAAGTGTCACAGCAAGAAGACACTGAGGTGACAGCAGAGTCCGCCGAGCCTATCACCGAAGATAAAGGGCTTAAAGCACCACCAAGAGAGCCGGTTGAAGCCGAAATTGACGGTAAAGCCTGGGTTATTCAACTGGGGGCTTTTAGTAAAGAAGACAGTGTCAAAAAACTCGTCGACCAGCTCAGAGATAGAGGCTACGCAGCTTACTCAGAAAAGTCAGCCAGTGGTAAAATAACTCGGTTGCTTGTAGGCCCTGATACTTCTGAGGCCGAGCTGAAAAAGCAACTGGCACCGTTGAAAGAATTGACGGGACTGGACGGCAAAATAATGACGTACAAGCCGTAAAAAAGTGCAATATGTGTGTAAAAGACTCACAATTATGCACCTGTTCTGTTAAAATCCACGCCGTCTTTTGCGCAGCAAATGTGAGTGCTTATGGTCTGGATTGACTATGCCATTATCATCGTTATTGGCCTGTCCTCAGTAATTAGCTTGGTTAGGGGCTTTGTCAAAGAAGCAGTGTCCCTGGCAATTTGGATATCTGCATTTTTCATCGCCAGTTATTTTTACCAAGACTTAGCTGTTTACTTCACTGGCATTGAGCAGCCTATGCTCAGAAACGCCGCCGCCATAGCCGCTTTGTTTGTTGCGACGCTGATTATTGGCGCAATTCTTAACTACATTATTTCAAAACTGGTTCAACACACTGGGTTATCTGGAACAGACAGGGTGCTGGGGCTGGTTTTTGGTGCGCTCAGAGGTTTGCTCATTGTTAGCGCATTATTGTTTTTTATCGACTCATTTACGCCGCTATCGTCCAGCGAGTGGTGGCAAAATTCGTTACTCATTCCTCATTTTGGACTCTTTATTCAATGGTTCTTCAGTTACCTGGAGAACAGCTCGAGTTTTTTAGTCCCTCAACCTGTATAGAATGGTGAAAAGACATGTGTGGTATTGTTGGTATTGTTGGTAAGCAACCGGTTAACCAAGCACTTTATGATGGTTTAACCATGCTTCAGCATCGGGGGCAGGATGCCGCAGGCATAATGACCGTTGATGAGCACAATACATTACGTTTGCGCAAGGCAAACGGCTTGGTCCGGGATGTTTTCCATACCCGTCATATGCACCGTTTATCCGGTACTGTAGGTATCGGTCATGTTCGCTACCCAACGGCAGGAAGTTCAAGCTCTGCAGAGGCTCAACCGTTTTATGTGAACTCACCGTTTGGTATTGCTATGGCACATAATGGCAACCTGACAAACGCAACCGATGTCCACGAGCACTTGTTTAAAACAGCCCGTCGCCACATTAATACCACGTCAGATTCAGAGATTTTACTGAACGTCTTTGCTAACGAACTGGATAAAAACGATAGCTTAACGCTGAATGACGACGATATTTTCAGAACGGTTACTGCTGTTCATCGAAAAGTTCGTGGCGCGTATGCGGTCGTTGCAATGATCATTGGACATGGTTTGGTTGCCTTCCGTGACCCATGGGGCATTCGACCTCTGGCGCTGGGTAAGCGCGATACAGATGAGGGAGAAGAGTACATTGTAGCCTCTGAAAGCGTCGCTATTGACGGTACGGGGTTTAAGTACGTGCGTGACGTTGAGCCAGGCGAAGCTATTTTTATAACTAACGACGGTAAGCTCTATTCGCGTCAATGCGCGGACAAGCCAATGCATTGTCCATGTATTTTCGAATACGTCTACTTTGCCCGCCCTGACTCGTTCATCGACGGTATTTCGGTTTATGCCAGCCGTGTCAATATGGGCCGTAAACTGGGTGAAAAACTGAAACGCGATTATGCCGACTTAGATATCGATGTCGTTATTCCTATCCCGGAAACAAGCTGTGATATTGCTCTGGAAATTGCCAGTGTGCTTGATTTGCCGTATCGCCAGGGTTTTGTGAAAAACCGCTATATTGGCCGCACGTTCATTATGCCGGGACAAACGCAGCGTCGTAAGTCGGTTCGTCGTAAACTCAACGCAATTAGTGCTGAGTTTAAAGGCAAGAACGTCTTGTTAGTAGATGACTCTATCGTGCGTGGCACAACCTCTGAGCAAATTATTGAAATGGCTCGTGAGGCGGGAGCTAAAAAGGTGTATTTTGCATCAGCAGCGCCTGAAATTCGTTTCCCGAATGTTTATGGTATTGATATGCCGAGCGCAAACGAGCTAATTGGGCATGGTCGTGAAGCTATCGAAATTCGCGACATGATTAAGGCTGACGGTTTAATTTATCAAGACCTTGATGACTTAGTCGCCGCAGTAGGTGAAGAAAATACGTCAATTAAACGTTTTGAAACCTCGGTATTTAGTGGTGAGTATGTCACGGGTGATGTAAACCAAGAGTATCTGGACAAGTTACATGCTGCTCGCAATGATACGGCAAGAGCGGAGCGAGAAGGCTCTGAAGACGCGAACTTAGAGTTGCATAACGATAACGACTAATTTGGCTGCTTAGAGCATTTAACGCAATTAAAAAGGGCGCTGAGGAATACTCCCAGCGCCCTTTTGTATGGAAGTTCAATGTGAACTAGTCACGTTGGAACGCGTAGACTGAACCTAACTTCATAATTTGAGTTAACTCATCCAAAGCGGCGCGAGATTCTTCTAATAAGGCTGGATCTTTTAAGTCATCGACCGCTAATTCATCGCGATAGTGTTTATTAACCCATTGGTTCAAACGGTCAAACAGCGCGTCCGACATTAAGCAATTCTGATTTGCTGCCGCAATTTCTTCGTCGTTCATGGCTACACGTAGGCGCAGACATGCTGGGCCACCACCGTTGCGCATACTCTGCTTTACGTCAAAGAACTTCACGTGCTTAATAGGACCACCTTGGCTGACAAGACCTTCCAGGTAACTTTTTACACGTGGGTTCTCTTCACATTCTGTTGGCGCAATAATTGTCATTTCGCCGTTAGGCGGCGTGATGAGCTGAGTGTTAAACAGGTAAGTGCTTACGGCATCCTCTACGCTTACATCGTCAGTTGCTACTTTAATAAAGTGTAGCTCGCCTTCGTTGCCGAATTTTTTCTGAATTTCAGCCAGTTTAGTGTCGGTATCTGCGAAAGCTTGTTCGTGGTAGAAAAGGACATTCTGGTTACCGACAGCAATGACGTCATTATGGAAAACCCCTTGGTCAATAACATCGGGGTTTTGCTGCATAAATACGGTGTTGTCTTCGCTCAGGCCGTGCAGGCGGGCAATAGCCTGAGATGCTTCCAGAGTTTGACGTGCCGGATAGCGTTTAGGCGCAGGCTTCGAGCTGTCAAATGCATGGCGACCATAAACAAATACCTCGACGCCGGCATGGCCGTACTCATTACATAAACGAGTGTGGTTTGCTGCACCTTCATCACCAAAATGTTCGTTATCAGGCAAGTGTTTATGGTGTTCGAAGTAGCGAGAATTTTCGAACATGGCTTGTAGTATGCGGCCGCTGGTTTCAGGCTCTAATGAACGGTGATATTTGTTGGTTAAATTAGCCGGTGTAAAGTGAACTTTGCCGTTAGCAGTATCAGCGCTTGGCGATACCGTTGCTGCGTTGGCCGTCCACATACTAGACGCCGAGCACACCGCCTGAAAAATAGCGGGAGCTTCAGAGGCGGCTTTATAAAGCACTTCAGCGTCAGTTCCAGTAAACCCTAAGCGACGCAATGCGTGCGTGTCAGGACGCTCTTGTGGCGCAAGAACACCTTGTTTCATACCCATATCGTGCAACGCCTTCATTTTTTTCAAGCCTTGCAATGCCGCATCTTTTGGACTCGATGACGCTTTAGCATTTGCTAAAGACGCGACATTACCAAAAGACAGTCCGGCGTAATTATGGGTTGGGCCGACTAAGCCGTCGTAGTTGACTTCAAAGTGTTCCATGCTCACTAGGGATTACTCCTGCACGTTGTGTGCACCTGCTCATTGAATTTGTGACACATTATACTGTTTTAAAATGCCCTTGAAAGCCTTTATTTTAAAGCCTTTGCTAAGGCCACGCTTGTTTTGACTGAATATTTAATTTGTGCGAATTTTTATCAAAAAGCACCAATCATGGTTGTTTCTCGTAACGATAACCGATATACCTAAAAAAGGCCGCTGAAGAACAATTGCCCTTGTAATTTATATCTTTAGCACGTATATACACGGTCATCTATAACAAGAGAACGATTATTCTATGGCTAAATCGCTCGTCATTGTCGAGTCTCCGGCAAAAGCCAAAACCATTAATAAGTATCTGGGTAAGGACTTTGTGGTTAAGTCCAGCGTTGGTCACGTACGTGATCTGCCAACGCGTGCGACTGAAACGGTTAAAAGCAAGCCGGCAGCAGAAGTTCGCAAAATGTCGCCTGAAGCAAAAGCGAAGTATCAGAAAGAGCGTGACTATAAACGCTTGATAGCTCGCATGGGTATCGATCCGGAGAATGACTGGGAAGCTCATTACGAAGTGCTTCAGGGAAAAGAGAAAGTCGTTAAAGAGCTCAAGCAACTGGCGAAAAAGTCAGACGAAATTATTCTCGCAACGGATTTGGACCGCGAAGGGGAGGCAATTGCCTGGCACTTGCGGGAATTAATTGGTGGCGAGGACGACCGCTTTAAGCGTGTGGTATTTAACGAAATTACCAAAAACGCCATTCAGGAAGCGTTTAAACACCCGGCACAATTAAATACTGATCGTGTGAATGCTCAACAGACACGGCGCTTCCTCGACCGTGTCGTTGGTTTTATGGTGTCGCCGCTATTGTGGAAAAAGGTTGCAAGAGGTTTGTCCGCCGGACGCGTGCAGTCAGTCGCTGTACGTTTGGTGGTTGAGCGCGAGCGCGAAATTAAAGCATTTGTACCGGAAGAATACTGGGATGTTTATGCTGATTTAGCCAGCACGGCGAGCGATAAGCTACGTATGCAGGTTATTAAAGAAGCCGGCAAAAACTTCCGCCCGGTTAATGAAGAAGAAACCAATAAAGCACTAAACTTACTGAAAGGTGCGGATTACGAGATAACCTCTCGTGAAGATAAGCCGACTTCCAGCAAGCCTGGTGCGCCTTTTATTACGTCGACCCTGCAACAAGCGGCTAGTACGCGGCTAGGTTTTGGCGTTAAAAAGACAATGATGATGGCTCAGCGGTTGTATGAAGCGGGGCATATCACCTATATGCGTACCGACTCGACGAACCTAAGCTCAGAAGCAGTTAATGCATGTCGGGGGCTTATTGAAAGTGAGTTCGGCAAAAAGTATTTGCCGGAGTCGCCTAATCGTTATGGTGCAAAAAGTAACGCACAGGAAGCCCACGAAGCGATACGTCCATCAGATGTTGCTATTAAAGCGTCGTCTTTGTCGTCAATGGAACGAGATGCTCAGCGCCTTTACGAGTTGATTTGGCGCCAGTTCGTTGCTTGTCAGATGACACCAGCTAAGTACGATAGCACGACATTAATCGCTACCGCCGGGGATTTTGAATTGAAAGCTCGTGGTCGGGTTATGCGCTTCCCGGGCTGGACAAAGGTGATGCCACCTTCATCGAAAAAGGACGGTGATACGAACTTACCGGACTTGAAAAAAGGTGATTCACTGACACTTGAGCACTTAGAGCCAGAACAGCACTTCACGAAGCCTCCGGCACGGTACAGTGAAGCATCCTTGGTTAAAGAGTTAGAAAAGCGCGGCATTGGCCGACCTTCAACCTACGCGTCTATTATTTCGACCATTCAGGACCGCGGTTACGTGCGTGTAGAAAACCGTCGTTTCTTTGCTGAGAAGATGGGGGAAATTGTCAATGACCGCTTGATAGAAAACTTCACTGAGCTGATGAATTACAATTTTACTGCCGAAATGGAACAGGCGCTTGATGACATTGCGGCCGGTAAACGTAATTGGAAAGAAACGCTGGGCAGCTTTTATGAAGACTTCAAGCAGCGATTGGAAAAGGCGGAGCTTGACCCCGAAGAAGGAGGCATGCGCGCAAACAGTGTGGTGCTGACCGATATTGATTGCCCGGAATGTGGACGCAAAATGGGCATTCGGACCGCATCAACGGGTGTGTTTCTTGGTTGCTCTGGTTATAACCTGCCACCGAAAGAACGCTGCACTAAGACAATTAATCTGACACCTGGTGAAGAAGCCATAGAAGTCAGCGACGAAGAAGAGCGGGAAACAGAAGCTCTGCGTGCTAAGAAGCGCTGCCCGAAATGCGGTACCGCTATGGACAGCTATTTAATTGATGAACAACGCAAGTTGCATGTGTGTGGTAACAACCCAACCTGCGATGGGCAGTTACTCGAACGCGGAAAATTCCGCATTAAAGGGTATGACGGTCCGACTATTGAATGCGATAAGTGCGGCTCTGAAATGCAGCTTAAAAATGGTCGTTTTGGTAAGTACTTCGGTTGTACCAATAGTGAGTGCAAGAACACACGTAAGTTACTTAGAAATGGCGAGCCTGCACCACCAAAAGAAGACCCGGTACCGTTACCCGAATTACCTTGCGAAGACTCCGACGCATATTTTGTTTTGCGAGACGGAGCCTCGGGTATTTTCTTATCGGCAAATACCTTTCCGAAGTCGCGCGAAACCCGTGCGGTAACGGTAAAAGAGTTAGCTCGCTTTAAAGAGCGCTTGCCTAAGAAGTTTCTGTATCTTGCTGAGGCACCGCAAGAGGATGACGACGGTAATGATGCCATTGTTCGCTTCTCACGTAAGAATAAAGAGCAATACGTAGTCACTGAGGTGAACAAGAAGCAAACGGGCTGGAAAGCCTTTTATCGCGACGGTAAGTGGGTCGTTGACGCTAAGTAGTTAAACACTGACAAGCGGATACTCAGTTGGCTAATAGCCTTACTGAGTTAACCTCTCGTATAATGCGCGGGTGTCAAAGGTAAGACACCGCACGTTGGACACGGAGGTCCCATGTTATCGTCTAAGTCAGACATAGCACTTCCCGCTGCTTCCTCAGCAGCGGGTTTTTCTTTTCCAGAACACACAGAGCAAAAGCGCAGCTTGGGGCAGGCGAGTATCGAACTCATTGTTGTTTGGCCGATACTTGTTACCTTTGTCTTTTTGGTTGTTCAGGCGCTTATTATTTGGTGGTCTCAGCAGACCTTAACCGTTGCTAATCAATATACGGTTCGAGCGGGAGCGATTAACCATGGAGACTATCAAACCATGGTGACGACATTAGTGTCAGGAATGGCAGGTTTAGAGCCTCAGCTCGACCAAGACAACCTTGCATACGCAACAACTCTGGCTATTGCTAAGCAGCGTTTCCACTTCACACGCTTTGCTCAGCTAGACATTTTATCTCCGACACCACAGGATTTTCGCGAGTATTCGGAAGAGCGCTGGGACTACGATTTAGAGCGGGATGTTACGGAAATAGCGGTGGATCATTATCATGCTCGGTACGACGAAAACACACCGGCTGAATGGCACGAGGCGAGGGTGTTAAAAATACGGACAGACTGGTGCCTGCCATTAAAAATTCCTTTTGTCGCTGAAATGCTGAGCTCTGCACAAGGTTTCTTAGATAATTCAACGGCCGTTCGTTACTGCAAGCTGAGGGAAGGTATGAGTGACTACCCTTTATGGGCGTTAACGGATACCGCCCAGCACTCTTTGCAGAGCGGCTTCCGTCGTTAGTGGTTGAACTAATCTCGTTTGTCGTGATAGTCGACACAGGCCTGGAGTGTATTCTCGATGAGCGAAGCCACCGTCATTGGTCCGACGCCACCAGGCACAGGGGTGATCCAACCGGCGCGCTCTGCCGCAGGTTCAAATTCGATATCGCCAGTTAAACGTCCGTCGGGTAAGCGGTTCATACCCACATCAATAACTATAGCGCCCGGTTTCACCCACTCTCCCGGAATGAAGTCGGGCTTACCAACGGCAACAACCAGAATGTCCGCACGCTTAACATGTTCCGATAAATCATTGGTGAAGCGGTGACAAACAGTGGTTGTTGCACCCGCTAATAATAACTCCAGGCTCATTGGACGGCCGACAATGTTAGAGGCACCGACAACAACCGCATTGAGCCCATGTAAGTCAACTTGCGTATGCTCTAGCAAAGTTATAATGCCTTTGGGTGTGCACGGACGTAATGCGGGAATGCGTTGTGACAGACGACCTACATTGAAAGGGTGAAAACCATCGACGTCTTTATCGGGGCGAATTCTCTCTAAAATAGGTGTTGCATCAAGGCCCGCAGGTAACGGTAATTGAACCAGAATACCGTCGATGTCGTTGTCGTCGTTCAGTTGGTCTATTAAAGCCTCAAGCTTTTCCTGAGTGGTTGTCGCTGGTAAGTCATAAGCAAATGAACGGAAACCAACCTCTTCGCAAGCACGCCGCTTATTGCCAACGTAAACTTCCGAAGCTGGGTCAGCGCCGACCAATACAACGGCTAAACCTGGTGCTCTTAGACCGGACTGAAGTCTTTCCTGAACTTGCTGTTTGACCGACTGGCGCACGGCACTGGCGATTGCTTTTCCATCAATAATTTGAGCTGACATAACGAGATTCCAAACCTGAGAGAATTCAAGACGATATAGGCTGTTTATTGTAACGTTATTTCATCGTTAATGTCACCGATTGTTGGATAACTCAACAGGTTGTTTTAAAAGTAGCCAGTCGAGCGCTATTCCGGAAAAAAAGTTTGACGCTGGCATAATCAGCAGGTAATATTCGCCCCCGTTGTCAGCTAGCAATAACTATTTACACGCTGGTTGTGACAGGGCTTTCAGAGAGTTCGGCGAGTAGCGCAGTTTGGTAGCGCACTTGGTTTGGGTCCAAGGGGTCGCTGGTTCGAATCCAGTCTCGCCGACCATTCTCTTGACGGCAGCGTAAGGTTCGAAGTGCGCCCGTAGCTCAGCTGGATAGAGCAACGGCCTTCTAAGCCGTCGGTCGCAGGTTCGAATCCTGCCGGGTGCGCCAGAACGCGCCAAAGAAAATCACTCAGTGGTGGGTGTAGCTCAGTTGGTAGAGCCCCGGATTGTGATTCCGGTTGTCGTGGGTTCAAGTCCCATCATCCACCCCATTTCTTATTTTCCCTTATTAGTTCGGCGAGTAGCGCAGTTTGGTAGCGCACTTGGTTTGGGTCCAAGGGGTCGCTGGTTCGAATCCAGTCTCGCCGACCATCATTTCCCTTGATCATATCTCCAGATAGTTGCGTAATGCGTCAATAAGACTAAGCTTAGTAGTATCGTTGCTATAAATGGAGGGCATTACCATGGCAGACTTTGAAACCTGTATGCGCAATCCAGCAGGCACTTTCGGCCAACCAGAAGATGTGATCAACCGCACTGACTTTAGCAAAGAGCAGAAATTAAAAATTTTGAAGCAGTGGCGTTACGATGAATACGAAACCGAAGTGGCTGACCAGGAAAACATGGGTGGTGACAAACCAGACAAACTGGGCGAAATTAATAACTTAATTCTACAATTAGAAGAGTAATTTATTAAGAACGCGCGCAGTTGCGTGCGTTCTCCTCGTTTTTTAACAATACCCTCTCGACTCTTAGCTGCCACCTCGCTATAATGCTGCGTCATTTTTAAAGGTCAACGCCGTTGCCGTATCTCATTTTTTATAATGATAAACAGATGCGAGTGACATTCATTGATTGAAACCGAGGTAATGAAGCAATGCAGGTTTCTGTAGAGACAACTCAAGGTTTAGAACGCCGCGTGACAATCACTGTCCCGGCAGATGCAATTGATAGCGAAGTAAAACGCTTATTAAAAGAAGAATACCGTCACCGCCGTGTGAACGGTTTCCGTAAAGGCAAAATTCCACCAAACGTTTTACAAAAGATGTTTGGTCGTGAAGCGCGTTCACGCGCAGCTTCAAGCGTCATGCAGAGCAAATATTTTGAAGCGGTAATGCAGGAAAAGTTAAACCCTGCCGGCGCGCCTGCAATTGAACCTAAAGTCAATGAGCCAGGTAAAGATCTTGAATTTACGGCAACTTTTGAAGTCTACCCAGAAGTTGAAGTGAAAGACTTAGACAAAGTTAAAGTCGAAAAGCCTGCGGTTGAAGTAACTGACAAAGACGTTGATAACATGCTTGAAACGTTGCAAAAGCAACACGCAAGCTGGAAAGAAGTTAAGCGTAAGTCTAAGAAGGGTGACCAAGTCACTATGGACTTCGTTGGCTCAATCGACGGTGAAGAATTCGAAGGCGGTAAAGCTGACGACTTCGCTTTGGAATTAGGCGAAGGCCGTATGATTCCAGGCTTTGAAGACCAAATTAAAGGTATTAAAGCTGGCGAAGAAAAGACCATTGAAGTCACTTTCCCGGAAGACTACCACGCAGAAAACTTAAAAGGTAAAGACGCTCAGTTCGTTGTTACTGCTAAGAAAGTTGAAGAGCGTGAACTGCCTGAACTGAACGACGAATTCGTTGCTATGTTCGGTGTGAAAGAAGGTGGCGTAGAAGCATTGAAAGAAGAAGTTCGTAAAAACATGGAACGCGAACTGAAAAATGCAGTTAAGTCTAAGGTCAAAGAGCAAGTGCTGAAAGGCCTTGTTGAAACCAACGACGTTGACATGCCAAAAGCAATGATTGATCAGGAAATTGATCAACTGCGTAAGCAGGCTGCACAGCGCTTTGGCGGTAATGCAGACCAAATGCCTGAACTTCCGGCAGAGCTGTTCGAAGAGCAGGCGAAAGAACGTGTTAAAGTTGGCTTGTTGTTAGGCGAAGTTATTCGTTCAAACGAACTTAAAGCTGACGATGAGAAAGTGGACGAAATTATTGCTACTGCAGCATCAGCGTATGAGGATCCGCAGGAAGTTATTGAGTACTACAAGTCTAATAACGATATGATGCAGCAAGTTCGTAACTTAGCGTTAGAAGAGCAAGCAATCGATTTAGTTTTGGAAAAAGCGTCGGTCAAAGAGAAAAAAGCAAGCTTTGACGACATTATGAATCCAAAACAACAATAATGTCAGCGTGAGTCCTTGACGGGGCACGCTACAGCTTGGTTTAATGGCTCGTATGACCTCATACGAGCCATTTTTATTTCAGGAGCTTTATAAAACATGTCGAGCGATATTCAGGATCCTATGGCACAGCTAGTCCCTATGGTTGTCGAGCAGACATCAAAAGGGGAGCGCTCTTATGATATTTATTCGCGCTTACTAAAAGAGCGCGTTATTTTTTGTTGTGGTCAGGTAGAAGACCACATGGCTAATCTTATTGTGGCTCAGCTTTTATTCTTAGAATCTGACAACCCGGATAAAGATATTTACCTTTATATCAACTCACCCGGTGGTGTTGTAACGGCGGGTATGGCTATTTACGACACAATGCGCTTTATCAAGCCTGACGTGAGTACAGTCTGTATGGGACAAGCGGCCAGTATGGGCGCATTTTTGCTTGCTGGCGGCGCGAAAGGTAAGCGTTACTGCCTACCTAACTCTCGCGTTATGATTCACCAACCTCTTGGTGGTTTCCAGGGGCAGGCATCAGACTTCGAAATTCATGCGAAGCAAATTTTGGATCTGAAAGAGCGCTTGAACCGTATGTTAGCTGAGAACACCGGGCAAGATTACGAAAAAGTGGCAAGAGACACTGATCGCGACCACTTCTTAGCAGCTGAAGAAGCTGTTGATTATGGCCTGGTTGATGGCATTTTAAGTCAACGCGGCGAAGAAGCCTAAGTTGTATTTGTGGTAGGAGAGTAGAATGACGGATAAGTCCAAAGGCGACGAAGATAAGCCGCTATATTGCACATTCTGCGGTAAAAGCCAGCATGAAGTGAAAAAGCTGATTGCCGGACCGTCTGTGTTTATTTGTGATGAATGCGTAGAGCTTTGTAACGATATTCTCAAAGAAGAAATTCATCAGCTTGCTCCGGTACCCGATCAAGAAGAGCTACCGGTACCGAAAGCGATAAGAAAGCATTTGGACGACTACGTTATTGGTCAGGACCGCGCCAAGAAAGTGTTATCGGTTGCCGTTTATAACCATTACAAACGCTTGCGCAACTCGGGCAAAGGGAAAGACCAGGTTGAACTAGGCAAGAGTAATATTTTGCTGATAGGTCCGACGGGGTCGGGTAAAACTTTCCTCGCGGAGACGTTAGCTCGTTATTTGGATGTGCCATTTACCATGGCGGATGCAACCACGCTGACAGAAGCCGGTTATGTGGGTGAAGATGTTGAAAACATCATCCAGAAGCTGCTGCAAAAATGCGACTATGACGTCGAGAAAGCTGAGCGCGGTATTGTTTACATTGACGAAATTGACAAAATTTCGCGTAAGTCTGAGAACCCGTCTATTACTCGTGATGTCAGTGGTGAAGGCGTGCAACAGGCATTGCTTAAGCTAATTGAGGGCACCGTGGCGTCGGTACCACCACAAGGCGGACGTAAGCATCCACAACAGGAGTTTTTGCAGGTCGACACCTCAAAAATCTTGTTTATTTGTGGTGGCGCATTTGCAGGCCTAAACAAAGTTATCGAACAACGCTTGTCGACCGGGACAGGTATTGGCTTCGGTGCGGAAGTTAAAAGCAAAGAGCAGAGTAAAGAAGGTGAAATTATTGCTCAGGTAGAGCCGGAAGATCTGGTTCGTTATGGCTTGATTCCTGAGTTTATTGGTCGCCTGCCAGTCGTTGCTACGCTTGATGAGCTGGACGAAGCTGCGTTGGTTGAAATACTTAAAGAGCCTAAAAACGCACTAACGAAGCAATACGCGGCGTTGTTCGACATGGAAGACGTTGAGCTAGAATTCCGTGACGACGCACTAAGAGCGATTGCTAAGAAAGCAATGGCCCGTAAAACAGGTGCTCGCGGCTTGCGTTCAATTGTTGAAAGCGTACTGCTAAGTACAATGTACGATTTGCCGTCAATTGAGGGTGTTGTCAAAGTGGTCGTCGATGAGTCGGTTATTGCCGGTGAGTCTGACCCTATTCTGATTTACGCGAATCAGAAGAAGGACAAGCAAGCATCGGGCGAATAGCTTAAATTGCGTTAAAAGTAATCAAAAAAAGGGCCGTTTGGCCCTTTTTTTCTGTTAAGGATTGAACTTTAGCCGAAAGACCGCATATAACAGAGTAAACCAAGGTCGGGAGAAAAGATTAATGAGCGAAGAACGCACCGAACAATTAACGATGCCAGTTCTGCCGTTGCGAGATGTAGTGGTTTACCCGCATATGGTAATTCCACTTTTTGTGGGCAGGGAAAAATCAATCCGCTGCCTGCAAGCTGCCATGGACGCAGATAAGCAGGTCTTTTTGGCCGCACAAAAAGACGCCTCAATAGACGAGCCGGAAAAAGACGACATATATCAGGTTGGCACCGTTGCAACCATTTTGCAGCTGCTGAAGCTGCCTGACGGTACCGTAAAGGTGCTGGTAGAAGGTAAACAGCGCGCTCAGTTAGATGAATTGAAAGACAGTGAAGAATACTTTGAAGCGAATATTCATTATCTGGCCGCTGAAGCTTTGTCTGAGAAAGAAGAAGAGGTGCTGATTCGTTCAGCACTGAATCAGTTTGAAGGCTACGTCAAACTTAACAAGAAAATTCCGCCGGAAGTGCTGACATCGCTGTCTGGTATTGAAGATTTAGATCGCCTGGCTGATACCATGGCTGCGCATATGCCGCTGAAGCTAGCAGAAAAGCAAGCCGTGCTGGAAATTACGGATGTGCGTGAGCGCATCGAGCACCTGATGGCGCTGATGGAAGGCGAAATTGATATTCTCCAGGTTGAAAAGCGCATTCGCAGTCGCGTGAAAAAACAAATGGAGAAGAGCCAGCGCGAGTATTATTTGAATGAGCAAATGAAAGCCATTCAGAAAGAGTTGGGTGAAAGCGAAGACGGCGTTGATGAATTTGAGCAGCTACAACAGAAAATAGACGATGCTCAGATGCCGGCGGAGGCGAAGAAGAAGACCGAAGCCGAGTTGCAAAAGCTTAAAATGATGTCACCAATGTCTGCCGAAGCGACAGTAGTACGCGGCTATATTGACTGGATGGTGTCAGTACCATGGAAAAAACGCTCGCGTATTAAGAAAGATTTGGCGAATGCTGAGAAAATTCTCGACGCTGATCATTATGGTCTGGAAAAGGTTAAAGAGCGCATCATTGAATACCTGGCGGTTCAGCAGCGCACGACTAAAGTGAAAGGCGCAATATTGTGCTTAGTCGGTCCGCCGGGCGTGGGTAAAACCTCGCTGGGTCAATCGATAGCGAAAGCAACAGGCCGTCAGTATGTTCGTATGGCTTTAGGTGGCGTCCGCGATGAAGCCGAAATTCGTGGCCACCGCCGTACGTATATTGGTTCGATGCCAGGCAAACTCATTCAGAAAATGTCGAAAGTAGGGGTTCGCAACCCGTTATTCCTGCTGGACGAAATTGATAAAATGTCTGCGGATATGCGTGGCGACCCAGCTTCAGCCTTGTTGGAAGTGCTGGATCCAGAGCAAAACGTGAACTTTAACGACCATTATCTGGAAGTTGATTACGATCTTTCAGACGTTATGTTTGTGGCCACGTCAAACAGTATGAACATTCCTGCGCCGTTACTGGATCGCATGGAAGTTATTCGCTTATCGGGCTATACCGAAGACGAAAAGCTGAATATCGCAAAGCGTCACCTATTGCCGAAACAAATTGAACGTAACGGCCTGAAGAAAAAAGAAATTACCGTTGATGACAGTGCGATTATTGGCATTATTCGTTATTACACACGTGAAGCTGGTGTTCGTAACCTTGAACGTGAATTGTCGCGTCTGTGCCGCAAAGCGGTCAAAACGATTCTGCTCGACAAGTCGATAACCCATGTTGAAATTAACGGCGATAACCTAAGTGATTACTTAGGTGTGCAGCGCTTTGATTATGGAAAAGCTGAAGAAGCTAACCAAGTAGGACAAGTCACAGGGCTTGCCTGGACAGAAGTGGGTGGTGATCTTCTGACCATAGAAGCAACGAACGTGGCCGGTAAAGGCAAAACCACCAGTACCGGTTCATTGGGTGATGTTATGCAGGAGTCCATACAAACAGCATTGACCGTTGTGCGGAGTCGTGCAGACAAGCTGGGTATTGCCGAGGATTTCCATGAAAAACGCGATATTCACGTTCACGTGCCTGAAGGAGCAACACCTAAAGATGGACCAAGCGCTGGTATTGCCATGGTAACGGCTATGGTGTCATCGCTAACGGGTAAACCTGTACGCTCTGATGTGGCTATGACCGGTGAAATTACACTACGTGGCGAAGTATTGGCTATCGGTGGTTTAAAAGAAAAGCTGTTAGCAGCGCATCGGGGTGGTATTAAACACGTTTTGATTCCAAAAGATAATGAGCGTGATTTAAAAGAAATAGCTGACAACGTCAAAGAGGACTTGGTTATCCAGCCGGTCAAGTGGATAGACGAAGTACTTGATGTGGCTTTGGTGAAGGACTAATTTAAGCCTTAATACTAAAGTCATATTCGAACGGTAGAATGCGGCCTGCAGATGCGAATTTAGCTCTCAGGCCGCATTTTTTCGTTAAAAAGTGCGTAAAAAGGGTTTTCAATCTGTAAGACTGTGGTAGCCTAAGGTTCATAGCTACTTCTGAGGGGACTCTCAGAGGTGCTGGGAAAGAAAGACGTTCGGTAATAAAGGTGCTTGAACAATAAGATCAACCTTGATATAAACGTTGTCGGCCCATTTAAAACCGAATGGAACCACGGAAACTTGATAATAACAATCTAAGGGGATGATACTGTGAACAAGTCTCAGCTTATTGACAAAATCGCGGCGGGTGCAGATATTTCTAAGGCTGCTGCTGGTCGTGCTCTGGACTCAATGATCGATGCAGTAACTGATGCTCTGAAAAAAGATGACCAAGTCGCATTAGTTGGCTTCGGTACATTTAGTGTACGTGAGCGTTCTGCTCGCACTGGTCGTAACCCACAAACTGGTGAGACCATTCAGATCGCTGCAGCTAAAGTACCTTCTTTCAAAGCAGGTAAAGCACTGAAAGACGCAGTAAACTAAGAAAGGCGCGTTAGCGCTTTTTTATTGAATTAAATAGTAACCCGGGGTTAAAAACCTCGGGTTATTTTTTATCTGAAGGGTGAGTTTTGCGACGAATCTACTTATAATGTCTCGTCGTTTTACCGGTAAATTAGGAAAGCCTTATTATGTTAGAGAGGATTCGGGAAGGTTCGCAGAGCTTTACTGCCAAAGCCATTCTGGTATTAATCATTCTAACTTTTGCTCTGGCAGGCGTTGGTGGCTATATTACCAGCGGCACAGAAGACGCTGTAGCAGAAGTTAACGGGGAAGAAATTCCTCAAAGTGCTTATGACAGAGCCTATGAAAATGAGCGGAGCCGCTTACAAGAGCAGTTCGGCGATATGTTTTCCGCTATCACTTCAGACCCCAACTACATGAACAACGTACGAAGTGGTGTGCTGGAGCAGCTCATTGACCAGGAGTTAATGAGACAGTACGCAGAGTCTCAGGGAATGCGTGTTGGTGCAGACCAGGTAAAAGCTGCTATTCGAGATATTCCTCAGTTCCGTACCGCCGGGCAGTTCGATAATGACATTTACTTAATGTCACTACGAAATGCGGGGTATACGCCGGAGTCTTTTGCCAACCTAATGCAGCAGGACATGACGCGTAACCAACTGCTGCGTGGACTTGCCGGCAGTGAGTTCGTGCTTACGCCTGAAGCTTTAGCCTTTATGCGCCTGCAAAGCCAAACGCGCTCAGGTGGCTTCCTGGTACTTAACAACGAAGACTTTGCTGACTCAGTTGAAGTGACTGACGCTGACGTGGAAAGTTTTTATCAACAAAATCAGGATATGTTTCGTACAGAGGAACAGTTGAGTGTTGCTTATGTTGAATTGTCGCTGGCCGACATTGAGCAGTCAGTCGACATTGCTGAAGAAGAAGTGCGCGAATATTATGAACAGCGCCAACAACAGTATACGACTGAAGAAGAGCGTCGTGTTTCTCATATTTTAGTTGAGCATGATACTGAAAATGCGCAACAAAAAGCTGAGGACGCACTTCAGGAACTGGAAAATGGAGCGGACTTTGCTGAAGTTGCTGAGTCATATTCAGACGATACTTTCTCTGCTGAGCAAGGTGGTGACCTTGACTGGATAGAGAGAGGCGTAATGGATGAAGACTTTGATAACGCTGCATTTGCGCTTGAGAACGTTGGTGATACTTCAGGTGTTGTTGAGACCAGCTTCGGCTACCACATTATTAAGCTGACGGACTTACGCGCAGGCTCTGTGACACCTTTTGAAGACGTCAAAGACGAAGTGGAGCAGCGGCTATTGGCTCAACAAGCGGAAGATCGTTATTTCGAGTTGCAGCAACAGCTAGCGGAGATTTCGTTTGAGCAGCCTGACACGCTAGAGCCAGCAGCTGATGAGTTGGGTGTTGAGGTGAAGCGTACCGACTTATTTACTCGTGATCGCGCGCCGACACCGCTGAGTGACGATGTTGTGCTAAACAATATTTTCTCTGAACAGCTGATTGAAGAGAAGTTGAACAGTGAGATTATAGAAACCACCGACGATCGCTCACTTGTTGTCCGCGTTACAGAGCACCAGCCAGAGCGTGTGAAAGATATGGCTGAGGTTCGTGATCAAATTGTCGAGCAATTGCGCGTAGAAAAGGCTCAGCAGTTAGCGTTACAGCAGGCTCAGGAGCAAGCAGAGGAGTGGCGCGCAGGGGCAGAGCCGGGTGAACAAGTAACTCTTGTTGATAGTATTCAGCGTAATAATCGCGACTACTCAAGTACATTAGTTCAGGAGTTATTCAAACTTACCCCTAATGACGATGGTAAACCGGTTTATGAGGCTGTCACATTACCCAATGGGGATGCAGCTATCGTTGCGTTAACGTCGGTAACAGCGGGTAGCCCAGACGAAGCTCAAATGGACGGTTTAAAAGAGCAGTTACAAAACCGCAAGGCCCAGGTAATGCTGCAATCATTTATTGATACGTTAAAAGCGGATGCAGAAATTCGCAGAATGCGTCTTCAGTAAATTACGAATGTATTGAGAAATAAAGGCCCGGCGTAATAGCGCCGGGCTTTTTTATTGCTTAAGATGGGTATAGTTGCGGTAAAGTCGAGCTTTGTTGTTTTACGTTCATGCTACCTATTTGCTTTCTGACTTTCTGATAAAGCGTTTTACCTTCAGTCCATTTAGAGCTACTAGCGTTATAAAGAGAAGCCTGTAGCGGCTTTATTTCTTCCTCAATATTTAAACGCTTAGCAACCTCAGCAAGACTATTAAAAGAACCATCCAAATGCGTTTTAGCCCAGTTGATAAGGCTCTCTTGTGCTGCTTTAGCATCGTTGTTTTTGCAGGCTTTCTGGAAGTCCTGCCATGACCTACTGCGGTTCAAATTATCTGCGCTTTCAGGCTTAACGGTTTTCTCCTGGCTTTTAACGCTTTTGCGTTTTATTAGCAGGTACAGGTTAAGCAGCAACGAAATAGTTAAGCCGGCAGTTAAGGCAATAATGACCCAAACGGGTACTAATGGTTTAGAGGCAACAGTATTGATGTCCTGCTTCGCGGAGGTGTTCGCAGCTTTCTCGTTTGCAGTGTCTGGCCTGCTGTCAGTCGGCGCAGCCTCAGCGATATCGCTTTGCGTCATACCGGCAGGCATGATCACAGGCAGTGTCATATTATCCGCTTTAGCGATTGTCCGTTGCTGAGTCTTGGTGTTAAACCAGGGCAGTGTAAACTCAGGAATGACTAAATCCCCGGCTTGTTCCGGTACGAGCGCAAAACTGACGGTTTTTTGAGAAATAACCACACCATTTCGAGTGAAACTGTCGGTTTCATCGTTGTCTGGATATACCCTGAAACTGCTCGGAAAGTCCGGAGCTATTTCTGGCAATTGCTCAGGTTTAACCCCCACAGCCGTCAGCATATAAGACAATGTAATAGGCTCTCCCGCTTTATACTCGTCTTGCTCCGGACTTATTGACGCCGATAAGCTGACCAACTCGCTGGGTAACCAGTGCCCGGTCCATGAGTCCGGTACGGGTAGCACATTAACGTCAATGCCTTCGGCTATTGCACTAACCGGCTGGGTGTTTGAAAAAGAGGAAAAGATTGAGCGCTGTCCCTGAGTAAAGACTTCACCGTCAAAACGAGCGCCAGGTATGGTTATAGAGCCTGACTTGTTAGGCGTGATTTGATAAACGCGCTGGTAAATTTTATAACGGCGACCGTTGACCATTTGTGTGCTTTCTTCGTCGCGGCCTATCTGTTGCACATCGGCATTGTCGACCTGAGGCGGCACCAGGTTACCTTTATTTAAGTCGGCAGCCAGAAACAGTCGGGCAATATAGGTAATTGGCTGCTGGAAATAGACATTGGTTGAATCTACCTGGGCTTCGATAAAGGCAATTCTCTGTTCGGTGTCACTGTCTGTGCCTTGTTTAAGTACCTGCAAATTAATTGGTTTAGACGACACTCCCTTAATAGTAATTTCCGGAATGGTGTACTCGCCGGGAGACTGTGGAATAAGCACCGTGGTAAAGCGTGTTTGTTTGCTCAGGCTACCGTTTATCATTGAGGTTTGACGGCTGACAGAAGTGCGACCGACGACAAAGTCCTGCAGCAGCTTAGACGCCTCAAATGCATTATTTGATACGTCATCGTTAACCGTAACAGTCAGCACAAAAGACTCGTTTGCGGTTACTGGGTTTCTGTCGACCGTTGCTGTTACCTCAGTTACATCAGCACTTGCGGTCATACTGAATAACATGAGTAAAACAACGAGCAAGTTTACGGCTCTTACCATTTTTTCTTCTCTCCTTGTGGCTGAGAAGCTCTACGCTGGTTGCGGCGCTGGCTTTCCAATAACATCTTATTTCTTAGCAGTATGCTTGGATCATCCGGTACACGGTTCATCCATTGCTCTAATTGACGCGCTTTTTCAGGATCAATCTCGCCTTCTTTAAACTGAGCATTTTGTTGCTCTGCTTGACCTTCAGCGTTGTCTTCTTGTTGCTTTCTTGCCTGCTCTTTCTCAGCTTTCTCTTGCTGACCCGGCTCTTGTTTATCTTGCTTCTGCTGTTGTTGAGAGTCTCTATTCTGGGGCTGTGACTGAGAATCTGAGTTGTCGCCTTGTTGGTTTTGTCCTTGGTTGTTGTTTTGGTTATTCCCCTGCTTATCATTCGATTGCTCAGAGTCTTTATCTGACTCTGAGTTTTCATCGCCTGATTCACCAGACTGCTCTTGTTGCTGCTTTTCTTGTAGCTTTTTCACAACGTTCAAATTCTCTTTGGCTTGCTGCCAGCCAGGTCGTTGCTCTAACGCTTGCTGGTAAGCTTCTGACGCCTGCTCGAATTGTTGTTCCTGAGCAAGCGCATTACCCCGGTTGAAGTGGGCTTCGGCCGAGTTGTCTTTGGCAAAAGAATCTGCTGCTTCAGCATACAAGCCTTGTTTGTAAAGTGCTGCGCCTTTTCGAAGTGGATCTGAACTTAGCTCGGATGCTTGCTCAAACTGTTCGTTCTGATAAAGCTGTTGGGCACGCTGCTCGTTGTTTAAAAATAGCGAACTCAGTACGCCTTCAGAGTTATTCGGTTCAGCCTCCTGAGCATAGGCCTTGGTGGTGGATAACGACATTGGGATAATGAATGCCAGTACAAGTGGTGTCAAAAGGGCGCCTTTACGCCAGCTTGCCAGTAATAAAGGCAAAATGAACAGTGCTACATAAGGACCCATATCTTTCCACGCATCTCCCCTCTGTTGTTGCTGGTTATCTTTACCTTCACGGCTAAGTGGTGGCAAAGCGGTGAGTGCATCAATGTCATCGTTAGTTGATGTCGCCTGCACAAAAACACCGTTAGTTATTTGTGCTAAGTCACTTAATCGGTCGGGAAATAATTTCGCTATGACGACCCGTCCGTTTTCTTTTACCAAGCTGCCATTAGTGTTTCGCACCGGGGCACCGTCTTCTGTGCCGACCCCTAAAATTGATACTCTGTGTTCAATATCGCGCAAGTAGTCTGTTAAAGGTTGCAAGTCGCGGCTGCTGATACCATCTGTTAACCAGTAAATATCGCCCTGAGGATATCCGGCGTTTGCCAGAAGTTCGTTAGCAAGCTTCAGAGCGCGCAAGGGCTCACTCCCTTCCAATGGCATTATTTCTGGCGACAATGAGGGTATTAAGTTGATTAAATTTCGGTTGTCAGCGGTTAACGGGCTAATGGTAAACGCGTCGTCGGCATAGGCAATTAAGCCCGTATCTCCGTCAAGACCGGAGCGCACTAGATCAATGGCTTTAAAACGCAACTGGGTCAGTCGGTTAGGCGTAACGTCTTCGGCTAACAGTGAAGGTGACATGTCCATAATAACCACCTGACCGGACTCTAACTGATAAACCGGTTGCGGCAGCTTTTCCCAAGTGGGTCCGGCAAGAGCCGCACTGGCAATAATTAGCATTAATGCGAGTCGGTGAATCGGCCAGCTGGATGCTTTGCCTCCTGAATTGACCAGCACCTTTGCTAAATGACCAGGAAGAAACTGATTCCATCCGGCTTCATGTTTATTTTGTCTAAGCAGTCGCCAGTACATAAGGGCAACAGGGAGCAAGGCAATAAGCCACCAGGGGCGAATAAAATGAAAGTCGCTCATTGTGACAACCTCCATGGCTTGTACCGACTTAGGGCAAGTGCAATTAAGGCAATAAAGCACAATGAAAGCGGCCAGTGGAATAAACTGACTCTGGGGCGAAGCTTCTGAGGGTCATCGTCCACAGGCTCCAGTTCATCCAGCAATGTATAAATATTTTCGAGCTCTTCGGTACTTCTGGCGCGGAAATATTCGCCGCCGGTTTCACGCGCTAACTTCTGCATTAAAGGTATGTCTAAATCACGGCTTGGGTTAACCCGGCGCTGCCCGAAAAAGCTATCAACGACCACTTCTTCCGCGCCAACGGCAATTGGGTAAATAGTGACGTCATAGCTTTTGGCCAGCTCTAGCGCTTGCTCTGGCGTCAGGTTGCCCGCTGTACTTTGACCATCGGTTAATAAAATGAGTACGCGGTTGGTTTCTTCGTCTTGCTGAAAGCGCTTAACTGCTAGGGCTATCGCATCACCAATGGCTGTTCTTTCACCAACCAGCCCAAGTACCGACTCATTCAACATTTGTGCAATAGTCTGTCGGTCATACGTCATTGGCGCCTGTAAATAAGCAGTGTCGCCAAATAAGATAAGCCCCAGGCGATCGCCTTCGCGACGTGTAATAAAGTCGCTAAGCACATGTTTGACCATCGACAGCCGGTCGACCGACTGGCCGTTAATTTCCATATCGGCAATTTCCATACTGCCCGACAAGTCCACTGCCAGCATCATTTCCCGACCTTCAGAGCGGGTGGCAACCGGCTCACCTAACCATTGTGGGCGAGCTGTCGCTGAAACGAGCGACACCCATGCAATGGCTAGCACCGTTAAGAAAAACCAGTGATTCTTTATGGTCTGTTGTTCACTGGACAGTCCATATAAATTGGGCAGCCGAATAGCCGAGCGGGTGTTTTTGCGAGCGGGTATTAACCACCAGACCAACGCCGGCAGTGGTAATAAAAGAAACATCCAGGGCCAGGCAAACTCAAACATTGTGCTCTCCCGGCATTTTACTCAGGTCTAACTGCAACCATTGGCAGCCAACTGCTTTGTATAGCTCACAAAATGCATTACTTGCTTGTCCGTATAACTCGCTATTAATGTCGTATTGCTGTAATTCCGCATTAAAGTGTTGCTGCGACTTTTCGCTCATACCTGAGAGTAAAAACGTTAGCCACCTTTGGCCGTGTAAGTTAGAAACCATCTGCTGTGGGTAATACGCGAGTGCCACTTGTTTAAGAAGTAGGGTGACTTGCTCTGTGGTGGTCGGCGTTAATGCTTGTAACTGTTTGTAGGCTTCACGGCGAGCCCTCGCCTTTAATCGCCGTTGAACCAACCAATAACTAATGAACGCTACAATTGCGATGAATAGTAAGGCGGCACCAAGGCTCCACCAGGTCGGTGGCCACCAACTGGCATCAGCTGGCGGAACAATGTCATTTAACTGACTGAGCGATGCCTGCTGTATCATGAAATATCGCTCCACTGTACTTCAATAGGTTGTGCGCTGCTAACGGGTGTAAACAGCAGCTTTCGGTTTGCAAAACTTTTTTCAAGCGCTTGCCAGTGGCTCTGGGCTGCGTTTGCGTACGTGTCTGTCTGACGTTTATTGGTTAAGTCGATATCGACTTGTTGTTGGCCATTAGATACGGCTAAAGGCTGGATGGAATGCCCCTGAGGAAGCGACTTTTCCATCGGGTCATAAACACCATAGCAACGCACTAGGTTATGTTTCGATAACACCTGCAGCCCATCAATAATGCTTTTGTCGGCGCTATGAAAGTCACTAATAACATGAATAATACTGCCGGGCTTAACCAGTTGACGTAATCTTTTCAGCGACTCAGACATAGGTTCTGCGGGTGTCGATGCCTGTTTCTGCCAGCGCGCTAAGCTATCTCTACTCACGTCAACAAGACCGTGCAATAGCCGTAACACGCCTTGTTGGCGCGCGGCCGGTTTAAATTCGTTATGAAGCCAGCCGTTGCTTATTAGCCCGCCGACACGGTCACCTTTGTGCTGCGCCTGCCAGGCAATAGCCGCAGCAAGGTGCGCAGCCTGGACTGACTTAAATACAAACTCACTGCCAAATAGCTGAGATAATGACAAATCGACCCAAATGAACACGGGCTTTTCTTTTTCTTCCCGGTACAGCTTGGTATGAGCTTTACCGGTTCTGGCTGTCACGCGCCAGTCAATGGCACGAATATCGTCGCCGGCTTGATAATGCCTTACTTCGTCAAACTCCATACCACGCCCCCGGACTTTACTGAGTAAAGGGCCGGACACCGTTGTTC
>LULX01000019.1_pt1 | contig 57422 bp, 50 predicted proteins | sample 729511 | NCBI WGS metagenome assembly LULX01 (sample SAMN03860278, study PRJNA289734) | marine metagenome | biome: seawater column; feature: ocean; material: water; isolation source: Red Sea water column Station 91 - depth 500m | place: Saudi Arabia: Red Sea | collected 2011-10-15 | depth 500 m
GGGCCCACGATGTTGCAGGGCCGCAGGATGGTGATGTTCAGCTCCGGGTAGCGCCACAGGTAGATGTTGGCAAGGTTTTCCAGCTCAACCGAGTCGATCAGGTCGGCACTGAGCCCCGCACTTTTCAACGGGGCAGATTCATCAATGAGTGCCGGGTTGTAGGCCCACGGCGCCGTATACGTGGAAGGTTGAGAGCACCACCACCCGTTTGATGCCGTACTTGTGGCTCAGGTCCAGGAGTTTCTGGGTGCCCAGCACGTTGGCGTTGTAGCGGCGCATACGGGTGAGCTGGCTGGACATGATCCGGCCCATGTGGATCACGCCATCAAACTGGTATCGCCGGAACAGATCCTCGAAAACCCTTTTGTTGAAATCGATACAGTAGCTGGGAATGTCGCCGCCCAGGTAGACCTGTTCCCGAAAATCCACGGCGACCAGGTCGCAGGTGTCGCGGAGTTGCTCAATAACCTGTTGGGCAAGGGCGCCGGCGGCACCGGTAATCAGAATGTGCGGTCTGCGTTGTTCGGTCATCAGAAAAGCCTTTTCCTTTCGCTCAGTCCCTTGTCGATCAACCGGCTGATTTCCGCTTTCACCTTCTCCACGCGCTCGGTGACCTGTTCTTCAGGGATTTCCAGATCGTCAAAGTACATCGGGGCTCCGAAATTCAGGTGTACCTTTGCCGGTAGCACCACGGGCATGGCGACCGGGGCGTAAGGGATGCCCAGAGCCTTTGCCAGGGGCTTGATGTTGGCGATGGCCGGGATGGTTTCCTCACAACCAACCACACCCACCGGCACGATTGGCGCTTTGTATTTCATGGCGAGGTGCATGAAGCCATTGCCGAAACGCTTGAGCTGGTAGCGGTCCTGATAGAGTTTTCCGGAGCCGCGCACGCCCTCCGGAAACACGATGACCGCTTCATCGTTGGCGAGCATCTTGGCGCAGTTGACCGGGTCTCCAAGAACTGCGCCTACTTCATTCAGCAGGTTTCCCAGCCAGGGCACAGTCGGGAAGAAGCGCTCAATCATTGCTCTTGGAATGCGGGCATCTTTTTCCCGGGAGGCGAGAGCGTAACCGATCAGCAAGCCATCAATGGGTAATTGCCCGCTGTGATTGGCAATAATCAGCACCGGGCCCTCGGCGGGAATGTTCTCGACGCCGTGCGCCTGCACCCGAAAGTATTTTTCGTAGATCTGTTTGGTAATCGAAAGCCCGTATTTGATGGCTTCGTTGTTATAGCCCCAGGGATCGTAGCCCAGGCTGCCGATGGGTTTGCGGATGCGGTTGATATGTTCGTCCAGCTCCGCGGGAACCAGTCGGGTTTTCAGAAATGATGCCAGGCTCATGATTTCCTTCCGATGAATACGCCTAATGTGTGGCTTTGTCCTTCATTTAGCACCCGATAGTCGCTGGCGGCATTGGCGGTTTCGACGCACAGCATGGACTGCCAGGCCGTATCCGGAAAGTCCGACAGTGTTGCCGCTTTCGCCGGCCCCGGGTTCCATACGACGGTCGAATCGCTACCCACCGAGGTCAGTTTGCGGCCGGTTCGGGGTGTGACGATGGTCAGGGGCTCGCCGCTCTCATAGATCCGGTCCGTCTCGCCGTCAAAATACACTGGGCCTTCCTGGTTACGGTATTCCCAGTTATCCAGGGTGTCGATGTACTGGCTGTTTCCGAGGCCCAGTACTCGTGTGCGGCTTATGTCACTCGTTGGCAGATAAGTATGGAGTGCCTGGGTAAACGCGAGGGGGTCTTTCCCCAGATTCGTCGTGGTCAGAGCCAGCTGGCAACCCCGAATAGAAAAGCTGAACGTAAACAGCGCAAGTGCGTGGCCGACCCAGACATCACTGAAGTCCTCGTTGGCATCCAGAGACAGACTTATTTCCACTTCGTGCGCGTTCTCCCGGACATCCTCCAGTTTCCAGAGTGCGGTTCTGGCAAAGCCGTGGGCTTTGTCGGTATGGATCCGCTTTCGGACTTCAGGCGCATTGCGGGCAGGATCCCCGAACCAGGGCCAACAGACCGGAATGCCGCCCCGGATGGCGCGACCAGGTTCGTAGCGTGCGGATGGGCTCATCCACAGCCAATCGGACTCATCCTGTGGCTTGAAGCTTGCCAGGTGGGCTCCCTGGAGAAACAGGGTTGCCTGAAACAGAGGGTGATGTACCTCGAGGGCTTCCAGTTGCCCAATCGTTTTCCAGCGCGTGAAGGACCACTGGCCCGGCGATAGTGAGAGCGGTGGCCTGTTACTGCTTTCTGACATGATTATCTGCTAATGGGAATCTGCTGAGTGAAACCGGTTAAGTGTATTTGCCTACACAGAGAGTAAATTAAAACTGCCGCTCCGGCGAGAATTGCGCCTAAAATACGCTCAAATTAAGCACGAGGCCCGACGATGGAAACGCCGGTAATAGTCCCAATCAACGATCCCGTGAACACCCCCTTGAGTAGCGCCTACGATGCGGTGGCAGGCAGTGATGTTCAGTCAACCGACCTTGCGCCGGATCAACGTGAGCTGTTGTCCGAGGAGTGGCTGGACGACCTGGCTTCGGGACTGAGTGAGCATGGTTGGATGTCGCTCGATGTCCGCTCACGGCTGGGAGAAAACCTGTTGGCGGCGCTGAAGCAGGAAGTGCAGATTCTTGATCGTACTGATGCCATGAAAAAAGCCGGCATTGGCCGTGGCAATGATCTGGTGCGTGACCGCTCGGTTCGACGCGACAAGATTGCATGGTTGCAGGGTGTCACAGCGCCCCAGGCTGCGTTGTTTGAATTTTTCGAGACGATTCGCCAGGGGTTGAACCAGAGGCTGTTTCTCGGGTTGAAGCGATTTGAAACCCATTATGCGACCTATCACCCTGGTGATTTCTACAAGCGGCACCTGGACAGCTTCCGGGGCAGGGCGTCTCGCGTTGTCAGTCTGGTGTTGTATCTCAACGAAGATTGGCAAGCAGCCGATGGCGGAGCTCTCCAGGTTTTCAATCGCGACAACGATCAGGAAGTTTGCGGAACCGTATTGCCCGAGGCCGGGCGCATGGCTTTGTTCATGAGCGAGGAAATTCCGCACGAGGTGTTACCTGCAAACCGCACCCGTTACAGTCTGGCTTGCTGGTTCCGCCAGGACGAGGTGCCCTTGCCCCTCTAATGCCGATGCGGAAGGGCGCGCCGATTTGTCATTGTAGTGTGCAAACCCTTTTGCTAATATGCGCGCCGCTTTCAGGGAATTGTTCTGAAACGCCGTTATGGTGGCTCCATTGGTGCCCCCGCAACATGAAACCGTGAACCCGGTCAGGCCCGGAAGGGAGCAGCCGCAGCGGTGGAATTGTGTGCCGGGGTGTCGCTGGTGGAGTCACCCCCAGTTTTCTCTCCCCCTCTCGTTTTTATCTTTTTGATTATCCTTGATTGCCATGAACTTATGTCCGGACCTGGCGTGCCCGTTTCCGAGACCGAGTTTGCTTCTTCTGAAACCTCGTCCGTGCTAAGGTTAAACCCGTTTTTCACTGCAGTTGGCGAAACATGAGCTACCAGGTACTTGCCCGTAAATGGCGCCCACGCACCTTCGAGGATATGGTGGGCCAGGAACACGTGCTCCAGGCGTTGATCCACGCCCTGGAAAGCCAGCGTCTTCATCACGCCTATCTGTTCACGGGTACCCGTGGGGTAGGCAAGACCACCATTGGTCGGCTGCTCGCCCGCTGCCTGAACTGCGAAACCGGCGTCACGCCCAATCCCTGCGGTGAATGCTCCAGTTGCCAGGAAATCCAGGAAGGCCGGTTTGTGGATCTGATCGAGATTGACGCGGCGTCTCGCACCGGCGTGGATGATATGCGGGAACTGACCGATAACGTCCAGTACGCACCCACTCGCGGTCGCTACAAGGTGTACCTCATTGACGAGGTGCACATGCTGACGAATCAGTCCTTCAATGCCTTTCTGAAGACGCTTGAAGAGCCACCGGAACACGTCAAGTTCCTGCTGGCGACGACGGATCCCCAGAAGCTGCCGGTTACGGTGTTGTCCCGGTGCCTGCAATTCAACCTCAAGCGAATGACGCCGGAGCATATCGCTGGCCACCTCCGCTATGTACTGGGTGCCGAGGATATTCCATTTGAGGAACCGGCCCTGTGGCTGCTGGCCCGGGCTGCCGATGGCAGTATGCGTGATGCCCTGAGCTTGACCGACCAGGCAATCGCTTTCGGTAACCAGAAGCTGTCGGCCAGTGATGTCAGCAACATGCTGGGCACCATTGATCAGCGGGATATTGAGCGCATCGTTGATGCACTCGTTGAGGGCGACGGCCCGGCATTGCTGTCGGAAATCAGCCGGATTTCCGATTTTGCGCCGGATTACAGTGTGATTCTTGCCGATCTGCTGTCGCTCTTCCACCGGGTCACCATGGAGCAGGTGGTTCCGGGCAGTGCCGATAACGCGCTGGGTGATGCCGAGCAAGTCCAGGCACTGGCTCGCAAGCTCAGTGCCGAGGACGCCCAGCTTTTCTACCAGTCTGCACTGATCGGCCGGAAAGACCTGACCATTACGCCGGATGCACGTATGGGTTTCGAAATGACCCTGCTCCGCATGCTTGCCTTCAGGCCTGGTGCTGATCGGCGAGAGCCGCCCGCTATAAGTTCTGGTGGTCAGTCTGTCGCCTCCGAGCCACGGGATGAGCCCGACCCGGCGCCGAGACCAGAAGCAGAATCAGAACAGCCTGAAACGCAGCAGCCACAGTCTGAGGCGTCGACGGAAGTGGCTGAGGAGCCGGTTCGAGAGGCCAGCCAAGCTCCCGTACAGCCAGAGCCGGAACCGGAACCCACACCTGAGCCCGAGCCCGAAATGCCGGCCGCCCCGCCTGTTGCGGAGGAGGATGCATCCTGGCTGGCCAGTCTTGATGCCCAGGCCGAGGCAGCTGGAGAATATGAAGAAAACTACCCTCTAAGCGATGACGCGCCGGTGACGGAAGAGCCGCCACCTGACGTCGCCGACGAGCCGGTTGATCAGCCTGCGCCGGCTCCGGAGCCCGCGTTTGTGGAGCCGGAGCCAGCGCCCGAACCAGCGATAGAATCAGCAGTTGAGCAAGAGCCTGTGCCGGAGGGCGCATTTGTCTGGCACCGGGATTTCCGGAGTCTGGGCATTGTTGGTATGCCCGGTAATCTCGCCAGTCACGGCGCCATGTCGCGGGATGGGGATGTAATTACCCTGACAATCGACGAGGGCCACGCCCGGCTGCTGAACAGCCGGCACGAGGAAAAGATTCTCGCTGCCTTGAGAAACCGCTTTGGCGACTCCATTCAGTTACGTACCGAGCACGGTAATCCCGGCCCCCATACGCCTGCGGCTTATGAGGAACGCCAGCGGAAGGCCCGCCAGGAAGCGGCGGAGGCGTCCATTCGCCAGGATCCGGTCGTAAAGTCTATTGTTGAACGATTCGAGGCGCGGGTAGTCGAAGAGAGTATCCGACCGGCCGAGACAAGCAGGAGATAAGTTATGATGAACAATATGGGCGATATGATGAAGAAAGCCCAGAAAATGCAGGAAGAGATGCAGAAGGCCCAGGAGGAAATTGCCAAGGCAGAGGTGACTGGCGAAGCCGGTGCCGGTCTGGTCAAGGTTACCATGAACGGCCGCCACGACGTTCGTAAAGTGGACATCGACTCATCGCTGATGTCAGAGGAAAAGGACATCCTGGAAGACCTTCTCGCCGCTGCAGTGAACGATGCCGTTCGCCGCGTTGAGGAAAACCAGAAGGAGAAGATGTCCGGTATGATGTCGGGCATGGGCCTGCCACCCGGCTTCAAAATGCCGTTCTGAATTTTACCCTGCCGTCGTTTGAGGACCTTTCATGGCGTTCAGCCCGCTGGTTGATGAGCTTGTAGAATCCCTTCGTTGCCTGCCCGGTGTTGGTCAGAAAACTGCCCAGCGCATGGCTTTCCATTTGCTCGAGCGTGGCCGCTCGGGCGGTACCCGGCTTTCCGAGGCATTGAGCCAGGCCATGACCGGTGTACGTCGCTGCGAAAGCTGTCAGAACTTTGCGGACACCGAAGTTTGCGGCATCTGTGAAAATCCTCAGCGCCGCACCGGGACGCTGTGTGTGGTGGAAAGTCCCTCGGATTTGCTGGCCATCGAGCAGGCGGGTGATTACCGGGGTGGTTATTTTGTCCTGATGGGACACCTGTCGCCCATCGATGGCGTGGGGCCTGAAGAAATCGGCATCGAACGCCTGCTGAAAAGGATCCGCTATGAAGGTGTTACGGAACTGATCCTGGCGACCAACCCGACCGTGGAAGGCGAGGCTACCGCCCACTACATAGCGGATCGTCTTGATGGCCAGGGGATCCTGATTACCCGGCTGGCCCATGGCATTCCGGTGGGTGGCGAGCTGGGCTATGTTGACGGTTTTACCCTGACGCACGCATTCCGTGGCCGCAAGCCGCTCTCCGATTGAATCAGAACAAATAATCCTACCAGGCACGTTTATGGATATTTCTGCCCACGCCTCGATGGCTGTTGACGTTCCCCCGGCCCCGGCCAGCATTCATTGGGTCCGGGAGCCGCAGGCGCTGGACCAATGGCTGGAACGATCACCTGGCAAACCTCTGTCTCTGGACACTGAATTCGAGAGGGTAAACACCTTCTATCCGATTCCGGGCCTCGTTCAGCTGGGACTTGGTGGTGAGTTCTGCCTGGTGGACCCTTCCGTTGCGGAGAAATCCCGACGTTTCCGGGAAATACTGGCAGATCCGGGCACCCCTAAGCTCCTGTACGCCATGAGCGAAGACCTGGAATTGTTCCGCCAGTGGCTCAACATTGAGCCTGCCGGTGTGATAGACCTTCAAATTGGTGCTGCAATGGCCGGAGCCGGGTTTTCCCTCGGTTACGCCAGGCTGGTGGAAACTCTTTTTGGCGAGACGCTGGACAAGTCCGCCACCCGCTCCGACTGGCTGGCAAGACCATTGAGCGACGACCAGCAACGCTATGCGATCGACGATATCCGTTTTCTGGAGCCGATGTACCAGTGGGTTAGCCAATTATTGCGTGATCGCGGGCTAGAGGCGGCCCTCGTGGAGGAGTCGGCTCGTTTTGCCGATGAGCTGGCAGGGCAGGAAGATCCGGACAACCATTACCTGAAGCTGCGCGGAGGCTGGACGCTTTCTGCCCAGCAGCAGGGGGTGCTCAGAGAACTGGTTCGTTGGCGCGAACTGGAATGTCAGCGGCGGGACCGGCCGAGGAACAGGGTGCTGGCTGACCCTCTATTGATTGCCATTGCGGAAAGGCTGCCCGGTTCACTCAAGGAGCTTTCCAACATTCAGGGTGTCCCTTCCGGCGCTGTCCGCCGATACGGTGAAACCATCCTTGAGCTTGTTAGCCGGGGGGCGACCGCGGATAATTCCTTCCTCGAGAGGATCGCGCCACCATTGTCACGGGATCAGCAGGGCTTCTTCAAACAGTTAAAGCGTCTTTTCAGGAAAGCTTCAGAAGATGCTGATATTCCGATGGAATTGCTGGCGCCCAGGAAGCGTCTTGAGAAGGTTGTGCAGCATCCCGATCTGGCGAAACATGAATTTTTCCAGGGCTGGCGGGCGCAAGTTCTCGCGCCGGTTCGCGCTGATATCGAGGAATTGCTGAAGTCATGAAAGAGCGAGAGTTCGTTTCCGTTTTCCGCAGCAGCAAGAAGAACGACACCTACCTTTTCGTTCGCCGCGGCCAGAACTGGGAGGATCTTCCCGAGAGCCTCCGGGGTATCTTCGGGCAGCCGGTCCACTCCATGGACCTCGTGCTGACACCCGACCGTAAGCTGGCACGAACCACTGGAAAGCAGGTTCTGGAAGCGATCGACGAGAAGGACTTTTTTCTGCAGATGCCGGAAGAGCAGGAAAGCTATGTGGTGGACTTCAAGCGTAAGCTGGAGCAGCGCAATCCATGATTGCCCAGGTGCCGTTCTGGCAGCGTAAACGCCTGAATGAGATGACGGCGCAGGAATGGGAGTCTCTCTGCGACGGTTGCGGCAAGTGTTGCCTCAACAAACTGGAAGACGAGGACACCGGTGAGGTTTACCACACCGACCTTGTCTGCCGTTACATGGACGAGGAAACGTGCCAGTGCACCGTTTATGAAGAACGGCTAAAGAAAGTGCCGGGCTGCACAGTGCTGACACCGGATACCGTCAGCGACTACCATTGGTTGCCATATACCTGCGCCTACCGAACGTTGGCTGAAGACCGGCCGCTGGCCGACTGGCATCCTCTGCGAAGCGGGGATCCGGGCTCCGTACACGAGGCAGGTGTTTCGATTCGCCACAAGGTCATCTCAGAGGACCGCGTGCCGGAAGAAGACTGGGAAGAACACATCATTCACTGGATCCTGTAATGATTGATACTGATGCACAACTGGCCTACGGGATATTCTGGGCCGCCTACGCCATCGCCTTTGTCGTATTCTTTTACATGATGAAGAGCCTTGTGCGTTTCCTTCCGTTTTACGGGGTTCGTACCCTGATTCTTGCCGCCCTGGTGGCCTTGCTGCTTACCCCGGTGGAGTCGCCGGAACTGGCCGGCTGGTGGATTCCGGCCTGGCTGTTTGGCGGTTACGAAATGATTCTCGGCGACGCCGACGCTTCAGGCCGGGCGCTGTTCAATCTCGGTCTGGCTGGATTGGTAATGTTGCTGGTCTGGGTACTGGATCTGGTTCGTTACCGCCTGGTTCGCAAGTAAATCGGGAAAACAATAAAAGGATGGATGCCTTGAGAGAGATGACATCGAGATGGTTGGGCCTGTTCGCGGCTTTTCTCGCGCTCAGCTTGTCTGGCGGGCTTGGCGCCCAGGAGAGCGACGACGTTCAACTGCCAGAACAGTCGGACGTGCGGATCATTGTCGATATCTCGGGTTCCATGAAAGAGACCGATCCGGAGAATCTGCGTCAACCTGCCGTTCGTTTGCTCGCCCGGCTGTTGCCAGAGGGAGCCAGTGCCGGTGTCTGGACGTTCGGACAGTACGTCAACATGCTGGTGCCGCACCAGGAGGTGACCGATAGCTGGCGGGATATGGCCATCCAGCGTTCCGCGCAGATCAATTCCGTTGCCCTCAGAACCAACCTTGGCGCGGCTATTGAGACGGCAAGCGATGACTATTTCACGGATGGCGATCTGGGGCAGACCCACTTTATCCTGCTAACTGATGGCAAGGTCGATATCTCCGACGATGCCGCCGCCAATACGGCAGAAGAAAAACGGATTCTGGACACGATTGTGGCGGATCTCATCGAGCGGGGCGCCACTTTTCACCCTGTAGCCCTGTCAGAGGCTGCCGATACTGACTTTCTGAAGGCGTTGGCGACGGAATCCGGTGGCCGTTTCCAGGTGGCCGATACGGCGGATGCACTGAACCTGGCGTTTCTCCAGGCCCTGAACACCGCGGTACCCCAGGAGCAGATTCCGATTGAGGGCAACGGTTTCACTGTAGACGAGGGAGTCAGTGAATTTACCGCCCTGATTTTCTGGGGCGAGTCCGAGACCTCCGCAACACGGGAGCTTGCCCTGGTGCGCCCGGATGAGCAGACCGTCAATCTTTCTGAATTTCCCGATAATGTCCGCTGGGCCAGGGAAGCGGGCTATGACCTGATCACGGTCAATGAGCCGTTGGCCGGGCAATGGCGTATCAATGGCGAGCTGGGCGAGGGCAGCCGGGTAACGGTGGTCAGCGATCTCAGGATGGTGGTTAATCCACTACCACCGTCGTTTACCGCAGAGGACCCGCTGAACATCCGGGTTGGTTTTTTCGAGGAAGGGGAGAAAATCACCAATCCTGATTTTCTGGGTGTGATTGAGGTCAGCCTCAGTATCACCTCGGAAGATGGCCGGAGCGGAACCAAAGTATTGTCTGGTGAACAGCCGCCAGAAGATGGCACCTATCGGGATACGGTGAGTCGATTGCCGGCCGCTGGCCTCTACACTTTTGATGTCGTTGCCGACGGCCAGACCTTCAGCCGCAAGTTCAGTGCGACTGTCGGGTTCACGGTACCTGAAGGGACGGAACCTGCCGATCAGCCATTTGAACAGGTGGAGCCCGAGGTAATTGGATCGGAGCCCGCCTCCGAGCAATCTGAGCCGGAGCCGCCCGTATCCGAGCCGGAGCAATCCGAGCCTGAACCTGCGATATCATCGCCCATCGATGTAAGCCAGGCAGAGGAGCCGGTGACGCCGCCGACACAGGAGCCTGAGCCGGCGCCTGAGCAGTCGGAAGATACGGAAACCGGCTTTGCAGTACCCTTGTGGATGGTCGCAGCAGCTGGCGGTGGTGTGGTTCTGATCGGCGGCCTGGTGTGGTTTGCACTTCGCCAGCGGAAGCAACGCCAGCAGGAGCAGGCAGAGGCCGCCGCAGAACGAGAAACGCTTGAGGATCTGCAGGAGGAGCCTCAACCGGAGCCAGAGGCGAGCGACGATGCGGACGACAATCTTCAGCAAGAGGAGAGCCATCAGCCAGAAGAAAGCCCTCAGCCAGCAGAAAGCCTTGAGCCGGAAGAAAGCCCTCAGCAGGAAGAGGATGCCGAAATCGAGGAGATTCCGGAGGTCACCGAGGAGGCGCCAGAAGATGATATGTCCGAGCTGGAAGCCGTGATTGATGAGCATGAGGCCACTCTGAAAGCGGAAGATGAAGCGCTTTCTGAATCCGGGATGGAATCGGCCGATGACCTGGAAGAGGACATCCCGGTGGCCGATACGCCGATGGAAGAAGAGCCTGCAGAGACGGATGAGGATATCCCTGAGTTAGAGGATGTCGCCGATCCCTCCGACGCTGATGAGCCGGAAGAAGATGACGAGGAAGAGTTCGGGCTTGAGGATTTCGATTTGTCCGAGTTCGACGATTTACCCGATTATGATCAGGATGAGTCCGGATTGCCCGAAGACGATTCGAAGAAAAAGCCTGATCAGAAAGACCAGAAAAAGTAACCAACAGGAACCAGAGCATGAAGTTTACCGGTACCGAAAAGTACGTAGCCACCGATGACCTGCAAATGGCCGTCAACGCAGCAATTGCGCTTCAGCGCCCGCTGTTGATCAAAGGCGAGCCGGGCACCGGGAAAACCCTGCTGGCGGAGGAAATGGCCGCCGGCCTGGGCATGAAGCTTATTCCCTGGCACATCAAGTCCACCACCAAGGCACAGCAGGGTCTCTACGAATACGATGCGGTTTCCCGTCTGCGGGATTCCCAGCTGGGCGATGAAAAGGTCAAGGACATCAGCAACTACATCGTCAAGGGCAAGCTCTGGGAGGCCTTCGAGGCGGACGAGCAGGTGGTGCTGCTGATCGACGAGATTGACAAGGCCGATATCGAATTCCCCAATGACTTGTTGCTGGAACTCGACCGGATGGAGTTCTTCGTCTACGAGACCCAGCAGTCCGTAAAGGCAAAGAAGCGTCCGATCGTGGTGATCACCAGTAACAACGAGAAGGAATTGCCGGATGCCTTCCTGCGCCGGTGTTTCTTCCACTACATCAGCTTCCCGGACCACGACACCATGCAGAATATCGTGGACGTACATTTCCCGGGCTTGCAGCAGGAAATCGTTCGCGATGCCCTGGAAGTTTTCTTTGATGTGCGTAAGGTGCCGGGCCTGAAGAAGAAACCGTCTACCTCGGAGCTGATTGACTGGCTGAAACTGCTGATGGCGGATGAGCTGTCTGCGAAAATGTTGCAGGAGAAGGATACCAGCTCGGCGCTGCCACCGCTTTACGGGGCCCTGGTGAAGAACGAGCAGGATGTGCACCTGCTGCAGAAGCTCGCTTTCATGGCCCGTCGTCGCAGCTGATTCTCGGCAAGCTCATTGGCAAGAGTCACGTTTTATGTTGATTGATTTTTTTCTTGAAGTCCGGCGCGCGAGAGTGCCTGCCAGCCTGAGAGAGTTTCTGGATCTTCTGGAAGCCCTGCAGAAACGGCTTGCCTTTGCGGATATGGAGGAGTTCTATTACCTGTCCCGTCTTTGCCTCGTCAAGGACGAGCGCCACTTCGACAAGTTTGACCGCGCGTTCCAGGCTTACTTTGAAGGAATCGAGAATCTCGACGACCTGCTTGAAGCCCTGATTCCGGACGACTGGTTGCGGGCCGAGTTCGAGAAGCACCTGTCTGAGGAAGAGAAGGCAAAGATCGATTCTCTCGGAGGCCTGGAGGAGCTGATTGAGACCTTCAAAAAGCGGATGGAGGAGCAGCAGGAGCGTCACGCTGGCGGGAACAAATGGATCGGTACCGGCGGTACTTCACCCTTTGGAGCTAACGGTTACAACCCGGAGGGGTTCCGGATCGGCCAGAAGAATGGTCGTCACGGCAGGGCCGTGAAAGTCTGGGAAAAGCGCGAATTCAAGGATCTCGACGACAGCGTGACCCTGGGCATCCGCAACATCAAGGTGGCGCTGCGCCGACTGCGGAAGTTCGCCCGCCAGGGCGCGGCGGACCAGCTGGATATGGATGACACCATCCGTTCGACAGCTCGCAATGCCGGCTATCTGGACCTGAAAATGGTGCCCGAACGACACAATGCGGTGAAGGTGCTGATCTTCTTTGATGTCGGCGGTTCCATGGACCCCCACGTCCGAGTGTGCGAGGAACTGTTTTCTGCTGCCCGGCTAGAGTTCAAGCATATGGAATATTTTTACTTCCACAATTTCATCTATGAGAGTGTCTGGAAGAACAATATCCGCCGCATGAACGAAACCACAAGCACCTGGGACATCCTTCACAAGTACACGCCCGACTACAAGGTGATCTTTGTGGGTGACGCAACGATGGCTCCCTACGAGATCTCCCACCCCGGTGGCTCCATCGAGCACTGGAATGAGGAAGCGGGCGCCACCTGGTTCCAGCGCATCACCGAACATTTCCGGAAGGTTGTGTGGATTAATCCGCTCCCGGAGAGTTATTGGGGCAATGGGGGATCGTTGGGAATGACGAAGCAACTCGTTAACGACCACATGTACCCGCTAACGGTTGAAGGCCTCGAATCGGCCATGAAGCAACTGAGTAAATAAAAAAAGCCGATGCGGTTGAGGGCATCGGCAAAGCTCGGCATATCAAGCGGGGTTGCCTGAAGGCTTTCCCGCCGCTTTCCAGAGAGCAAATACAGGGCCAGTTGGATTAAAGGCTGTTAAAACAGTCGTTTAAAAATCCAGTTATGCGAATTCCGGGTTCTGATTTTCCTCCCCTCCTGAATACCGTCAAATAACTCGACACTCTTCTCAATTTCGAACTGCCGAACTCGCGTTTTTCATTTGGTGATCTGGATACCGTTCTTGGCGGTTACCAAGTGTTACGCTTTCTGCCGATCTGTTACAGAAGTTTTCATGAGTTACAGAGGCTGCAAAGGCAGGAGGCTTATGTTCGGCACACAACAAACACAAAGGCGCCGGATAGCACATCGAAGGGTAGTGGCCATCGGATCCGTTATTCTTGCATTGCTGACCGCTCCAGCAATACCAGCGGCCGGGCTTGATGAAGAGCTCGAACGCCTGAGCGCCGAGGTCGCCAGTCACTCCGAGCGCGTGTTTGCCCTCGAACAAAAGGTGCTGCACCCAGCCAATACCCGGCTGGCAGTTTTTCTGACACTTCAAAGCCGGGATGCCCTCGATCTCGATTCCGTCGAGCTGTTTGTGAATGGCCAGCCAGTGGTCTCCCACCTGTATTCCGACAGAGAGCGGGCTTCACTTGAACGGGGCGGAATACAGCAGTTGTTCACCGGGAATCTGCAAAACGGCGAGCATGAGTTGAAAACGGTCATTACCGCTCGCTCTGCCGATGATGATTTTGTGCGTCGGGAATCCACGCACCGGTTCAGAAAACGCCCCGGCGTTCTGCGTCTGCAATTGAGCCTTGAAGCCCGGGCTCCCGATTACGAACCCCGGGTTTCTTTCGTGGAGTGGGAGTAGGGCGTCATGGTGTTGCGGGTCCTGCTGGTTCCGGTCCTTCTGACTGTCTGCGGGTTTACCTTGGCGGCTACGTCGTCAATGCCGGACGAACTTCGTTCTGACCTAACGGAATTCCGACAGGCCGGGGATGTTGGCGTCAACCTTGGTGATGGCCGACAGCAAGCGCTCTTCGAAGCCGCGGAAAAGGCAAGAGCTGAGGGTCGTACCGATGCGGCCGGGCGAATCCTGGCCGGAATGAAAGAAGGCTACTGGGCGGCTCTGGGATACCTCAATCTTGCCAGCGATTACGCGAAAACCGATCTTAACCCGGCCAGGGCGCTGGTTGCTTTGCGGGTAGCGTTAGCCATGTCCGAGGGCGACGACAATTCCGGTCGCAGCGAGCACCTGAAGAATAATCTGCTGGTCCGGGCGGGCTACCTTGCTTACCAGCATGGCGAGTTTGACAAGGCGATAAGCTTCCTGGAGAAGGTCGATCTCGATAGCTTTAACACCCCCAGGGCACTGTATCTTCATGGTCTCGCCCTGGCTGAAAAAGGCAATCATCGGGCCGCGATGCAGAGCTGGCACCGGGCCCGGAAATATCCTCTGGCGTACCCTGGTGTCGCTGACGCCTGGATTGGCATGGGCCGGGGCTACGACCTTTCCGGCTATCTCGGGCAGGCCGGTGAAGCCTATCTGGCCGCCAACGCCGCCTTTGAGAGTGAACGAGTGACTCTCCGCAAACTGGCGGGGAAGATTCGCGAAAAAGGGGCTTACAAAACCCTGGTGGAAGATGCCTGGGAAACCGGGGTCGACTGGTTTCTTGCAGACAGCCGCACACTGACCCAGCCGCGGATGGCCTACCTCCTGGGGTTCCTGGAAGAGATGAATGCCCAGAACGCTGCGGGGAGGGTGGCAGCTCTTCGCTTGATGGCCGCGAAACTGGAACGTTATAGGCACGATCTTGAGGTATTTCAGGAAGCGCTGACGGAACAGCTGGTCGGGATTCACGAGCAGGGCTCCATGCAAAGCACAGCTGATCTGATTGCTAAAGGTGAAGAGCTCGGTGCACGGCTGCAGCGGCTCGCGGATAACGCCGGTTCTGGCGGGCAAGCCCGGATCCAGGCGCTCCGGAAAACCCTCTCGGACGCCCAGACGCGATTGAGTCAGGTCAGGAGCAATGCATCGGGCCAACCTGAAATCCTGGAACGTTTACGTCACACAGCCGCCGCGCTGACAGAGCGCAACGAAGCGCTTGCTTCGTCTGTTCATCAGTTGCTCCAGGCATCTGAAGCGGCGCTGGACGAACTGGCTCTGGATTATGTCGAGGCCAGGGACCAGCAGATGGCCTTCGCACTGGACAAAACTGAGCAACAGATTGCTCACCTGTATGAATATCTTGCCCTCCAGAATCTGGAGGAGACAAAGCCATGATCCGGCCGATCCAAAGCCTCTGTCTCTCCCTGCTCCTGGTTGCGCCGGCTATGGCTCAGGAATCCTTCCGTGTGGAGCTGGGCAGGGACGGCGAGACCATCGGGGATATGCGTCCGGTTTTCCTGACCTTTGAAAGCCGGCCCATGCCGGCTATCTCGCCCTCGGAAGTTGCCCGTCGTTATCACCGCCTGTTCAGGACATCCGACGAACCGGAGGTGAGGATTGATGCCCTTAACCGTCTGAGCAATATCCGGGATCGTTCAGGTGAAGATATCGGGTTCTCTCCGGCTGAAGAGGAAAGGGTCTATAGCGAGGCAATCAGCAGTTACGAGTCGATTCTTGAGCGCGGCTCCTATGGTGGCCGGCTGGATGAACTGCTTTACCAGATGGCCAAGGCCCATGCCCTGACAGGACAACAGGATGCGTCTATCCAGAGGCTGAAACAGCTGATCGGGCTTTACCCTCAATCGCCTCTGGTGCCGGAGGCAAGATTCCGATTGGCAGAATCCGCCTTTGCCGCTGGCCAGTACGCCGAGGCAGAAAACGGCTACCGGCACTTGGTTACATCTGATGACAGCGAAGAGTTCAGCACAAAGGCCAGATACATGCTTGGTTGGAGCCAGTTCAAGCAGGGGCCGTCTGCCTGGAACAGGGCTGCCGCAACCTTCGTCGAGGTTCTGGATGAGTTTTTACCGCAGGAACAGAGCCTGGAGTCGGTCAGTGAGTCCAGCGTTGATACCATCGACGATACCTTCCGGGTCCTGGCATTGATGGCTGCACGAAACAGCGGCCCGGACACCCTGACTTCCTGGCTGGATAGAGAACGGCCGCGTCCCTGGGAGCATCTTCTGTTTGACCGCCTCGCGGACTATTACGCCATCCTTGGCGATACCCGGGGCAGTGTCGCAGCCAACACGGCCTTCATTGAGTATTCTCCCAATCACAACTCGGTTCCAGCCTTCCTGTTGCAGGTGGTGGATGTCAGGCAGACAGCCGGTGACGTTGAGCAGGTTCGCGCTGCCCGGGCTCGATTCGTTGAGACTTATGGGGCGGAATCGGCCTTTGCTGAGCTGAGTGGGGACCAGAGCGACAAATGGCGGAGTTACAGCAAGCGCCTGGCGGACTATCACTATGACCTGGGTGGCCGCGCGGCGGAACAGGGGCAGGTTGCAGCTTCCGGTAAGGCCTTTGCAATTGCCGCTGCCTACTATGAAGGACTGTCGCCCAGGGTAGCTCAGAGTGGAGAGATCCTGCGCCTAGCCGGAGATGCTCGACTTCAGGCAGGGCAGTTTGCGAAGGCGCTGGTGAACTTTCGGAAGGCTGCCTACGAAGCGCCCGGTTACAACGAGGCGGCTGATGCTGCCTGGGCCGCAGTCATCCTGTTAAGAGATGGTGTCGACCAAAAGCTCCCGACTGCTGCATTCAGGCCCGAACTGCAGGATCTCTCAAAAGAAGCCAATCGCTTTGACGAGCGTTTCGCCGATGATGCCCGGATTTCAGGCCTCATGGCGGATCTGGGCTCCCGCTGGCTTGCAGTGGGCAACCATGAGCGGGCACTGCATTACGCGTCGCAGGTTCTCACGGCAGCCGGGGCGTCGCCGGCGGAGCAATATACAGCCTGGCAGGTGACGGCCCGGATTCGCCAGAAGGAAGGTGAGTATGGGTTGGCAGAGCGGGCCTGGAATCGGGCGCTGGATCTTGCGGAGGGCGATCAGCTAGAAGATGTGACCGACGAACAGCGGGCGGCCGTTCGCCGGCAACTGGCGACGGCGGTCTATCGCCAGGGAGAGATGGCAGCCTCTCGCGGCAGGTTCAGAGAGGCTGTAGGTCACTTCCGGCGGGTTGATTCAGTGTTACCCGGCTCGGAAATCGCCATTCGGGCACGGTACGACGCCGCCAATACCTTGCTGAACGCATCAGACTGGGCAGCCGCTGTGGCGGACCTGCAGGCGTTTCGTGCCGACCACCCGCAACACGAACTGGCTGCGGGTATCAGTGACAAGCTGGTACATGCCTGGATTCAGTCCGATAAACCGACCCAGGCGGCATCAGAATTACTTCAGGCCGCTGACAATAGCGCCAACCCCTGGGGCCTGCGGATGCGCGCCGCAGAATTGCTGAATGAGGCCGGAAATATTGCCGAACGGAATGCCCTGTACGTGGATTACCTTGCAACGGGTCCGGAAGCTGCCGACGGATCTGAGCATGAGCGGCTTCAGACATTCCGTTATCGCCTGGTAGAGACGGGTGACGATCCGGACTCCTGGCGGGAAGCCCTGGTTCAGGCAGAGCTGGACAGTGCCTGGCACAGTGCAGACACACTTGAGTGGTCATCCCGTGCATCCCTGGTGCTTGGCGCCCGGGCAGCGGCGGTGTTCACCAGTATCAGCCTGAGCCAGCCTCTGGAGCAATCACTGGACCGCAAACAGAAGGCCCTGGAAGCGGCCAGACAGCGATTTCTCGATGCCGAAGCCCTCGGTGGCGAGCGCGTCCTGTCTGAGTCTTTGTTCCGCAGGGCAGAGCTCTACCGGGGCCTGGCCAAAGACCTGATGACCTCAACCATCCCTTCGGACCTGAATGAGCTTGAGGCCATGCAGTACCAGATGCTGCTGGAAGAGGAGGCTTACCCCTTCGAAGAAAAGGCGATTCAACTGCACACCGAAAACCACCGCCGGATCGCATCGGAAGGCTACGATGCCTGGATCGGGCGAAGCCTTGGCGTTCTTGCGGAACTGCATCCAGGTCGCTACGAGCGAAGCGTCAAATGGCTCAGTTGGAACATGAGGTCGAAGGATGACGTTTAATCCGTTTCGTAAAACAGTACTGCGCTCGGTACTCCTTTTGCTCTTGGTTCTGGGTGGTTGTGCCGGCCAGGAAATCCGACAGCCGAAGGAGTCGGTCAAGACAGATCCGGAACTGGCCGCAAAGTTTGAATATGAAGGTCGCACGGCCTTCGAAGAGGGCCGGAAAGGGACGGCTGTAAAGGCCTGGAGAAAAGCCGTGGAGTTGGACCCGACCAACGCTGTAACCGTGAACAACCTGGCGCTCGTGCTCAAGGACCAACACCGGTTCGCAGAAGCGGCCAAGTTGTTGGAAACAGGCCTCGCCCATTCACCAGATGTGGCGGAGCTGCATTTCAATTTGGCGGTAATCGCTGAACTGTATCTGCTGGATCTGGAAACAGCCCTTGTGCACTACAGCCGTTACCGGGAGCTGACGGAAGAAGACGACCAACAAGTGGCCGGCTGGATTGCGGATCTGGAACGGAGGCTGGAATAAATGGTTGAAATCCAAAAAGCCGCCAAAGCTGTCTTTGCCGCACTGGTGTTTGCAGGCCTTCAGATACTGGTTATTACGCCGGTACAGGCGGATCAGGGTGACACGGTCCGGCTCAGTGTTGAAGGCCTGTCTGCAAGTCTTGGCGAAGACGAGCCCCGGGTACTCTACATATTGCCCTGGCAGGCGCCAAGCTTGCCACGGAGACCAAGGGCAGATCTGAATGATGAAGCGCCGGAACTGGTGCGTCCGGCTGATCCGGTCGCCATGGAGCGACACCGTCTGTTCCGAGAAAACCTAAACCCTCTGATCCTGAGTCCCCTTGGGGCTCAGCGGTGACTGCGCAGTAATAACGGGAGAATAATCATGCTGGACACCATCGTACGTTTTTTCCAGGAAGGCGGGCCTTTCATGTACCCCATTGCCATCGTACTGGCGTTGGGGCTGGCCATCACTCTGGAACGGTTCTTCTATCTCTCGGCGGTGAGACGGCGCAACCGGATTGCCTTCGAGCAAGGCATCCTGCCGCTACTCAGGAAGCGGGATTATCAGCGGGCCATGAAAGCGGCCACTAATTCCGATAGTGCGATTGCCTCGATCATGGGCGCCGGGATCGGCCGGTTGCTTAGCAACAGCCGGCGAGAGGATATTGAATACGCCATGGAAGAAGGCTTGATGGAAGTACTGCCGCGCCTGGAGAAACGCACCCAATACCTGGCGACCCTTGCCAATATCGCCACTCTGCTTGGCCTGCTGGGAACCATTATTGGTCTTATTGCGGCGTTTACCGCAGTGGCGGCGGCAGACCCTTCCCAGAAAGCCAGCTTGCTGTCCGAGAGTATTTCAGTGGCCATGAATACCACAGCCTTCGGTCTGATGTCGGCTATCCCTCTGCTCATGTTCCATGCAGTACTGCAAACACGGACCAATGAGATTGTGGACAGTTTCGAGATGGCCGGCGTGAAGTTGCTTAACATGGTCTCTGATTCTGGTTCGACCCCTGTTGCGGGCAGTGCCGCCCGGCCATCCGCTGCCTGAGTCGATGCCATGAGACGCCGTCACCGCAGGTTAAGTACATCGCCGGAACTGGATATCACCGCCTTTCTAAATCTCATGATTGTGTTGGTTCCGGTTTTGCTGCTTGGCATGGTGTTCAGCCAGGTCCGGATGATCGAGCTGAATTTTCCGGGTATGGAAGCAGGGCAGACACCGGAGCCAGAGGAGTTACGGCTTGTTGTTACCCTCATTCCGGAAGGTATCGAGATCGCAGATAGCAGTCGAGGTCTGATCCGGGTGCTTCCCGTGGATCAGCAGGGGCAGGATTTCGAGGGTCTCCGAACGGTTCTCCGCCAGATCAAGACTCGGGTGCCGGATAAAACCGACGTGGTGCTCGAGGTAGGACCGGACATCGATTACCAGACACTGGTTACAGCAATGGATACCGTTCGCTCGTATCCCGCCGTGGTTGCTGCCAGCGTGGTGGAGGGGGAGCTGTTTCCTGATGTCTCGCTGATGAATGCGCCTGAAGGCAGACAACTTGCGGCAAACGCCAGTGCCCAAGCAGGAGAGGGGGCATGAAAACGTCCCGCAAGGCGAAAAGAATTCATCGGCATTACGGCCGGATGCACAAGCCCGGTGGTCTGAACCTGGTATCGCTGATGGACATCTTCACCATTTTGGTTTTTTTCCTGATGGTGAATTCCTCGGATGTGAAAGTGATGCAGAACACCGCAGATGTGCCATTGCCCAAGTCCACGGCCCAACAGGAGGCTGTTGAGAGCCTGACAGTTCAGGTAACGGGCAATGCCATTCTGGTTCAGGGCAGCGAAGTGGCAAGACTGGAGGGTATCGAGACCGGTGACACCTATATCTCCGGCCTTTCGGAAGAGCTTTCCTGGCGCCGTAACCGCTGGTCCGAAATCCCGGAGGAGGGGCTTGAGGTGACCATTATGGCTGGGCGGGATACCGATTATCGGCTGCTTCGCAAGGTCATGCAGACCTGTGTGGATGAACAATATCGGCGGGTACGTCTGGCCGTGGAAGGGGAGGTCCGCAATGGCTGACAACGCACATTCCCCGTTGGCCGGTTCGGGATTGCCATGGAGCAGTGACCTCGGCGAACGTCGAAGATTCGCGGTTATTATGGTGGTGATGCTGGCGCTGTTCCTGCCGCCGGCGTTCCTGGTCCCGATGATGGAAGTACCGGAGATTGAACGCAGCGAGGCCGAGAAGGTTCCGCCCCGGCTGGCGCGCCTCGTGGAAAAGCCGAAACCGGTCATGCCACCGGAGCCGGTCCAGCCGGAACGTGAGCCCGAGCCCGAGCAAAAACCGGAAGTGGTGAAAGAGAAGCCAAAGCGGCCGGACCCGGAAGTGGCCGAGGTTGAGCCAGATCCTGTGCCTGCCCCGAAACCGGAAACCAAGACTAAGACCGTATCCAACCCGGAGCCCAAACAGACCGCCGAGCAGGCCCGGGAGAAAGCATCCCGGTCCGGCCTGCTTGCCATGAGAGACAAACTGGCTTCACTGAGGTCGCCCGAACAGACACCAGCCAGGGAGTTTGCGGTCAATACACAGACGGACGCCGTCGAACGAAACAGAACAACCACGGACTCGGAGCAGGTTCTGACTGGCAGTGGTGGTGTTGCAGACGCCACCGCCCCGGAGACAAACGTCGCTGTGGCCGAACATGAAGTCAAAACAGTGGATGCGCCGGTGGAGGAACCCCGGGAAGTGGCTGCGAAACCCGTAAAGGCCCAGCCATCGGTCGGCGAACGGGCAATGAGCAATATCCGGAAGGTCTTCGATGCCCAGAAATCGGCGCTCTATTCCATGTACCAGCGGGAACTGCGGCAGGACCCGACTCTGGAAGGCAAGGTTTTGCTCGAACTGGTCATCGAGCCTGATGGTTCCGTCTCAGCCTGTGAGGTGGTCAGCTCAGAGCTTGAACATCCCAAACTCGAGCAGCGGATTGCCATGCGGGTGAGGCTGTTCAATTTCGGGGCTGACAGTGTTGAAGCCCGGAAGGTCAGATTTCCGATTGACTTCCTGCCCGGGTGAACCGGCTGATCGGGCAGTCAGTGAGAACTGCCCGATGCAAGAAACTCAGTTTTCGATGGTAATTTTGGGCAACCGGGGCTTGTGCAGAGAAACCTTCTCCGATGGCGCAATCACCTTCGCTTCTCCTATGACCACCTGCTGATCGTTCTGGTTGCGAACATCGCACTCGACCACGACCCGGCCTTTCGGTTCTTTCCGAAGGACTTTCAGCTTTACGGTGAGTGTGTCATCCAGTTTCACGGGGCGCTTGAAGGACAGGCTCTGATCGAGGTAGATGGTGCCGGGGCCAGGCATCACCGTTGCCAACGCCGCCGAGATTAGGGAGCCGCTCCACATGCCATGGGCAATGCGTTCTTTGAACATGGAGCCGGCTGCAAATTCGGCGTCCAGGTGTACCGGGTTTACATCACCGGAGACCGCTGCAAACAGCACCAGTTCATCCTCGGTGAGGGTGCGCGTGAAGGTGGCGGTGTCGCCCTCATTCAGCTCGTCGTAGGTGATATTCTCCAGAGTATCAAGGGTATCGCTCATCGCGTGCTCCGTGCTGTTGGCATTAAAGTACAGGTGTTCTGGTCGATGTTCGGGTCAGAGTCTCGAAAACTACCTCATCGGTTACAAAACTGCTATTCTCTCCCCACTTTTTTGAGGCTGATACTTTTGTAGGGTTGATTTTTTAAACAACTTGACATCGGTAAATCATTACAATCAAAAGCGCCAAACAGGAGATGGTGATGGATTTTGAGCAGTTCTATCAGGATAAATACCCCGCCGGCGTGCCCCGCGAGGTGGACCTGAACAAGTACAAAAGCATGGTGGATGTGTTCGAGCAGTCGGTCAAAAAATTTGCTGACCGTCCCGCATTCAGTGCTGTTGGCGCAACGCTCACTTACCGTGACCTCGACACCCAGAGCCGTAACTTCGCGGCCTGGCTCCAGAACAAAACAGATCTGAAACCTGGCGACCGTATTGCTGTGCAGATGCCGAACGTCAGCCAGTATCCGGTGGTTGTATTTGGTGCCATGCGAGCTGGCCTGATTGTGGTGAATACCAACCCGCTGTACACCACGCGGGAAATGGAACATCAGTTCAATGATTCCGGTGCCAAGGCTCTGGTGGTTCTGGCCAACATGGCCGAGAACGCCGAGAAGGTGTTGCCGCACACTGGCATCGAACATGTCATTGTGACTGAAATAGCGGACATGCACTCCCCGATCAAGCGCACCCTGATGAATGCGGTGATTAAGCATGTCAAAAAGATGGTTCCGCCTTTCAATCTGCCCCAGGCGCACAAACTGCCGGCAGTACTGAGTGCCGGCGCCCGAGAGAAATTTACTCCGGTTGAGTGCAAGCAGGACGACATTGCCGTGCTCCAGTACACCGGTGGCACTACCGGTGTGGCGAAAGGCGCGATGCTGACCCACGGTAACCTGGTTGCGAACCTGCTGCAGACCCGTCCGATGATGGAAGACATGGTGGTTGAGGGGCAGGAAGTGGTGATTGCCCCCCTGCCGCTCTATCACATTTATTCCTTTACCCTGAACTGCGGCATCATGCTTGAGGCGGGTGCTCACAACGTCTTGATTCCAAACCCGCGGGATATCCCGGGCTTTGTGAAAGAGTTGAAGAACCACAAATTCTCCGCATTCCTTGGCCTGAATACACTGTTCGTTGCGCTTTGCAACAATGAAGAGTTCCAGGACCTGGATTTCAGCAGCCTGAAACTGACCTCATCGGGCGGCATGGCGCTGACCAGCGACACCGCCAAAATGTGGGAGCGGGTAACCGGCTGTGAGATTTGCGAAGGCTTCGGCATGACCGAAACGTCGCCAGTGGTGACCTTCAATCCGCACAGCGCTATTCAGATCGGTACCATTGGGCTTCCGATTCCTTCCACGCAGGTTAAAACCATTGATGAAGAGGGCAACGAGACGCCCCTGGGCGAGCCCGGCGAATTGTGTGTCAAAGGCCCACAGGTCATGCGCGGTTACTGGCAGCGTCCGGAAGATACCCAGAAGTCCTTCACCGACGATGGCTACCTGCGTACTGGCGACATTGCGCTGATCCAGGAAGACGGTTACATCCGCATTGTGGATCGCAAGAAAGACATGATCATCGTCTCGGGCTTCAACGTGTTCCCGAACGAGATTGAAGATGTGGTGAGCAGCCATCCCAAGGTAGTCGAGTGTGCGGCTGTTGGCGTACCTGATGCCAAGAGCGGCGAGGCGGTCAAGGTTTACCTGGTGCCTACGGCTGAGGGCGTGACAGAAAATGAACTCAAGGAGTTCTGTCGCGAGCGGCTCACCGCCTACAAAGTGCCCAAGCAGTTCGAGTTCCGGGACGAACTGCCCAAGACCAATGTAGGCAAGATCCTTCGCCGTGAGCTGCGTGACGAGGCGAACAACAAGTAAGCCTTTCCAGCAGTTGATCAAGGAGAACCCTGCTTCGGCGGGGTTTTTCCGTTTTTAAGATACCGACTTTCCCGATAGACTGTCGCCCAATCGAATCCGAGTGAGCGCTATTCCGGCAATTCAATGACAGATACCCGTTCCGATAATACGAGCACACCGACTCCGAAACCTGATGCCGAGGCAGCCGTGAAGGCCATGATGGAGCAGCTGGACGCCTGCAACCAGCAGGAGGCCGCACGCATCGTTAAAACGGTTGCCCGAACCAAAGGGAAGCCGGGCCAGAAAGACCTGGAAAAAATGGCGAAATGGCTCGAGCGTGGGCTGGAAAAGGTGCAGCAGCGACACGCATTGCACAAGCCGGCCGGTTTTCCGGAGGGCTTGCCGGTTTCCGAACGGGTCGACGACATTCGTGAGGCCATCGAAAATAACCAGGTGGTGATCATTGCCGGGGAAACCGGCTCCGGTAAAACCACGCAGATTCCAAAGATCTGCATGAACAGCGGCCGGGGGATCCGGGGGCTGATCGGTCATACCCAGCCCCGACGCATCGCGGCGCGGAGCGTGGCAGCGCGAATTGCCGAGGAAATCGGTGAGCAGACCGGGCAGCAGATCGGGTATCAGGTTCGCTTCACCGACAACACCTCCGAGCAGTCCCGGGTAAAGGTGATGACCGACGGGATCCTGCTGGCGGAGGTTCAGCACGACCGGTTTCTGGATCGCTACGATACGATCATCATCGACGAAGCCCACGAGCGCAGTCTAAACATCGACTTTCTGCTCGGTTATCTGCGTCAGCTCCTGCCCAAGCGCCCGGATCTGAAGGTGATCATTACCTCGGCGACCATCGAAGTCGAACGGTTCAGCGAATTCTTCGACAAGGCGCCGGTGATCGAGGTGAGCGGACGGACTTATCCGGTGGACGTGCGCTACCGGCCGCTGACCGGAGATGAGGACGACCGGGATCAGGGCTGGACAGACAGCGTTCTGGGTGCCCTCGACGAGATCGAGCAGTATGAGCGCAGCCAGAAACAGCCGCCGGGGGATGTTCTGGTGTTTCTGCCCGGCGAGCGTGAGATTCGCAATCTCAGCAAGGTGTTGCGCCATGTGGATCTGCGGCATACAGAAGTGCTGCCGCTGTATTCGCGGTTGAGCAATGCTGAGCAGAACCGGGTGTTCCAGTCCCACAAGGGGCGAAGGATTGTGCTCTCCACCAACGTGGCGGAAACCTCACTGACGGTGCCAGGCATCCGTTACGTGATCGATACAGGGGTGGCAAGGATCAGCCGCTACAGCGTGCGCTCCAAGATCCAGCGACTGCCGGTGGAACCGATTTCCCAGGCCAGCGCCAACCAGCGGGCGGGCCGTTGTGGGCGGGTCGCGCCGGGTATCTGTTTCCGGCTTTACGATGAGACGGATTTTATCAATCGCCCGGAATACACCGATCCGGAGATACTTCGAACCAACCTCGCCTCCGTCATTCTGCAAATGGCCACGTCAGGTCTGGGCGAAATCCGGCAGTTCCCGTTCCTTGAGGCGCCGGATAAGCGCCAGGTCAACGATGGCTACAAGCTCCTGGAAGAGTTGGGTGCGGTGGATGATAAGCGCCGCGTCACCCGGCTTGGTCGAACCATGGCCCGGCTGCCCCTTGATCCAAGACTGGCCAGGATGCTGGTCACGGCCGCAGAGCTGGGCAGTCTGGCGGAAACACTGGTGATTATTGCCGGGTTGAGTATCCAGGACCCGAGGGAGCGGCCCCAGGATAAACAACAGGCAGCGGACCAGGCTCATGCACCGTTCAACGACAAGGAATCGGATTTCGTCACTCTGCTGAACATCTGGAACTTCTATGAAGAACAGCGTCAGGAACTGTCCCAGAATCAGCTCAAAAAGGTCTGCCAGAAAAGTTTCCTGAGCTGGATGCGAATGCGGGAATGGCGGGATATCCATCGCCAACTGACTCTGATCTGTCGTGAACAGAAGCTGACGGTGAACAATGACGCCGCCAGTTACGAAGCCCTGCACAAGGCGATTCTGGCCGGTCTTCTGGGCCAGGTCGCAGTGAAAGTGGAGAGGAAGGAATATCTGGCAACACGAAACCGGAAAGTGCTGATCTTTCCCGGTTCCAAGGTGGCCAAAACGAGTCCGAAGTGGATCGTCGCGACCGAGATTGTGGAAACCAGCCGGGTGTTTGCCCGGGTGGTGGCTTCCATTCAGCCGGAATGGATCGAGCCCCTGGCCGGTCACATCGTCAAACACCACTATTTCGAGCCGCACTGGGAGCAAAAGCGTGCCCAGGTGGTGGGATACGAGAAGGTCACCCTCTACGGCCTGGACATTGTTGCCAAGCGCCGCGTCCCCTACGCCAAAGTGGATCCGGCGGAATGCAGGAATCTGTTCATCCGCCGGGCGCTGGTGGAGGGTGATTACCGGTCAAAGGCGCCTTTTATCGCCCGTAATCGCGAGATGCTCGATACGGTTGAGAATCTCGAGAAGAAGACCCGGCGCCGGGACCTGCTCGTTGATGATGAGGTACTGGTGGCTTTCTATGACGAACGCCTGCCTGCAGACATTATCAGTGGTCGGCATTTCGAGACCTGGTGGAAGGGGCTGTCGGTTGAACAGTTGAAGGAACTGGAGCTCACCGAAGCCGACATACTCCAGCGCCCGGTGGATGCCCAGGCCGCCGACCTGTATCCGGACTTTTTGGAATGGGAGGGTGTCCGTTATCCGCTGAGCTATGAATTCGAGCCCACCAGCGAAAAAGACGGTGTCACGCTTCAGGTTCCGCTGATGGCTCTCAAACAGATTCCGTCCCGTCGTCTGGAGTGGCTGGTTCCTGGGCTGTTGAGGGAAAAGTGTATTGCCCTGGTGAAATCTCTGCCCAAGGCTCTGCGCCGGAACTTCGTGCCGGTACCCGATTTTGTGGATGCGGCTCTTGAGAATCTGCAACCCTCCAACGAGCCGCTGACGCTTCAGCTGGGTGAGCAGTTGCGCCGCATGACCGGTGTGCAGATTGATCCCGAGGCCTGGTCCGACTCGGAATTGCCCAAACACCTCCGAATGAACCTGCGGGTCATGGGCGACGGCGGTCGCACCATTGCTGAGAGTCGCGAGACCGGCGATCTGCAACACCAGCTTGAAGGTCAGGCTGAGCAGGCACTGGCCTCGGCAACACAGGATGATTCGCCAGCAGAACCGAGCGGCGAGTACACCGAATGGCAGTTCGGTTCACTGCCGGAAGAGGTCCAGACGGAAAAAGGTGGCATGCAGGTGACCGTTTATCCCGCCCTGGAGGATCTGGGCAAACAGGTGCGCCAGATACGCTGTCTGGATCGGCTGACCGCTGAAGATACCACCCGCAAAGCCATTGCCCGCCTGATCCTCAACCGGTTCGGCAAGACGCTTGATGATCTTGAACGCAAACTGCCTCGTTTCAAACAGTCGGCGCTGATGTTTGCGCCGGTGGGCCAGTCGAAAGTGTTGTTGGACGATCTGCTGCTGGCCACAGCCATGCAGCATTTTCTCGCGGGCGAAATTCCAAGGACGGCAGAGGATTTCGACAAGGTGTTCGACACTCACCGGGGTGATTTCATTCCGACCCTGGAGCAGGCAGACGAACGGCTGTACCAGGCGATGTCCGGTTACCAGAAAGTGGCGAAGCAATTAAAAGGCAAAATCAACCTGGCGCTGGCCAACAGCATGGCCGACCTGAAGTTCCAGTTGCAGAACCTTGTCTATCCCGGTTTTCTGGTAGAAACGCCGCCAGAGTGGTTGGCGGAATTTGGCCGTTATTTTGAGGCCGCTCTGATTCGGCTCGAGAAAATGCCCCGGGAAATGGGCCGTGAGCGGGAGTTTCTTCACACCATTGAGCCCCTCTGGTCCCGCTACGCGGTGAAGCGGGACGAACAACAGCGGCAGGGGATTCGAGATCCGGAGCTTGTCCTTTACCGCTGGATGCTGGAGGAGTTCCGGGTGTCGTTCTTTGCACAGCAACTGGGCACGGTGATGACGGTATCGGTTAAACGCCTGGACCGGCAATGGGATAAAACCCGAGTTTAGAGAACACCGCGCGCACCAGACTGGTGCCCGTGACTGATACCTGACGGGCAAAACCCAGAGACTGTGTTAGTATTTCCGGCAGTGGGTCAACGAATTAACCAAACGGGACGCTTGGTGTCCCGTTTTCACAATCATGACGTGGGGTTAGCGTGATTAAAGCCGTTATTAGCGGGACCGGTCTCTACACACCGCCAGCAACCATTGATAATGACGAACTGGTCGAAGCCTTTAACCAGTATGTTGAACTGTTCAACGCCGAGAATGCAGATGCCATCGCCAGCGGCGATGTGACGCCACTGCAGCCATCGTCCTCTTCTTTTATCGAGAAAGCGTCCGGCATCAAACGACGCCATGTGATCGACAAGGATGGCATTCTCGATCCCAAACGCATGAAACCCTATATCCCCGAGCGCAGCAACGAGGAACCTTCGGTGCAATGCGACATGGCAGTGGCCGCCTGCCGTGAGGCCCTGGAGCAGGCGGGCAAATCGGCACAGGATGTCGATGCCGTAATCGTTGCCTGCTCCAACCTGCAGCGAGCCTATCCGGCCGTGTCCATCGAGGTTCAGGAAGCGCTTGGTATCGAGGGGTTTGCCTACGATATGAACGTTGCTTGCAGCTCAGCTACGTTCGGCCTCCAGGCGGCGGTCAACTCTGTCGAGAATGGCAGTGCCCGTTCCGTTTTGGTGGTCAGCCCGGAGATCTGTTCCGGCCACCTGAATTTCCGTGACCGTGACAGCCACTTCATTTTTGGTGACGCCTGCACGGCCATCCTCGTTGAGCGTGAGGAAGATACGTCCGAGGGTCAGGGTTTCGAAATTCTTGGTACCAGCCTGAAGACCAAGTTCTCCAATAACATCCGGAACAATTTCGGGTTCCTGAACCGTGCAGACGATTCAGGCGTTGGCAAACCGGACAAGCTCTTCGTGCAGCAGGGCCGGAAAGTGTTCAAGGAAGTATCGCCTCTGGTTGCCGAGACCATCCAGAAGCAGCTGCAAAGCCTGTCTCTGGCCCCGGATGATCTCCGCCGCATGTGGCTGCACCAGGCCAATCTGAATATGAACCAGCTGATTGCCCGGAAGGTGCTGGGTCGGGATGCGACCGAGGAAGAGGCACCGGTCATCCTCGATGAATACGCCAACACCAGCTCCGCCGGTTCGATCATCGCCTTCCACAAACACAAGGACGATCTTGTCAGTGGTGATCTCGGGGTTATCTGTTCGTTCGGTGCCGGTTATTCCATCGGCAGCGTGGTGGTACGCCGCCGGTAGACGTTCTCTGGTTCAAGACGTTGCCAGGGCCCGGAGGGTTTCTGGCAGCGGAGCCGAGGAGCGTGTTTTACGGTCGAACCAGACGATCTTCGCATAACCTTCCGCGTAAACAGCGCCGGTATCGACATCGGTCAGTAGATGGTAGGTGTCGAGGCTGGTGTTACCCGCCTTGTCGGCGTATGTTTTCACCTCAACCGTTGCCGGGTGGTTCAATTCCTTTAGAAAGGTGGCACTGGTCTTTATAATAACCGGACCGGTCGGCTCCTCGGGACCGCCCAGCTCCAGTGAGGCCAGCCAGACAATACGGGCTTCCTCAAAGAATCGGAAGTAGACTGTATTGTTGGCATGGCCGTATGCATCCATGTCTCCCCAGCGAAGGGGCATGGTGATCGTGTTTACAAGATTTCCCGGTACTGACATCGGTTTCTCCGGAACAACGGTTTAATAATAAAAAAGTAGCGCCGGTATTCTCGACGAATTGAAACGAATTAAACAACCCAAGAGCAGATGATGAAACACTTTTTTATCCGGCGCCGGCTTGTTACGTTTTGCCTGTTGTTGTCCCTGGCTACCGTTGTGCCATCGGGTCAGGCGATAGCCCAGAATATGCAGGAACCGCCTCCCGAAGGTTCGGTACCGGTTGATCCCAAAGACCCGTGGGAAAACTGGAACCGCAAGGTGTATACGTTCAACGAAACGATCGACCGATGGTTCCTGAAACCGGTGGCTCAGGCCTATCGGACGTTTACCCCGCAGATTGTTGACCGCGGCATTACCAATTTCTTTAATAACCTGACTGAACTCAGGAACTTCACCAACAGCGTGTTGCAGCTTAAAGGGGAGTCGGCCGTCGTAGCTGTGGGTCGATTTACCTACAACACTACCTTCGGTCTGGGTGGCCTGATTGATGTGGCAACCGCCTTTGACCTGCCTGAACGGCCCGAGGACTTTGGCCAGACATTGGGCTACTGGGGTGTCGGTTCGGGGCCATACCTCATGCTGCCGTTTCTCGGGCCTTCCACGCCAAGGCACCTGACCGGGTTTGCAACTGACGGCTTTGCGTTGCCATCCGCTTGGGATACTGTGGACAGTCCGGAAGTTTATTACGCCCGCGCCCTCCAGATTGTTGATAAACGCGCGGATTTGATTCCTGCGGAGAGCTTCATCTCTGGCGACAGTTACGTGTTTGTTCGAAATGCCTTCCTGCAGCGTCGGGAATTCCTGATCAATGACGGGAAGGTGGTCAACGATCCGTTTGCCAGCGGTGATGATGAGGGCCTGATGCTCGAGGATTTCTGAGCGTCATCCGGATTGATAGGAGGTCAGCGGTGCTGAAGGATCCAAGAATAGCCAAATTCCGGAAGATGCTGGCCGAGGCGCCGAATTATGAAGTCTGGAAGGCAGCAGCGTTGGAGCTGGACTTTCTGGAAGGTAACGCCGAGTGGAAAGAGGATTTCGCTTCCGATCTCTATCACTACGAATTGATTTATGACCGCCTTAGCAACCTGAAACAGTATCGCCAACAGAATGATGTCGAACGCCTGAAGCGGGCCCTGAGGGAGGGACTGCACCACGATCTCGGGAACATGGGCAACCCGGCACTCTACACGCGATCCCGCGTTGGTACCAAACACCTGATCGAAGAATACATTACCCAGGTGTGTGAAGCCCTGGATTACCTCTGTGATCAATCCGTCCCCGGTTTTCCCGTTGCCGACAAGCTGCAGTTCTTTCGCGATACCCTGACAAGCTATGGTCGGCCGGCGTTCTTGCTCAGTGGTGGCGCTACCCTTGGTGTTTTTCATTTCGGAGTCATCAAGGCCCTCTGGGAAAAAGGGCTTCTGCCGCAGGTTATCGCCGGCTCAAGTATCGGTGCCATTATCGCGGGCATTCTCGGTGTTCATACCGACGCGGAAATTCCCGAAATGCTGGTGCCGGAAAACCATAACCTGAAAGCGTGGAAGTGGCGGGGCCTGCTCAGTGCCGTTCGCGGAGACGGGCTGATGGATCAGGAAGAGCTTCGCAACTGTCTGCGGGGCAATATTGGCGAATACACCTTTGAGGAGGCATACCAGCGTACCGGCCGTTCGATCAACGTGAGTGTTTCTCCGGTACAGGCTCACCAGAAGGCCCGCCTGCTGTGCGGATATACGTCGCCTTACCTGATGGTCTGGAGTGCGGTACTGGCGAGCGCCGCGGTTCCGGGTATTTTCCCGCCGGTTACCCTGATGAAAAAGGACATCCAGGGCAACACGCTGCCTTATATGCCACGCCTGAAGTTTGTGGATGGCTCGGTTGTGAGCGATCTGCCCATTGAGCGCTTGATGCACCTGTACGATGTGAACTACACCATCGTTAGCCAGACCAACCCCCATGTGGTGCCCTTCCTGAGCCAGCGCGGTCGTGATGAAAAGCTGTCTTTTGGCAACCTGCCGATGCATTTGATGAAGTCCGAAATTCAGTTCCACGGCCAGGGGGTGTTCGATTACCTCCGAAAGCGCCTACGGCCGGAACTTCTGAGGCAGATGTCAGGCCAGTTGTACACCATTATGGCCCAGCGCTATTCCGGAGACGTCACTATTGCACCCTCGTACTCGTTCAGGGACTACAGCAGGATGCTGGCTAACCCGGATCCGGCCTACGTGCGTCAGATGATTCTGGCGGGCGAACGCGCCACCTGGCCCAAGATCTCCATGATCCGCTCCCATGCCCGCATCTCCAAAACCCTGGAGCGGTGTGTGCGAAGGCTTAAACAACAGAACCGGCGCACCGCCGAACTCAGACTGATCAGTAACGCGGATTCCGGTACGTCCTGATATGTATTACGATTTTTTCGGCTTTCGCGAACCGCCGTTTTCCATTGCCCCGGACCCTCGTTACCTGTACCTGAGCGATCGCCACAAGGAGGCGCTGGCGCACCTGATGTATGGGGTCCAGGGGCAGGGTGGCTTTATCGTGATCACCGGTGAAGTGGGGACCGGAAAAACCACCGTTTCCCGATGTTTTATCGAAAATGTACCGGACAACGTTGATATAGCGCTGATCCTGAATCCGAGACTCTCTGCCCGGGAGCTGTTGTCCTCCATCTGTGACGAGCTGGAAATCCCCCATGAGATCAGTGCCACCATCAAGGAACTGGTGGACCTGATAAACCAGGACCTGCTCAAGGCTCATGCGGCTGGGCGCCACAAAGTGCTCATGATTGACGAAGCTCAGAACCTGTCGGCCGAGGTACTGGAACAGCTACGGCTTCTGACCAACCTGGAGACCGCAGAGAAGAAACTGCTTCAGATTGTCCTGCTTGGCCAGCCCGAGCTTCAGGAAATGTTGGCGCTGCCGGAGTTGCGACAGTTGAACCAGCGGGTAACCGCACGCTACCACCTCGACGCCATCGGTCGGGAGGAGTTGCCAGCCTATCTTCGCTACCGACTCAGCGTGGCCGGCATGCGCGGCGACATATTTTCTCAGCGTGCGATGACTCGTCTCTTTCGGGAGAGTCAGGGCATTCCTCGCCTGATCAATCTGATCAGCGACCGGGCTCTACTGGGCGCTTACGCGGAAGGTGAACATGAAATCACGGCTGATCATATCCGCCACGCAGCAAAGGAAGTGCGTGGCGCTTCCATTGGTCCCGTGCCTTCACGATCACGCCGATCCGCTGACAGAACACAGTACCTGATTGTTGCCGCGTCAATACTGGTGGCCATTATCGGAACCGCCTGGTTGTTCGAGCGGTGGTCTCCCGACAGTGCGTTCTCATCAGGTCTGCCGTCGGCAGAGCCGCTGAAAGGGGCAGTTGAGCGGGTGGAGGAGCAATCCGGACAAGTTGAGGAAACGCCATTACCGGCGACAGAAGAGCCGAGTGGGCCTCCTGAGCTGGCCGTACCGGATCAGCTTCTGGATTCCGTTTCGGCGTTCCAGGTGCTTTTCGGGATCTGGGGAAGGGACTACCAGCCATCGGAGGCGCCCGTGGCCTGCGAATGGGCCCGAGAAAGCGGGCTGGGGTGTCTAGATCGGCAAGGCAGCCGCCGAAGCCTGGAGTTTCTCGACCGCCCGGCCATGCTTCAGCTTCAGGATGAGGCCGGCAACACCGGTTTTGTCGTGCTCCGCAAACTCGATGGCGATACGGCAGAGGTGGCCCTACCGTCTGGCAACCAGACTGTTTCCTTTGCCAGTATCGAGCGCCACTGGTTCGGTGAATATCGGGTACTCTGGCGCTTGCCCGAATACCTGACGGGAGACGGGTTCTACAGTAATGGCGGTGGTGAGCAACTCTGGATCGGTGCGCGAATGATGGACCTGGCGGATATGCACAGTGATTCCCGTGCTGAGAGCGATCGCGTCAAACGAATGAACGCAGAAGAGCAGGTTCGCTGGTATCAGGCAATTACAGGGCTCACTGTGGATGGAATTGCTGGCGCCATGACGATCATTCAGATCAACAATGATTTGGAAGCTTCCATTCCTCGCCTCAAGCCCAAGCAGTCTGAAGGTTGAGAGTAACCATGTCTTACATTCTTGACGCATTGCGAAAATCTGAAACCGAGCGGCAGCAGGGGCGCGTTCCGGACCTCGGTCAGCAGGTTCAGCTGATACATCGTCCGAAGAAAAAGCGGATGTCGCCGGCTGTTTGGGTAGCGCTGGCACTGACGCTTAACGCTGGTGTTCTCGCCTTCCTGTTCTGGCCGGGCACGCCGCTGCCCTGGGGTTCTGCGGATCAGGCAGAGGTGCCACCCGGCCAGGGTATGGTGAAGAATGCCCCGGAACCGGTTCCGGTGACGCCCGATGCGGAATCGGATCCGATGTCGGAAAGCCCTATCGCCGAGACGGGGGCAGTTCCGGAATCCGACGTCGCTGATTCAACGCCTCCGCCAATTGCCACTGAAACGCCTGAACCTGATCGCAGGGAGCGGGCGACGGTAATCGTGCCCTCATCCGCAATATCCGAAACCAGGGTGCCCGTAGTAGAGCAGCGGCAGGCAGACCGAGTGCCTCATCTGGTAGAGTTGCCGCTTTCATTCCAGAAGAGCGTCCCGGATTTGACCTTTAACAGCCATATCTATTCGTCCTCACCCGCATCTCGCCGGGTGATGATCAACAATACATACCTTCGGGTGGGCGATACCTTCGAGGGCCTGCGAGTGGACGATATCACCGAAGAGGGCGTGGTGCTGAGTCGTGACGGGCGCCGTTTCCGGGTTGGCGTTGTGCGGGACTGGGTGAGCCCCCGCTGATGCCACTGACCGACGACATCAAACAATCCATCCAGCAAGGTTATCGCGATGTGCTCGCCGGCAAGGACATCCGGGCGCGCTATGGTCAGCGTCTGATGATTGCTGAAATCGCCAGGTACATGGGCGATATCACCGAGAACGATGGCCAGAGAACCTCACCGGCCTCGGCCTGTGTTGTGGAGGCAGGCACTGGTACCGGCAAGACCCTTGCCTACCTGATCGCTGCCATTCCGGTGGCAAAAGCCCTGGGCAAAACCCTTGTGATATCCACCGCGACCGTGGCTCTTCAGGACCAGATCGTACTCAAGGACCTTCCCGACCTGAAAAAGCACAGCAAAATGGATTTTAACTGGACGCTGGCAAAGGGTCGGGGCCGCTACCTGTGCATGTCCCGTTTGGAAGCCCGTCTGCACGATGAGGGTAATACCGACAGCGATACCATGCCCCTGTTCCTGCTGGACGGCCCCAAAAACGAAGAGCCCGGTACCCGAGCGTTTTTTGAAGAGATGCTGGCGAGCTATGGGTCCCGGGAATGGGACGGCGACCGGGACCATTGGCCGGAGCAGATCCCGGACGATGTCTGGCGACAGGTGACCACAGATCACCGTCAATGCACCAACCGTCACTGCGCCTACTTCGACAGTTGTGCGTTTTTCGATGCCCGTAAAGACCTGGACGATGCCGATATCGTGGTTGCCAACCACGATCTGGTGCTCGCGGACCTGGCGCTCGGCGGCGGGGCGATTCTGCCGGAGCCGGAGAATGCTCTCTATATTTTCGATGAGGCTCACCACCTTCCGGACAAGGCGCTCAATCACTTCGCTGCATCGCTTCCCCTGAACGCTACCCGGCAATGGCTAAAACAGCTTTCCCAGGCGCTGGTGAAAATGCAGCCATACCTCGCGGCTGGTACCCAGGCCGCGAAGTCGCTGGATCGAATCAGTTCCGCTTCGCGGGAGGTGGATCTCGTGCTGAACCGGGTCTACGAGGAAGCTGAGCAGAATACCGGATGGGAGTTCAACGAGGAGCGCCGGACGGCCCAATGGCGTTATCCGGAAGGTGAGTTACCGGAGGCTATGGCGGAGCTGGCGGCCGAGAGCCGTATTGCAACCGCCAATATGGTCCGGCAATTGGGTGTCCTGGCGGATGAGCTTCAAGGCGCCTTCGACGAACGCAAGGAACATGAGATCGACCGGGAAACCGCGGAAGCCTGGTATCCAGTGATCGGCTCGTTTCACGCCCGGGCAGAAGACCAGTTAAGGTTGTGGACGGCCTGGTGCGAGCAGGGCAGCGCCAAACCTGTAAGTGAACCAGAAACTGACAGCGAAGCGGCTGAGGAGCCCGCGGCCAGGCCACAAACACAGAAAAGCCCGCCACCGGCCAGATGGGCAGTACGCCAGCGTTGGGATCACGCGGAGGACATTACCCTCTACAGTTCTCCCGTATTGGCGGATAACCTTTTGTACTCGAGGCTCTGGTCCCGGGCGTACGGAGCGGTTCTCACGAGTGCCACGCTGACTGCACTTGGACGGTTTGATCGTTTGAATGCCCGGGCGGGGTTGCCCCAGGGAAGCCGTTTTCTCGTTGTACCCAGCTCTTTCCGGTACGGTGAGATGGCGACGGTTGAGATTCCGGCGATGTCTGCCATGCCAACGGATGACGGCTTTGCTGATGAGCTTATAAGACGATTGCCTGACCTCTGGGCGGGAGAGAAAGCGACCCTGGTCTTATTTACCTCGCGACGCCAGATGCAGCAGGTGCGCGACGCACTGGCCCCGGAGTATCCGGATCTCATCATCACTCAGGACGATATGGCCAAGGGCGAAGTGCTTCGCCAGCATTGCAGCCTGGTGGACGAGGGTCGACCGAGTGTTCTTTTCGGTGTGGCCAGTTTTGCAGAGGGCATAGATTTGCCCGGAAAGTACTTGCACCACGTTGTGATTACCCGTCTTCCGTTCTCTGTGCCGGACGACCCCATTGAGGCGAGCCTGGCGGAGTGGGTGACGCAACGAGGCGGTAATCCCTTTATGGAAATCACGGTACCGGATGCTTCGATCAAATTGGTCCAGGCGGTGGGGCGGTTGCTTCGAACCGAGCAGGATACCGGCAGGGTGACCATTCTGGATCGACGTATAATTACCAGACGTTATGGGCAGCTTTTACTGGACGCTTTGCCTCCGTTCCGTCGAATGATCGAGCGCTAGGGCTTGGCCCCGGTTTATTCGGGCATAAAAAAAGAGCCAGCCCGGATGGGGTGGCTCTCGTCAAAAGGGGTTCTTTCGAACCCGGGCGTCGAAACAACGCGGAACAAGAAATCTGAAGGCCTGAAGTTTCAGAATTCCTGGTGAGGTTTCCCCCACCGTTGGAATAATCATAGGGGATTAGAGGGCGTAGTCGGATCGTCCAAAGGGCGTAGCGGGCTTAGATTGTTGGTGCAGAATGTGACGCCTGTCACATTTCTGTCTGACTCGCAATCAGGCTTCCAATAGCCCGAGGTCCCGGGCGCGGGCCAGGGCCTCGGTCCTGCGGCCGACGCCCAGTTTGCCATAGAGATTCCGAATATGGGCTTTTACGGTCGCCGGCGCGACCTTCATTTTTGAGGCGATTTCCTTGTTGGCATGCCCCTCATGAATCAAGGCCAGCACCTCGAGCTCGCGCTGGCTGAGTGGTTCGGGTAGCGCTGTTGGTTGCGGTGCCGGCTTATCAGCCGAACGGCTGGTTGGGGTTTCTCGAGTGTCAGAATTCACCTGTCTCGATTGGCTCTGATCAACAAGCATCTTCCTGAGATTGGTGTTCCAGCTGCCAGGGCCGTTCAGCGCGGGCAGCTCCAGCAGCAAGGCGCGAAGATCCGGGCTTTCCTCGGCAAACAGTCGCATGAACCCGGCCTCAGCGGCCAGATTTAATGCCCGGGTCAGCATCTGTTGCGATTCGTCGTTCCGATTTTGCTGTGCCAGGGCCTCGCCATAAACCAACAGTATCTCCACCAGGTGACGGTTGTGGGCATTGCGTTCAGCCGGTTTCAGCAGGGCGCTTAGTATTTCCTGGGCACGTTCTGGCTGATTCAGTGCCACCAGTACACGTGCTTCGCTGATTCGGCTTTGTTCAAGGTGAAGCGGGTTGGTAAATTCGCCGTCTGCTCTGGCATCCAGGCAGGCCCTGGCTTTTTCCGGGTGGCCGGTGGCGAGATAGCACCGCGCAAGAAGGGCCGTGCTTGCCGGTGGTTCGAATACGATCTGTTCACGGCGTTTTCGGCCTGTCTGGGAGGCATCCTCCAGGGCCTCAACTGCCTCCTGAAGCTTACCTTCGCTGAAGGCAAGATGGCCACGAACGTATTGGATGATCACATGCTGCCCCGGTTCCGTGCCCCGCTCCACATGCTCCAGAAGCGGCTTCAGATGCATCGCTGCGAGCTCTGAATGGTTGCGCTCCCTGTGGATTTCACACAGGGTGCTGTTTTGCCAACAGGAAATGAGCCTTGGTTGGCTGGGGTCTGCGTAATGCTTATCCACCCATTGCCGGATGTCAGTGCAGGTTTCCAGCGCCAGATCGATATCGCCCCGGTTGTACTGAATCCAGGCCAACAGTCCGCCACTCGAGAGCACCGTGCTGGGTTTATGTTCGACCTGCCCGTATCGAACGGCTGACTGGAGTGCGTCCTCGGCTTCAGTAAGCTCACCCTTGCCATAGTAATCCAGGCCCAGTCCGTAATAGGTCACGGATTTCAACGGTATGCGGGTGTGATCTATCTCGCGGAGCACCTGGCGGGTGAGGTCGGCGGCGCTCTTGTCGTCACTCCGGGTACGGGCCAGATACGAGCGCATCAGCGAGATCTCACTCTGTAGTCCGAGAGCCCCTTCGGCATCCGGGTGTGAATCAGCCACCTGACGGTCGAGCAGATCCTCAAGGGCCGATAGCAGCGGTTCCAGAGTATCCACGCGGTTGGCAAAGAATAATCCCCAGATACGGAGCATCTGGAGTTGTGGGTTATCGTTGACCAGCGACTGTGGCAGGGCATCGAGCCAGTCCAGAACGGGCAGATGGTAGCCACCATGAATCAGATTGTTCCCGTGTTCGGCCAGTACCCGGGCGAGCCACGGCCAGTCCGTCTGACGGACGATCTGGGCAATGGCCTCCTGCACATGACCGTGGGCCAATAGCCACTCCACAGTGCGTTGCCAGAGGCGCGTTGCCTTTTCCGGTTCTGTATGACTGATCCTGAGCAGCAGCGCATCCCGGAACAGATCGTGATAGCGGAACCATTCGTTACGAGTATCCAGTGGAATCAGGAACAGGTTCTGACCCAGAAGTCTCTCAAGCATTTCCTGGCTGTCGCTGGACTCGCGGATTGAATCACACAGGGAAGCGCAGAGCCGGGGGCAGCAGGCGGTTTCAAGCAGGAAGTCCGCAATATCCCGGGGTTGTTGTTCCAGCACTTCGCTCAAAACATAATCGCTGATGTAGCGCTCATCCAGATTTATCTGGCTCCCTGACTTCGCAGCTTCCTTCCCGGAGAATGTCGAAGACAGGGCCGAAAGCTGCATGGCGGCCACCCAGCCCTCGGTTTTATGGTAAACGGTGTGGACATCTTCGTCTGAGATCTGAAGCCCCATGGTTTCGCGGAAGAACTGCCGACACTCGCCCTCTGAGAAGGCCAACAGGCCAGGGTGGATATCCTCAATCCAGCGGCGGACGCGCCAACGTGCGAGCGGCAGGGGCGGCTCTGTTCGGGACGCCAGGGTGACCAGGATTCCCGGCGGCAGATAGTCGATGAAGTAGGCAAACTGCCGGTGGATAGCCGGGTTTCCAACAAAGTGGAAATCGTCCAGTACGAGGCCCCACGCACTGCCGTCCTGAGCTAGGATATTGAGCAAACCGGTGATGGCCTCGGTAAAGGACTCGTCAGACTGGTGGGCCAGCTGTTTACGCAACTCGGCGGCGCCGTTCAGCCCGGCCTGTTCGAAGGCGCCGATAACGTATTGCCAGAAACGCCTGGGCTCATCATCGTGCTCGTCCAGAGATAACCAGGCGGTGGGTGAGGTAACTTGTGCGCACCACTGGGCGACCAGTGTGGTCTTTCCAAACCCGGCTGGAGCAATCACCAGGTTCAGTCGTTTGGGGCCACGGGGCTCGAGCAGGTCGCTCAGGCGGTCGCGCTTGACTGCGCGAGCATCGGAGGTAGGCCTGAGAAACTTGGTGGTGAGCAGCATGGATTCCCTGGATATATGGAGTATGGAATTGCCCCGGCTGGGCATTAGGGATTGTGTCTTTTGTAATGACCAAGTCAAGGGCTATGAAACTACGTTCTGTTCGGCAAGGTTTTATCAATGACTGCGTAAATGCATTTTTGGTCTAAACTGTGTGAAAGTAGTCACCTATATTAAAAAAGAATGAAAACCTGTATTTTTATGCGTATTCTTCTACCAGGTCCTTCGATCTCCAGGGAGCAGCAGATTCAATGAAACTACAACAGTTGCGCTATATCTGGGAAGTTGCGCATCACGATCTGAATGTGTCCGCAACCGCCCAGAGCCTCTTTACGTCGCAGCCCGGTATCTCTAAACAGATTCGCCTGCTGGAGGACGAATTGGGGTTGGAAGTGTTTGCCCGCAGCGGCAAGCATCTGACCCGAATCACGCCGGGCGGCGAAATCATTATTCGTGAGGCGGGAGAGATCCTGCGGCGGGTTGAGGGCATCAAGAAAATTGCCCAGGAATTCAGCAACCAGCGCAAGGGCGATCTGAGTATTGCCACAACCCACACTCAGGCGCGGTATGCGTTGCCGCCGATCATCAGCGGTTTCATTGAGGAGTACCCTGACGTTTCCCTGCATATGCATCAGGGCACGCCGATGCAGATCTCCGAGATGGCTGCCAGCGGCGCGGTCGACTTTGCGATTGCGACCGAGGGCATGGAGCTTTTCAACGATCTCATCATGATGCCTTGTTACAAATGGAACCGGAGCGTCATTGTTCCCAAGGATCACCCTCTGGCCAAATTGTCGGAACTGACGCTACCGGAGTTGGCGGAATACCCGCTGGTAACCTACGTCTTTGGTTTCACCGGTCGATCCAAGCTTGACGAGGCGTTCCAGTCCCAGGGGCTCACGCCCAAGGTTGTCTTCACGGCTGCGGATGCGGACGTTATCAAGACATACGTAAGGTTGGGTCTTGGCGTCGGAATTGTCGCCAGCATGGCATTTGACCCCAAAACCGACACGGACCTGGTCGCGCTTGATGCGCGCAAGCTGTTCCGCCCCAGTGTCACTCGGATTGGTTTCCGGAAGGGGACTTTCCTGCGGGGGTATATGTATGACTTCATTCATCGCTTTGCTCCCCACCTCACCAAGGATAAGGTGGACGAAGCTGTGTCCCACCAGGGCAGCCGGTCTGAAATCGAGGAACTGTTCAAGGATGTCGAGCTCCCCACTCACTAGAGAGTGAGCGGGGAGGCTGCGCCCGGGTTATTCCCGGGCGATCAGGTTGCCGGCGTGCAGGCCGCATTCTTTCTGGGTGGCTTCTTCCCACCACCAACGACCCTCTCGCTCGTGTTGTCCCGGCAGGACAGGGCGGGTACAGGGTTGGCAGCCGATGCTTACAAAGCCCTTCTCATGTAACTCGTTATAGGGCGCCTCGGACATCCGGATGTAATCCCACACTTCTTTCGATGTCCAGTTCGCCAGCGGATTGAATTTAACCAGCGTTTTGTCATCTGTAGAGAAGGCGGTGTCCTCCTGAATGACTGGCACGTCATTGCGGGTGCCCGGGCTCTGATCCTTCCGTTGCCCGGTAATCCAGGCATCGACCGTAGCCAGCTTTCGGCGCAGGGGATTGACCTTGCGAATGCCGCAGCACTCGCTGTGTCCGTCCTCGTAGAAGCTGAACAGACCTTTCTTGTTCACCAGATCCTGAACTTCCTGAGCGTCTGGAAACAGAACCTCGATCTCGATGCCGTAATGCTTGCGAACACGCTCAATGAACTCATAGGTTTCCGGGTGCAGACGGGCTGTATCCAGGGTAAACACCTTCAGGTGATCGGTGAGCTTGTGCGCCATTTCGATCAGCACGACATCTTCGGCACCACTGAAGGAAATGGCGATGTTGTCGTACTTCTTCAGAGCAGTTTTGAGAATCGAACGGGGGCTCTGGCCTTCGAGCTCTTCCCGCAGGGTTTGGATATCGGTCATGGCCCGGCATTGCCTTATTTTGGTGTGCAAGGAAATCTAAGTTGATAAAAAGGCTATCATTAAACGCCTAATATCCTGAAGGAATGACAATCTATATGGTTATTCCGCGCATAAAAGCCTGGCTTTACACTTCCACGATGCAATCCCGCCCGGTTTTTCTTATCATACGCTCCGAATAGCGGCAGACGCACTTACCGTGGTCGCCCTTAACCAATTGAAGCAGGAGATCGTTGTGGAACTGGCATGCCTTGACCTTGAAGGAGTATTGATCCCGGAAATCTGGATCGCGTTCGCCGAAAAGACCGGTATTGAAGAGCTCAAGGCCACCACCCGCGATATTCCGGATTACGACGTACTGATGAAGCAGCGCCTGAAACTGCTGGACCAGCACGGTTATGGCCTGCCGCAGATTCAGGAAGTAATCGGTGAGCTGGATCCGCTGCCCGGCGCACGGGAGTTTCTGGATTGGTTGCGCGAACGTTTTCAGGTGGTAATTCTTTCTGACACCTTCTACGAATTTGCCATGCCCCTGATGAAGAAGCTGGGTTACCCGGCGCTGCTGTGCCACAAACTGGAAGTGGCAGATGACGGCCAGATCACCAACTACCTGCTCCGCCAGCGCGATCCCAAGCGCCAGTCAGTCAGGGCATTCCAGTTGCTGAATTACCGTGTGATTGCTGCAGGGGATTCCTATAATGACACCACCATGCTGGGGCAGGCGGAAGCCGGTATTTTGTTCCATGCGCCGCAGAACGTGATCGACGAGTTTCCGCAGTTCCCGGCGGTTCATAACTTCGACGATCTCCGGCAGGAGTTTCTCAAGGCCAGCGCGATCCATAGCGCCTGATCGGAACTCTGAACACGGGGTCAGAAGAGAGTCTTCTTCTGGCCCTATGTTCACCTGAACCTAATTTACTCGATCACCAATTCTTCCAGAAAGCGCATCAAAGGCCCGACCTTGGCAAGCGTCTCCTGATACTCCGCCTCGGGATCCGAATCCGCAACAATCCCGCCGCCGCCCCAGCAGCGAATGGTTCCCTCGCCATCGCACAGCATGGTGCGAATCGCAATATTGCTGTCCAGCGTGCCGTCCAGTCCGCGATAGAAAATAGAACCACAGTAGGGGCCGCGCCAATGGGGCTCCAGCTCCCGGATGATTTCCATTGCCCTGATCTTGGGAGCACCCGTAATCGAACCGCCCGGGAAGGCATCAAAAAGAGCCTTCAAGGGTGTTACACCCTCGGCCAGCTCGGCGCGGATGTGGCTGACCAGGTGATGAACGTTTTTATAGGATTCCAGTGCAAACAGTTTGTCGACTGTCACGCTGCCTGTACTGGCGTTCAAGCTCAGATCGTTACGGAGCAGGTCGACGATCATCAGGTTTTCGGCCCGATCTTTTTCGGACCCTTCCAGTTCAGAGGCATAAGCGGAATCCGTCTCCGGAGTGGCCCCTCTTGGCCGGGTGCCCTTTATCGGACTGGTGGTCACGGTGCGGTCGTGTATCTCGAGAAATCGCTCCGGGGAAACCGACAGGATGGATGCCTCGCCGGTTCGGATGAAGCCGCTATAGGGAGTGGGGTTTGCATCGGCAAGAGCCTGGAATGCTTGCCAGGGGTCTCCTGTGAAATGGCCAGAAAATTCCTGTGAGAGGTTTGCCTGATAGCAGTCACCGGCTTCAATGTAGTGGCGAACCCTTTCTACGCTCGCCCTGAAGGCATCCGGTGTTTGCCTCGGCTGGAAGCGGGAAACCATCGCCCATCCCTGTGTAGAGCCTTGCTCGCTATCGATTAACCACTGCTCCAGGGTTGCCCGGGTCGCATCCGTGCACTCCGGATGAATCCACAGCCAATATTGATCTGTTTTTCGATTGTGACTGGCCGTCCAGAGGTAGAATCCTGCCGAAATGAGGGGTACATCCAGTGACGGGCAGAGTTCTCGGAGACGTGATTCTCTGACATACCCAAGCTCATACCCAAGAAATCCAATCCATCCGCCGGAAAGGCATTCAGGATTCGCGTGTTTTGCGATCTGGAACTTTCGAACGAGGCTTTCCATTTTCTCTGCAAGCTGGTCGGAGCAGAAATCCGTTTGAGCAGGACTGTGGAGAACTTCAGTGGCAAGTGCGCATGCCGAAAAACCGCTGAAGACGCCCCGGGCCGGGCCGTTACCGACGCTCCCAATATAGGCGAAATCCGCTTCCCGGCAGGCATGGCTGAGGAGGCGATGGTAGGCCTCCTTTTTGAGTTCACGCATGGTTGCCGGGTTCAAGGTTCCTCCGGATTCTTCGAGAAATGATAAACAGTACACATTACGGGCGTTGTCGCGTTTGCCGAGCCACTGCTCTAATGATGGGCTGTTCCAGTTGGACATCAATTTGGGGCACGGGCCGACATTCTAACTGAGTTTGGCGGCCATTCTTAATATAAAAACAATTCGGGGTACGTCAGTTACGTGAACAAACGACGTGTCCGAGCAAAGGACGGAGATTGCCGATGAAAAATGCGAAGCACCTCGTAAAGGAGTTTCTGGCAGTGTTTATGATTTTTGCCATTATCCCTTCTCTCGTAGCTGCCCAAGATGCTGATCAGTCCGACAAGGAAGTAAAGCAGATGATTCAGAAGCAGTTTGAACGAATGTACGAGAAGGGAATTGAGAACCTTTCAGAACGCATCGTTCTCACAGGAGGAGTAAAGCCCTTTGCAGTGGTTTCTGACACAGGAGATAACGTAAAAGCCATTCGTATCAGGCAGGCAGAAGAGATGCCCCCGGAAATGGCGCTTGCTGTTCTGCGGCGTTCTCTCATCGCACTTGTCAAAAAAGGAAAGATCGGAGCGACCGCGATTTTCTACACTGCCGACAATCCAAACAAAGAATCAAATGCTGAAAAGGTCCTCGTAGTTGAGATGGAGCATATTTTTGGGCCAACTCTGGCGCAGCTCGTTCCATTTACGATTAAAGACGGCAAGGCAACCTATGGAGAGCAAGTCGTTGTAGAAATGGAAAAACAGATATTCAATATCAAGGTTGATGAAGAAGCCGCGGAATGATCCCTAGCCTGTCGAACAATCTAATTATTGGTTAGTGTGAAGGTGTTCACGGAACATTCTGTAACCTCTGACGTACTCTGTATCCGTGCAGATACAAAAGTAAACCAAACAGTCTGCATGTATGGAAATAACAACAATTTGTTCCGTAAAGGAGAACGTTATGAAAGGCCTGAAGAAACTCGCACTGGCAACAGCCGTTGCTGCAGCTCCGTTTGCAGCTCACGCTGACCTCAAGGCACTGGATGACAGTGCAATGGGTGACGTGACCGGTCAGGCTGGTGTGTCTATTGAACTGGAAACCGAAGTCAGCATCGGCGAATTCCGCTATACTGACGAAGGTTATCTGTCAGTGAACGATATTTATATCGGTGGTGGAACTGTTGAGCGTGACGGCAGCGGCACCGTGACTGGTGTGTCTGGTCTGCTGGATGACCTGCTGATCGACATCGATGTAGAGGCTGATGGTGACGCCTACATTGATGTCCATAGCATTTCTGGTGCTCCGATTGACTTCGCTGTTGGTGTTGGTTCCGCGTCACTGAACGCGACCGACGGAAGTGGCGACACCACTCTGCTTGCCAGCGACATTGGTATCGAAGGTGGACTGGCACAGCTTAACATCCGTGTCGACACTGCCACTGACGACTTGATCATGAACGTTGGTTTCAACGTGACTGACATGGATATGGATGTAGACTTCCTGGGCGTAAATATCCGTGATATGCGTGTCATGGGTGCGAACTTCCTTGAAACCGGCGGTGCTGGTGTTGATCCGACCGATCCCACAACTCTCGCAAACGCTTACGCTTTCGCTACTATCACTGTGGGTAAAGGTACTTCCGCTGCGACTGGCGGTGATGCGCTGGAAATCGCTATTCCCGATTTCCGGGCCGACATTATCGTAGGTGCGGTTGAAATCGGTGGCGCTTCCATCGGTTCATTCCAGATGGACAACCTGGCGGTAACCAATACCAACATGAAGGTTTACGGTCACTAATCTGACCTGACACCCAAGTTGGTGAAACGCCCCGCTTCGCGGGGCGTTTTTATTGGCCAAAAGAAAATCCGAGCCAACAAAAAAACGGCAGCCATTCCGGGCTGCCGTTTTCAAATCGAATCAACTTACTCTGCGTTACTGATCCGGCACCGCAATAGAAAGATCGAACCCGCCACCCGGACGCGGCGTCAGTGTAATGGGTCCTTCATTAATAGCCTGCGGAATCTGTATCTGGTCAATTCCCGGCGGGTTACCAATACTGAAGTTCAGATTCTGGCCATCAAAGCCAATTCCCAGTTGATCGTTAAGAAACGTCTGTGTGAAAGGCTCTTCCGGAATCTGTGCCTGCTGCCCAAAAATGATTGGTGGAATCGTTGGCGTAAACTCGGCCGGCGGCTGTGCCCGGGCGATTTCTTCCTGGGGCAGGAGCAGGGCGCGCCGGAGAAATTCCTCTTCTGCGCTTTCCAGGGCATCGGTTTTGCCCTCGTCAATATACCGCTGTAGTGCGTCCCGGTAGGCTTCCTCTTCCGCTTCGGACAGGACTGGTTCGCCAGGGGAGATCGTGAGTGAGCGCAGAATACGTTGCCGGTCGGCGTCAGATTTCTTCCGCTCCTTGGGCACAACGATAACGGCGGAATCCTTAACATAGGTTTCCACCATCTCGTCCGAGGTCATGGTCTGAACGCCACCAAAGGCAGGTAAAGCAACAACCAGACCGCTGATGGCGGTGGTGAGCAGGTGTCGGCGTTTCATATTCTGGCCCCTTTTGTATAAAAAATACGCTCCCTGGAGCGAGTATTCGGTTTGTAGGACAGGAATTCAAGCTGGAAGGTCCGGGATTGTGATCAAAATCGTCGATTTCTCGGTACTGTTACTAATCACAGCAAAAACATGCTCGAATACCATGAACTTTTTCGGCATCCCAGGGCCTCAGTGACACCATGAAAAAGCCGTTCACAAACCGATTTCGTCGCTGGATCAACCGCCGCATTCCGCGGTCCGATCTTCAGACCTTCAGTCAAAAAAACATTTTTATCCTGCCTACCGGCGCCGGCCTGGTATTTGGCCTTTTGCTGGTCATCATGTTGCTGACCGGAATAAATTACCAAAACAGCCTTATCTACTTGAGCACCTTTTTATTGGGCGCTGTGTTTGTCGGCGCCATGCATCAGACCCATCGAAATTTGTCCGGCCTTGAGCTCACCCTGATTCAGCCAGGAGAGGGCTTTGCTGGCGATGATATTCCTTTCCGGCTACGCCTGAAGGCAGGGCGGGATGACGCGATTGCCATCCTTCTCTCGTGCGAGGAATCGGGACTTGCTCCAGTGCACGTCCATTCAGGCGAGGCGCAGGATGTCACTCTGCCGGTTCATTCCGCTCATCGGGGCTATTTGCGTCCTGATCGGGTTCGAATTGAGACCCGGTTTCCGTTCGGCCTGCTGAAGGCCTGGTCCTGGCTTCGGCCAGTGTCCGCCGGTGTCGTATTTCCGAGGCCGATTGCGGCGCCAGAGGCATTCAGCACGGTCGCGGATGGCGATGAGTCTGCCGAGGCAAGGTCTGTCGAAGGCAACGATCACGCCGATATAAGGCCCTGGCGGGAGGGCGATCTCAGCCAGCGGGTGCTCTGGAAACGATTCGCACGAACCGGGCAAATGGTGGTCGCCGACTGGGAGGGCGAACAGGGCAGTCCCTACTGGCTGGATTTTAACGCCTACCCCGGAGCAGACCATGAATTGCGGCTGAGTTACCTGGCGTTTCTGGTGAATGAGCGAGGGCGTACTGGCGTGCGGTTCGGGCTGAACCTCCCGGGCCAGATCATCGAGCCGGACTCTGGCCCGGCCCATGTGGCCCGGTGTCTCCGGGTATTGGCGACCTGGGGCGAGGAGCGGCCAAGGGATACGATGGCCGAGCCCCATGGAACGCGGAGGAAGGGTAAGGATAGGGCAACCCAATGGGTTTCGGAGGTGCAGGCTTGAGTTTTCTGGACCGCCTGCGAGGCAGAGAATCAGGCGACATTAGCGGGAACAATTTGCCCGCCAGCGCTTTGCTCTGGCTGATTGCCGGTTTTGGTTTGCTTCTGTTGCCCCAATGGGACCGTTTGCCCCTATGGCTGATTGCCGCCTGTGCAGTACTGGCGGCCTGGCGGTGGCTTGCACAGTATGGGCGTGTGCGGCTTCCCGGTCGTTTGTTGCGCACAGGCATTATGCTTGTGCTGATTGGTGTCTATGTCGCAACGGTACAGGGGCGGTTTACGGTGGATACCGCCGCTTCGTTTTTTGTGCTGGCAGTGGGCCTCAAATGGCTGGAAACCCGTTCGGTAAGGGACTTCTATGTCCTGTTCTTTATTCTCACCTATCTGGCTTCCGTGAATTTCCTGTTCCACCAGGAGATTCTCTGGGCATTGGTCAACTTCACGGGGATAGCGCTGCTGCTTGTCGGGTTGCAGGTGCTGAACGCACCGGAACTCCCGAAGGGGATGACCTCTGGTTGGCGCAGATTGGGCGGTATGTTCCTGAAGACATTGCCGATCGTCATTCTATTGTTTGTCTTTTTTCCCCGAATGTCGCCACTGTGGAGTGTTCCGCTGGTTTCGGGTGAGGCCCGCACCGGTATCAGCGATACCATGAGACCCGGCGACATTTCCAATCTGGCCCAGAGCAGTGAACGGGCTTTCCGGGTAACGTTTGGAGGCGAAATGCCCGCCTATCGCGACCGATACTGGCGCGGCCTTATTCTCGACTATCTGGATGGAGAGACCTGGCGCCAGGGGCAGCGAGAGGGTTTTGGTCCTCTCGGTCGCGTAGCGGTTGATGGCGGGATAGGAGACCTGGAATCTAATCAGTATGACGTCCTTATGGAGCCAACCGATCAACGTTGGGCCTTTGCACTTGAAAACTCACGTGCAGTCTCGGATAACGTCTTCGAGGGTATGGCTGACCTTTTCCGGTTTCGGCGGCCAGCTGACAGCCCGGTTCGCTACCGGTTGGCGTTGGAGGAAGAGGGTTCATCCCCTCAGAAGCAAACCCCTGCCCAATTGCGGCAGTACCTGCAGTTGCCGGCGGAAGGCAATCCCAGGGCCCGGGAATTGGCCGGTGAGCTTCGCCGTACGATGGGTGATGAACAGATTGTCAGGACTCTGCTGCGACGATTCAGTGAACAGGAATATTTCTACACGCTTAGACCACCTGCCATGCCAGATGACGGCATTGATTCCCTATTGTTCGACGAAAAACGGGGCTTTTGCGCCCACTACGCAGGCGCCACCACGTTCGTGCTTCGGGCTGCGGGGATTCCCTCGCGAGTTGTGGTCGGTTACCAGGGTGGAGAAAGCGGGGCCGGCGGCGATTACCTGATCGTGCGCCAGTACGACGCCCACGCCTGGGTTGAAGCTTATATTGATGGGCGAGGTTGGGTGAGGGTCGATCCTACAGCGGCCATTGCGCCGGACCGGATTGAATCTGGTCTTCGGGATGCCGTTGCCGAAGAGGGATCTTTCCTGGAAGACAACTGGGCTTCGCCTCAGCGGTACGCCGATGTAGCCCTGGTGCAATGGGCAAGCCTGCAGCTGGATCGCATCAACTACCAGTGGCAGCGCTGGGTGGTCGGTTACCAGGGCCAGACTCAGATGGATTTTATGTCTCGGTTACCCGGCGGGTTCGGCATGCGGGAGCTGGGGTACATGACAGCAGGTATCGTTGGCGCCGGCTTGTTGATTGCCGGGTTGATTTCGGCGCTCCAGATGCGACGGGGAGAACGGCGAGACGCGTTTCGGAGAGTGGTCGATACGTGGCATCGGCTGTGCGCCAGCGCCGGGGTGCCCGTTCGCCATGGTGAAACGCCATCGGTGCTGGCGTCACGACTGGCGAAAGCAGAACCGGCCGCGGCAGATTCGGCCAGGCTTTTTGCCCGTATGGTCAACAGCCATTACTATGGCGCAGGTAAAGACGAAAACGGCGGTGAACAGGTAAAGCGAATGCGTCGTCTGCTCGCCACTATGAAGCGTCAACTGCGGAAGCGCCCGTTGCGCAGATCTAGGACTCGGACAGGAAAATCCAGTGACTGACATTGCCCAAGATATGCCGTGGCTAACCCGCGCCTGGCAAACCGTGCAAAGCCGGGTCGCGGAAGATCGACTTCCGCACGCCCTGATCCTTGTGGGGGAGCGGGGAATCGGCAAGCGGGCCTGGGCCGAGGCTGTTGGCAGGCTGTTGTTGTGCGAAAAGCGATTGAATAGTGATGCGGGTAAGCCGGTTGCCTGTGGGCACTGTAAGCAGTGTGAACTTCTGGCGGCTGCCAGCCACCCTGATATCCGGGTTTATGCGCCGGAAAAATCCCGAATGGTGAAGGTTGATCAGGTGAGGGCGCTTTCGTCCTTTGCGGTGGCCTCTCCGCAGGTGGCCCATCACAAGGTGGCGATCATCGATCGGGCGGACCAATTGAATATCAACGCGGCGAATGCGTTGCTCAAGACCCTGGAAGAACCGCTGCCCGATGTCACTCTGATCCTGTTGCAGGAGAGCGGGCGTCCTGTCCTGCCTACCATACGTTCCCGCTGCCAGACGTTGACTGTTCCTGTGCCGGGCAACAAGGAAGCCAATCAGTGGCTCGCCAGCCGCGTGCGGGATCTGCCAGAAGACGACCAGCCCTCTGCAGAGGTGCTGGCAAAAGCCCTGATGCTCGCCGGGAACGCGCCGAGGCTGGCGCTCGACTATGCTACCGGTGATTTTATCGGCCTTCGCGATACGGCTCTGGAGCGCTTCAAGGAGTTCATGAAATCCAGAATTCCGGTGGGCGAGGCCGCCAAGGCGTTCAAGTCGATGGGGCTGGAGGATACCCTGTGGTTGTTTGAGACCTGGGCCGCCGACCTGGCCCGCCTGATAGCCGGCGGGAGTGCCCAGGATACCGAAGCCGCTGATATGCTCGGCTTCCTTGCCAGAACCACACCTGCCTGGCGGGCCCATGAATTGCTCGATATGGTAAAGGATTCAAGGGCAGCGGGTGTGTACAACGCCAGCCCGGAGCTGGAAGCAAGTCGGCTTCTGATTGCCTGGCAAAAGCTGATGCCAGTCAAACGCCCTGCGGCATAGGTGATCATTGCCTGCAAGATTGCCCCTTTCGGGGCAACAGCTGCTATGATTCCGGAATGAAAGGGATTTTCAGATCCCGAAAACGTTCAATACGATCTTAGAGAAAGGTGTCAGTTATGGGGCCAGGATTTGGCGCGCGCAGTGGCATACTTACCCTGACAATCAAGGACAAGGCAGTGCTCTATGCCGCATACATGCCTTATATCCGCCAGGGTGGTCTGTTTATCCCGACCCAGAAGCAGTATCAACTGGGCGACGAGGTGTTTCTGCTTCTTAACCTGATGGACGAGCCTGAAAAGATCCCGGTTGCCGGCAAGGTCATATGGATAACGCCCAAGGGGGCCCAGGGTAACCGCGCAGCGGGCATCGGTGTCCAGTTCAATGGTGACGATGAAACGGCCCGGACCAAGATTGAATCCTATCTGGCAGGCTCGCTGAGTTCCGATCGCCCAACCCACACAATGTGAAGGCGGGGGTCGGATGAACGATATGGTGATTCCCGCGGAGGCTTCCGGCAGCCAGCCAGAGCCGATCGACACTCAGGGAACTACTCCGGCATTCCGGGAGTCTGCCTGGAAGCTCCGGCACATCACCCTGGCCGGCCTCAGTTGGCCCTCCGAGCCAGAGAGTCATGACAATACTCCTTTCCTCATGCTGCATGGCTGGCTTGACAACAGTCTTACCTTTGTAAAGCTGGCACCGGAACTGACATCCCTTGGGCCGGTTTACGCCCTGGATTTCGCCGGGCATGGCCATTCCGGACACCGCCCGGAAGGCCAGAGTTATCTCTTGATGGATTATGTCGCCGATCTGGCTGAACTGGTTGAGCGCTATTTCCAGGAAACTCCGGATGGCAGGATCAACATAGTTGGTCACTCGCTTGGCGGAATTGTTGGCGCCCTGTATGCGGCAGCGTTCCCGGAACGGGTTCAGAATCTGGTGATGATCGATAGCCTGGGTGCCCTCAGTCGGCCGGTCAAAGAGACCATTCCCCAGCTGCGCAAGGCCATCAAAAAACGCATTGCAGGCTCGGGAAAGCAGGTTGTATACCCGGATATCGCCACTGCAGCCAAAGCCCGCGAGGGCGGATTGAGTCCGCTCAGCCCCGAAGCTGCGCTGACCCTGATTCCACGTAATATGAAACCCCAAGGGGATGGTTACGTCTGGCAGACCGATCCCCGGCTGCGACATCCTTCGCCGCTGATGATGACCGAAGATCAGGTATTGGCCTCGCTGGCAGCGATAGACACCCGGGTGCTTTTCGTCAGAGCCGATCAGGGTCTTTTGTCGTACAGAAAGGACCTGGACAAGCGTGCGGAAGCCATAGCGCACCTCCAGATTGTGAAAGTCCCCGGGGGTCACCACTGCCATCTTGATGGCGAGACCGTGCCGGTTGTAACAGCCATCAGACAATTCCTGGAAAATGAGTAATCGCTTGCTGAAATTACTGTTCAAACGTTTTCTTGTTCTAACTCTCGGTTTCTTGGCGTTTTCGACTGTCTCACAGGCTGCGCCAGAAGATATGCCCGAGCCGTATCCGCAATCGACGCTTGAGGGCACCGTCCGGATTCAATCCTCGGGGCATCTGGTCTTGTTCAGCCCTGTAAGAGAGATCAATAACGAAATCCGCTCCGAATCCCTGGCTCGGCTACCTGTGACTGGCGAAGGGCGCCTGTATCGGATTGCCCGGGACTCCAGTCGGGAAGAGGCGCGGGACCATTATCTGGGCCTGTTGCGGCAGAGGAATGCCCAGATTCTTTTCGAGTGTTCCAGCATCCGGTGTGGACGAAGCAACGTCTGGGCAAACCAGATCTTCAACCAGGCCGTTCTCTATGGGCGTGATGCAACGCAGGATTATCTGGTTGCCGGCACCGTTGCGGAGGATGGCTCTCGCTGGCTGACCCTGGTTTATACGGTTACCCGGGGCAACTTGCGGGAGTATGTCTGGGTGGAACACCTGAAGGTGGAATCCGGAGCTACGATTCCGGGATTTGGCATTGGGACCAGTCGAGTTGAGGGGCCGATCATTGTGCCCTGGCAAGGTGGTATGACCTATCGGTTTGACTGGCAGGCAACGGACCGCAGACGGGTGACCGACCTGGCCCGTGAAGAGGGTACAGTGGTTGTCCTGGTGGGCTATTCTGTACTGGAAACCGATGAATCGTTCGCTGAGTCGATGGAGCGTGCCCGTCTGGCCACCGAGTCGCTTTCGGAGGTGCTGTCGAAGACAGGTGTCTCACGTAACCAGCAGGAGATCATCGTGGTTGGCCCGGCAGGTATCTTCAGTGATCCGGACAGGCAGGGCGATCGGGTGGAAGTGATAGTGATTACGAGGTAATGGTCATGGGCCCATCAAAGGACGACGATAAAGAGCAGAAGGACAAGCCCCCAGAGCATGATCCTCAGGATAATGTTTCCAAGGTTCTCAAAAGTTCGGATGTTTCTTCCACACATGCACCGGCCAATCCTGAAAAAGGGGATGACCGAAACAGGCCTCGCAAGACCGTCGCTCTGACGCTGGGAAGTGGCGGCGCCCGTGGGTATGCCCATATCGGTGCCATAGAAATTCTGGTAGAGCGTGGCTACGACATTGTTGCCATCTCTGGCTGCTCCATGGGCGCATTGATAGGCGGCATGTTCGGGGCCGGCAAGATGCAGGATTACAAGGACTGGGTCACGGGATTGGGCCAGTTTGATGTCCTGAAACTGCTGGACGTTACTTTCAATTCTGTTGGTGCTATTCGCGGAGAGAAGATCTTTTCGGTGGTCAGGGAAATGCTGGGCGACACCCGGATCGAGAACCTGCCTATCGCTTTTACCGCTGTTGCCACCGATCTGCTTGCCCACAAGGAAATCTGGTTCCAGGAAGGCCCGTTGGATCAGGCCATTCGCGCCTCAGTGGCTATTCCAAGCGTTGTCACGCCGCTGGTTCTCAACGGCCGGGTTCTTGTTGACGGGGCCTTGCTCAATCCGCTGCCGATCATCCCAACCATATCTTCCCACGCCGATATGATCGTGGCGGTTAACCTCAGCGGCGAGGATGACCGTAGACGGCGAATTCCGGACGCCGCATTCGCGCCCGCGGGGGATGATCACACGGACATGGACGAGTGGGTGGATACGATCCGCGAGAAAGCATCGCGTTGGTTCGACTGGGACACCCTGAAATCCCTGACGGCCCGAAAGCCGGACAACGGCGACAGCCCTGAAGAGAAAATCAGCCGAGCGGTGCATAAGAAAGAACATCAGAAGCAGCACGACAAGAAACCAACTGACAAGAAGAGTCAGGAAGAGCACGAAACCATCGATTGGGACAAGCTTGGCATTGGGAAATTTGATGTGATGAACCTCACCATCGAGACGATGCAGAGTGCGTTGGTGCAGTACAAAATTGCCGGATACCCACCCGATTTGCTGGTCAATATCCCCAAGAATGCCTGTCGGAGCTATGATTACCACAAAGCGCCGGAATTGATTCAACTGGGCAGGGAGCGAATGGCAGCTGCCCTGGATCGGTACGAGGAAAGCCGTAACAGCTCTGGCCCTTTGGCGATCTGAGGCAATTGGCGACAGCCGTTGCGCGTGGGCTGCAGTTGGGCGGATAAACAGCGTATAATCCTGCGCTGACACGCTCTCGCACAGGATTTATGTTTGTGACCAGCCCCATTGACGACCTTCACAGCGTTCGGGATTACCTTCGCTACGCCTCCTCAAAGTTTGCCGCTTCGCCCCTGTTTTTCGGCCACGGAACGGATAACGTCTGGGATGAGGCGGTTCAGCTGGTCATGCGTAGCCTGTATCTTCCTCTGGAAAACAACACCGTGTTCCTGGATGCCCGCCTGACCCGCGAAGAGCGAGAGCTGATTCTGGAAAGGATCGACCGCCGGGTAAACGAACGAGTGCCATTGGCCTACCTGTTGGGAGAGGCCTGGTTCATGGGCATGCCGTTCCATGTGGACCAAAGGGTACTGGTGCCGCGCTCGCCCATTGGTGAACTGATTGAAAACGGCTTTCAGCCCTGGCTGGCGGATAAGCCGGTTGAACGGATCCTCGATCTCTGTACGGGAAGCGGCTGTATTGGCATTGGTGCTGCATCCGTTTTCATCGAAGCGGAAGTGGACCTCTCGGACATCTCCGCAGATGCGCTGGAGGTAGCGGAATCGAATATTGAACTGCACGGAGTCCGGGAACGGGTTCGTACCGTACAGTCGGATGTCTTTGAAAATATAAATGGCCGTTACGATATCATCGTAAGCAATCCGCCTTATGTTGATGCGGAAGATCTGTCCGGCATGCCGGATGAATACCGCCATGAGCCGGAACTCGGCCTTGCCGCAGGCAAAGATGGGCTGGATATCGCCCACCGTATTATTGCCGGTGCGGCTGACCATCTTACCCCTGGTGGACTTCTGGTTGTTGAGGTTGGTAACAGCTGGGTGGCAATGGATGAGGCTTATCCGGATCTTCCGCTGACTTGGTTGGAGTTCGAGAATGGCGGTGATGGCGTCTTTCTGATTACCGAACCGGATCTGCGTCAGTGGCAGGCATCCAGTTAATCTGAATTCTCAATAAAGCTGAACAAGATACTGAATTATGTCGGGAAATTCTTTCGGAAAACTGTTTACGGTCACCTCATTCGGCGAAAGCCACGGGCCTGCATTGGGGTGCATTATTGATGGCTGTCCTCCCGGGCTCGAGCTCTCTGAGGCAGATATGCAGCGGGATCTTGATCGCCGTAAGCCTGGCACCTCCAGGCATACCACCCAGCGTCGGGAAGCGGATGAGGTGAGAATTCTCTCCGGTGTTTTTGAGGGTAAGACCACAGGCACTCCGATCGGTCTGGTGATCGAGAATACCGACCAGCGTTCCAAGGATTATTCCAAGATCTCCGAACAGTTCCGACCGGCTCACGCCGACTATACCTACATGCACAAGTACGGAGTTCGGGATTACCGCGGTGGTGGTCGTTCTTCCGCCCGTGAGACTGCCATGCGTGTGGCTGCCGGCGCGGTTGCAAGGAAATTCCTGGAGCAACGCCTGGGAATCCGGATTCGCGGTTATCTGTCTCAACTGGGCCCAATCAAGGCCGAAAAGCTGGATTGGGAGCAGGTTCATCAGAACCCGTTTTTCTGCCCGGATGCGGACAAGGTTGCCGAGATGGAAGCCTACATGGATGCACTCCGTAAGGAGGGGGATTCCATCGGTGCCCGTATTAACGTGGTTGCCGAGGGCGTGCCGCCAGGGCTTGGCGAGCCGATTTTTGATCGTCTGGATGCGGATCTGGCCCATGCACTCATGAGTATCAATGCTGTGAAGGGCGTGGAGATTGGCGCTGGATTTGATTGTATTGAGCAAAAGGGCACCGAGCACCGGGATGAGATGACACCCGAGGGCTTCCTCTCGAACAATGCGGGTGGTGTGCTGGGCGGCATTTCATCGGGCCAGCCCATTGTGGCCAGTATTGCGCTTAAGCCCACTTCGAGTCTGCGGTTGCCGGGGCGGGGTATTGATGTGAATGGCGATCCCTGTGAAGTGATCACCACCGGGCGGCATGATCCCTGTGTTGGTATCCGGGCAACGCCCATCGCCGAAGCGATGATGGCCATTGTGTTGATGGACCATTATCTGCGGCACCGTGGGCAGAACGCCGACGTGTCTGTTTCTACGCCGGTGATTGGGCAGCTCTAAGTTTGCTTTTTAAGGTTTGGTGAAACTGCTGTGGCGGGCTCTATTGCCCAAAAAACGCCCGTAAATACGTCCCTGTAGGGCTTGGTCGCGCCATCCCTGGCGCTCCACATTTTTGGGCAATAGAGCCCGCCACACCAGCCTGACTCTAGTGATGCTCTCATGTTCGGCTCTGAAGGTTCGGTCACCGTCCATGTAGGTCGTATTAGCCAAAGGCGTAATCCGACAGCACACCAAGGCACTGCCGTTGCGAATCTGATTCTTTGATACCGATAAGAGGTTTCGTTATCTACTGGCGCCTGTCTAACCTCTATTTTTGGTTCTTCGCTCTCCTCGGAGGGCTCCTGCCATATTGGTCCCTTTACCTCGAAGGCCAGGGCTTTTCCTATCTTCAAATCGCCACGCTGATGGCGACGATCCAGCTCACCAAAATCATTGCGCCCAGCGTCTGGGGCTGGCTCGGCGACAAGACCGGGCAACGGGTTCGTCTCGTCCGGTTTGGCGCTATTACCGGTTCGCTGTTCTTCGCCGGTGTGTTTATGGAACCGGGGTTCTATGGGTTGCTACTGGTGATGCTGGCGTTCACTTTTTTCTGGAATGCCATTCTGCCGCTGTATGAGGTGATCACCCTGCGAACCCTGGGTGAGCAGAAAGAAAAATACGGGCGGGTTCGGCTTTGGGGCTCGGTGGGGTTTATCGGAGCGGTAGCTCTGGTTGGCGGATTGTTGGAAATGGTGCCGATTCAGAAACTGCCATGGCTTTTGCTGCCGGTATTTGCGGGCATTGCGGTGTC